>Ga0316604_10002616_pt1 | contig 13532 bp, 12 predicted proteins | sample OWC_soil_day20_C_FD_207650 | JGI IMG/M metagenome (GOLD analysis project Ga0316604, IMG submission 207650) | Wetland soil microbial communities from Old Woman Creek delta, Ohio, United States - OWC_soil_day20_CT | ecosystem: Environmental > Terrestrial > Soil > Wetlands | place: USA: Ohio... | reverse complement strand
CAAGATACAAAAGTGAAAAGGATGCATGGGAAGCAAACAGCGAGCTGATCACCTCCATGTCCCACGATATCCGCACACCCTTAACTTCTTTAATCGGATATCTTGAGATTTTAGATTCCAAAGACTACCATTCAGAAGAGCAGCTGGAAAAATACATTAAAAACTGTAAAGAAAAGTCAATACAGCTGAAAGATTTATCTGATAAACTGTTTCAGTACTTCCTGGTATTTGGTAAGGATACCATCCTTATGAATATGGAAACCTTTGATGCAAGAATTCTCCTTCAACAGCTGTTAAGTGAACATGTATTTAACTTAAACAGCCTTGGTTTTGAAGTACAGACTGAATTTATGAATGAACCCTGCAGCATTTTTATTGATATTCAGTATTTAAAACGTCTTTTTGATAACCTGTTCTCCAATGTGAGAAAATATGCTGGTCACGGTACTCCTGTTGTAGTAAAAGGCGCCAGAGACCGTGATAACTTAATCATCAGCATTACCAATGAAATCCGGACTGACCTGGTCTTTCAGGAAAGCACCAATATCGGACTGAAAACATGCAGAAAAATTGCCGAGCAGATGGACGGGAGTTTTGATATCATCACTACGGAATCACTTTTTACAGCCTGCGCCACTTTTCCCATAAAACCGGCAGGAAAGGAAACACAATCATGAATACTATTTTAGAATATCTGGAATATTCTGCAAAAGAATTTCCTGAAAAAAAGGCAGTTATTGATCCGGAAACCAGCTGTACCTACAAAGAATTATATGACCGGGCAAGACGAGCCGGCAGTTTTTTATCCCAACATACTGATACAGGAAAACCGATTGTGGTCTTTATGGATAAGTGTGTGGAAGCGGTAACTTCATTTATGGGAATCGTCTATGCCGGCTGTTTTTATACCTTTATAAGTCCCGACCAGCCAGCTGCACGTATCGGCCAGATTCTTGATGTACTTAAAGCAGATTGCATTATCTCTCTTTCAGAGTCAGACGAAAAACTGAAGCAGCTATCATTTAAAGGCACAATTTTAGAATACAACAAACTTATTTCTGCCCCCGCTGATCCGGAACGATTAAAAGCCGTCAGGGAGAAATCACTGGATACTCAGCCATTGTATTGTAACTTTACTTCCGGATCTACCGGAGTTCCAAAGGGAGTTTTAGTAAGTCACCGGTCTGTCATAGACTTTATGGACTACTTCCCTGATATGTTTGAGATTACAGCAGAGGATGTTCTTGGCAATCAGGCCCCGCTGGATTTTGATGTATCGGTAAAAGACCTTTATTCTGCCTTTAAAACCGGTGCTTCCATTGTTTTGATACCTAAAAAATATTTTTCTTTTCCCACCATGCTTTTGGATTACCTGTGCGAGTATCAGGTTACAACACTGATCTGGGCTGTCTCTGCTCTGTGTATGGTCACTCAGTTAAAAGGCTTCACTTACAAAGTGCCGGAACATGTAAATAAGGTTTTATTCAGCGGTGAGGCCATGCCGGCAAGCCACCTGGCTATCTGGCAAAAGAACCTTCCGGGTGCCAGATTCGTAAATCTTTACGGACCTACTGAAATCACCTGTAACTGTACGTATTATCCAGTTTTAAGAGTATTTGAACCGGAAGAAAAAATACCCATTGGAACATCATTTCCCAATGAACACGTATTTCTCCTGGGACCGGATGATAAACTTATTTCATCCGAGGGTGAAATTGGAGAAATCTGTGTGGCAGGAACCGCTCTTGCACTGGGTTATTATAACAATCCGGAGCAGACAAAAAAAGCATTCGTCCAGAATCCTTTGAATAATCTCTATCCTGAGATCATTTACCGGACTGGAGATCTTGCTTTTTATAATAGTCACGGGGAACTTTGTTTCTCCGGACGCAAGGATTTTCAGATTAAGCACATGGGACACCGGATTGAACTGGAGGAAATTGAACTGATTTTAAACAGCTATCCGGAAATCAGCCGCGCCTGCTGTGCATTTGACAGTGAAAAAAACCGCCTTGCTGCATTTTACTGCGGGGATTTAGATAAAAAGGATTTGCTAAAACGCATGCGGGGAACACTCCCTTCCTATATGATTCCCAGCGTGTGCATTCCCGTACTACACATCCCCGTTACTGCAAACGGTAAGATGGACAGAAAAAAATTATTGGAGATGTGTTTATGAAATCAGAAGGAAATGAATCAAAACTCAAGACTGCACTTGAACATTATAAAACACCATTTTATCTCTTTGATACAGATATTCTTGCAGACAGAATATCGGACATACGATCAGCACTTCCCCCAAAAACACAGATTTGCTTTGCCATGAAGGCAAATCCGTTTTTAGTAAAGGACATGGAGATGCATGTGGATTATTTTGAGGTTTGCTCTCCCGGTGAATTTCACATCTGTGAACGGGCCGGGATTGATGAAAAACGGATTGTGATGTCAGGCGTATATAAGAAGCAGGAGGATATGGAGTATGCCATATCCAAGTATAAAGACATCATCTTTACTGTGGAGTCCCTGAAACACTGGAAGATTCTTACCTCCTGCGCTCTCAAAGAAAAACGAAATATCCGGGTACTTTTACGTCTCACCAGCGGTAATCAGTTTGGAATGGATGAGTCATCCATCCGCCGGATTATCATAGAAAATTCCTGTGAGTACGTGGAGATTCTGGGTCTTCAGTATTTTTCAGGCACCCAGAAAAAATCAGGTGCAAAGCTTGAAAGTGAATTATTGATGCTGGATCAGCTCTGTGCAGATTTACAAAATCAGTATCAGTTTACGGTACAAAAACTGGAATACGGTCCCGGCCTTCCGGTGTGCTACTTTGAAGGGGAAAAAGATGAGGAAGAAGCCATGCTTCTTGCATTATCAAAAGCCATTGAGCATCTGTCCTTTCAAGGTCAGGTCACACTGGAGATGGGGCGTTTCATCGCCGCAGACTGCGGAGTTTACGCAACCAGCGTAGCAGACTTAAAAACCAACAATGACCAGTCCTACTGCATTGTTGACGGAGGTATTCATCAACTGAACTATTACGGACAGATGCTGGCTATGAAAAAACCTTTTATCACACATTACGGCAGACAGGATGGGGAAGTGAGGGAATGGACCGTCTGCGGCTCTCTCTGCACTTCCAGTGATGTGCTGGTAAGGCAGTACCCGTTTAAAGACTTAAAACAGGGTGACCACCTTGTTTTTTGGAAAACAGGCGCTTACTCCGCTACGGAAGGAATGTCCATGTTTTTAAGCCGTGATCTTCCTTTGGTTCTTCTTTATTCAGAACAGGAGCAGTACCGGATTGCAAGACCTTCTCTTGCAACCGACCAGTTTAATTTTTTTCATTCAGAAAGGGGATAAACATATGAACAAATTATTAGAGATTTTAAATGAGATTAACCCGGAGATTGATTACGAGACAGAGACAAGACTGATCGACGACGCACTTTTGGATTCCTTTTCCATTCTCTCACTGATTCCTGAGCTTGAGGATGCATTTGACATTTCCATTACTCCGGCTGATATGATACCTGTTAACTTTAATTCAGCAAATGCGATTTGGAGCATGATTAACCGGCTGAAAGAGGATTAATCTATGACCTATACTTCTATCCTTTACCTGTCCATCTTTCTTCCCGGTGTCATGCTTCTTTACCAGCTGGCACCGGGACGCCACCGGTATAAAGTTCTGCTGGCGGCCAGCTGGCTGTTTTTTCTTTCCCTCAGCGGAAAATTAATTGTCTACCTCCTGATCTCCACTGCTTCCGTTCATCATATCGGTCTGTGGCTTTCTTCCTGTAAAAAGGAGCTGGATTTAACAGGAGCATCTGCGGAAGAAAAAAAATCTCTGAAAGCAGCCTGTGCCTTAAAACGGCGCAGAATCTTATGGCTGGGTTTGGGAATTCAGCTTGGGATGCTGGTTGTACTGAAATATTCCGGATTTTTCAGCGATAATATCAATCATTTATTGAAGGCAGTCTCTTATCCTAACCAGCTGCCTGCCATGAAATTCGCTCTTCCCATAGGAATATCCTTCTATACCTTACAGGCTGTTTCCTATCTGGCAGACGTGTATTATGAAAAAATTCCGGCTGACGACCATCTGGGCAGACTGGCTCTTTATCTGACCTTCTTTCCCATATTAATGGAAGGTCCCATCTGCCGCTATTCCCAGACAGCCAATGCGCTGACTGAGGGAAAACCACTGGAATACAAAAATGTGACTTACGGCTTACAAAGAATACTGTGGGGACTGTTTAAAAAACTAATCATTGCAGACCGGTTGAATCTGCTTGTTGAGACAGTCTTTGGATCTTATAAACAATACGGAGGCATTGTAGTAATACTTAGTGCCCTCCTTTATACATTTCAGCTTTACGCGGATTTCTCCGGATGCATAGACATGACCATCGGAACCGGGGAAGTCTTTGGAATTACGATTCCGGAAAATTTCAGGCAGCCATTTTTTTCCAAAAGTCCTTCCGAATTCTGGAGGCGCTGGCATATTACACTTGGTACCTGGTTGAAAGACTATGTCTTTTATCCAATATCCTTAACTGCTCCGATAAAGAAATTCGGTAAAAATTCCAGAGCAAAATTAGGAAAGCATGTGGGGCAGGTAGTTGCTTCTGCTCCGGCACTTTTTGGTGTATGGATCTGCAATGGTTTCTGGCACGGCACAGGCTGGCATTATCTGTTTTTCGGTATGTATTACTTTGTCCTTATATTACTGGAGAACCTTTCGGAACCCTATGTGATAAAAGCAGCTGAAAGCTTAAGGATCAATCGGAACAATGTGTTTTACCGTATCTTTCAGTCTGTGAAGCTTTTAATCATCGTCTTCACCGGTGAGTTATTTTTCCGGGCGGAAACGATGACAGCCGGTTTATCCATGTTCCAGTCTATATTTACAGGCTTTGATACAAAGGCACTGACCGACGGCTCTTTGTTGCAGCTTGGGCTTTCTTTGCCTGATTATGCAGCCGTATTTTTAGGCTTTCTGGCAGTACTGACAGTTGGTATCATTCACGAACGTGGAATTTCCATACGAGATAAAATTTCCGGATATAAGATTCCGGTACGATGGACTCTGTATTATGGTGCGATTTTACTTGTAATCGTCCTCGGTGCATACGGCGACGGATATTTACCGGCAAAACTGATCTATGCCGGATTTTAAGAGGTGACGGAATGCATGCTGGAAACAAACTAAAAACATTATCCTTTATTATCGGACTTACAATTCTTTTATATATCATGTCCTTTCTATTCCTGCCAGCAAACACGGGAGCAGAGGGCCTTTACAAAAAAGCCGGAGGAATCTATAAAGAACCCAAAAATACCATTGGATATTTATCCATCGGAGACAGTGAAAGTACCACCAGCATCTCTCCCATGGAGATCTGGAATACCTACGGATATACAGGCTTTAACTGTGGTGTACCCGCTCAAAAACTTCAGGATACCTATTATCTTCTGGAGAAAGTGTTAAATAAACAGTCTCCGAAGGTTGTGCTATTGGAAACCAATGCCTGTTTTCGGGATTTTAAATACATCAATGCTCTGGAAACAATTATTGATGATAAAACGGAAAAAATATTTCCTATTTACCAGTATCATAATAATTGGAGATATTTTCATTTTTATATGTTGAAAAATATAAGCGCTGATGTGGCAGAAAAACCCTCCCCTGTATATAAGGGCTATCAATACAATATTAACAGCAAACCTTATATGGGAGGTCCTTACACAGAAGAGACGGATGAGGTTGAAGAAATACAGGATCAGCCCTATCAGTATCTGACAAAAATCAGCGATTTGTGTAAGGAAAAAGGAATCCGGCTGGTCTTATACAGCTCTCCTTCTCCAAAATGCTGGACTTATGCAAAACATAATGCAGTGAAACAGTTTGCTGATAAAAATGATCTTGATTACATCGATCTTAACCTGCCTTCAGACCAGTTATCCATTGACTGGAACACGGATACCAGAGACGGCGGAGATCATATCAACTATTACGGAGCCAAAAAAGTTTCAGCCTATATAGGCAGTTACTTATCCGGTTTAAGCCTCCTGACCGATCACCGCCAGGATCCCCGGTTTGAGTCCTGGAATAATGAGTTTAAAGCCTATGAGACACAGACCATGAAAAGTTCTAAGTAAAAACCGGTCCTGCATGCAAAAATGCTGCAGGACCTTTTTCTATTTCTATTCCTGTCTGTAGTAAGTAAGAAAATCCCGAAGCCTGCTGCAAGCAGATTTTAACTGTTCCATCTCCGGCAGATAAACCACCCTGAAATGATCTGGCTTCTCCCAGTGGAAGCCGCCGCCGTGGGTAAGAAGAATCTTTTTATCTCTTAAGAAATCAAGAACAAACTTTTCATCATCATAAATTGCAAACCGTTTTATATCAATCTTAGGAAATACATAAAAAGCCGCTTTCGGTTTCGTTGCTGAAATTCCAGGAATCTGGTTTAATGCCTCATATATGTATTCTCTCTGCTCGTAAATTCGGCCGCCGGGAACCAGAAGTTTCTTTGTCTCCTCTTCCATCTCAAGAGCTGTTTCTATGACAGACTGGGCGGGAACATTGGAACACAGTCTCATGGAAGACAGAAGATTAATTCCCTCCACATACCCTCTTGCGAAGGATTTGTCCCCGCAAAGGCTCATCCAGCCGCAGCGGTATCCTGCAATTAAATGGGACTTGGACAGACCGTTAAATGTAATCGTAAGCAGATCCGGAGCAAGAGAAGCAATGGATGTATGGACCAGTCCGTCAAGAACCAGTCTGTCATAGATCTCATCAGCAAAAATTATGAGACCATTTTCCCGGCAGAGCTTAACGATTTCTTCCAGCAGTTCTTTGGAATAAAGGGTTCCTGTGGGATTATTGGGATTAATCACAACGATTCCCTTTGTGCGTTCTGTGATCTTGCTTTTAATATCATTGATATCGGGATACCAGTCTGCGGCTTCATCGCAGATGTAATGAACTGCTGTACCTCCTGCCAGTGTTACGGATGCGGTCCACAGCGGATAATCCGGTGAAGGCACCAGGATTTCATCACCAGTGTTTAAAAGGCCCTGCATGGACAGCGTAATTAATTCACTGACTCCGTTTCCTGTGTAAACATCATCTGTTCCCACTTCCTCAATTCCTTTTTTCCGGCAATACTTTACAATTGCTTCTCTGGCAGAGAGTAACCCCCTTGAATCGGAGTAGCCCTCTGTATGGACCAGATTATCGTTCATTTTCATCAGAAGCTCTTCTGGTGCACGAAAACCAAATGGAGCAGGATTTCCTATATTCAGCTTTAAGATTTCGACTCCCTGTGCGATCATTCGGTTCGCTTCATCCATAACCGGTCCCCTGATGTCGTAGCACACATAATCCAGTTTTTTTGATTTTTCAAATTTTCTCATAATAGATTTCCCTCTTTCTTGATTTTTGCATAAAAAAAGGCCCCAAGCGTTAATACGCTTAGGGCGAATATACAATCCGTGTTACCACCTAAATTCAGAGAATCCTCTGCACTCCATACGGTACCGACATACCGCGTCCCTGTAACGTGGGAATTCCGTTGAAGCCTACTAGGGAATCTTCCCGTTGGGTTCAAAGCTCCGAGACTGCTTCCATATACTTGAATAAAGGTTCACACCAGCCACCTTCTCTCTGAAATTCTCCGTATAAGTACTATTCCTCTTCATTGCCTTTTCACTATTTCCGAAATAATAACACAACAGAATTAAGTTGTCAATACTATTTGCAATAACTAATGCATTCATCAATCCATGCTATAATATTCTCCTGCCGCATTAGGGATCATAACTAACCTGGCAGGACGCGTTTTTTATTTTCATACTTACTGTACTTCTTGTCCATCTGATGGAAATACAATTCCCGCCATTCTCCTTGCCTGAGTTAGAATTTCACATACGCAAAGAGTGTGATCCAGATAGCGGTAACAGGTCTCAAGATCACGGATAAGAATCATTTTTTCAAATTCCAGGAACTCGCTAATCATTCGATGACTGTACGAATGAGCAGCTACTGTCTCTTCCGATCCGTCATTTAAAATCACACGGCCTCCCTTACAGATATTAGCTGTACTGTCCTGTATCAGATAACCTTTGTCCCCCTGTATGATACAGGAATTTGGTGCACTGCAGTCCTTGGCTCCGGTCAGGGTGCAAAGAAAACTTCCGTAATCCAGTAAAAGCACTCCGGAGGTATCAATTCCCCTTTCTATATTCGCAAAATAATGAACCGATTCAGGCATTCCAAAAAGACCGGCAGCATAATGGAGGTTATAAATATTAATATCCATCAAGGCACCTCCGGCGCACGAAGGATCAAAGGAGGGAAGCACTTCCCCATTTTTAAAACGGTCATACCGCCTGGAATATTGGGAAAAGCTGCACCGGACTAATTTTATGGTTCCAAGAGAAGGAATCAGCTCCTTTACTCTCCAGTAATCCGGCTGGTATAAAGTGGTTACAGCCTCAAATAGAAATAAGTGTTTTTCTCTGGCTGTCCGGCTTAAAACTGTAGCCTGCTCTATGGTAGGCGTAAATGGCTTTTCCACAATTACATTCTTTCCTGCCGTCAATGCCTGGTACGCATAGGAAAAATGAAGGTGATTGGGTAATCCAAGATATACCGTATCCGCTTCACTTTTTAAAAAATCTTCATAATCTGTAAAAATCTCTCCGATAAAATGCTCCTTAGCAAGAGCTCTGGCATCGTTCTCGCTTCTTTTTGTACTGCAAAGAGACAAAATCGTGGTATGCTTCAGATTGTTGGCAACGGATAAAAACTCCTTTACAATAATTCCTGTACCGACAATTCCAAGCTTCATTGACCCATCTCCTCTACTCTACTTAACTCACCTGTAACAGAATCAATTACAAGTCCATAGACCCGAATCTCATCTGGAACCAACGGGTGATTTCGGATCAATTCCACTGATTTTTTAATGGATTGGTCTAAGTCTTTAAATCCACCCAGCCAGGATTCAAAATCAATTCCATAATACTTAATTAAATCGATATCCTTCTGCCTGATTCCCCGCTCCCTCATCAGCTCTATCATCTTGCTGCTGTCTGTATATCTGGCTCCACAGTCCGTGTGGCCTATTACCAGAATTTCCCTGACATCCAGTTCATAGATTCCAATTAACAGGCTTCTCATCACACTTCCAAAAGGATGAGAAATAATCCCTCCTGCGTTTTTAATTATTTTTGCATCTCCATTTTTAAATCCCAACGCAGCCGGAAGCAGCTCTGTCAGCCTTGTATCCATACAGGATACGATTGCAGTTTTCTTTTCCGGATATTTATTGGTGATAAATTTTTCATAGTTTTTATTCTTAACAAATTCTTTGTTATATTCCAGTATCTCTTCTAACATATTTGTCCTTCTCCTTACATGAATCATTGATCATTGGTTCGAAAGATTCTCCAGATTACGCCTGTTCCGGGGATAAAAATATTGGGATCCCCTTCGATATTTAAACCCATGTCAACAACATACATGGATTCATCCGGACCAAACAGCAGATGAATTGGCCGCTCAAGTCCGCCTCCCTTAGAAAGGGATGCAGGAAATCCACTCATATTGATAGCAAAGGTACTGATGGTTCTGGCTCTCATATCAATTTTAGAAATTCGGTGACCGGCACCGGCATAGGACAATCCGTCACCAACTGCTGTTTTTATGGTACTGCCATACTCTGCTACGTATACATCGCCATAAGGTCCAAATTTCTGATTATAATTAAAATCAAAGCTCATCAGAGTGGAATTGGGCGGAAAAGTTACATAGGGTCTTGGAGGAATGTTTGGCTGGTTTTTTAACAGCAGAGTGGGCTGATAACCGCCTGTAGGTGTAAATCTTGGAGAATTTACCGGTTCTCCTCCCGAATAATCAGGCCAGCCATACCAGAGATCCGGGGTTATGTAATAAAAATCATCGGTTGCATTCTCAATAGGTCTGCTGCCTACTGGATTAAACCCGTTATTTACTGCATACAGCTGACCGCTGTTATTAAATTTCAGAAAAATGGGATTGCGAAATCCCCAGGCTACCTGTTCCAGATTAGAACCATCAAGATTTGCCCGTAAGATACATCCTGACGCTTTTGTGTATCTTTTTCTTATTTCAAACTCAATATTAGGAATCCCATAGGGAGAAAATGCACCAGTAAATGCAGGATCATCGGTAACTGCTTCCGTAAGAATATTATCTGTTGTAAAATTCTGACCGGTCAGTATGACATAATCTCCAGTGTAATCACATAGCAATGGAGAAACCGGTACCCACTCGTTATCATTTCCTACGACGCCGCTGTTGGTAACCGTTCCCTGCCCAAAATAGATCTTATAGTCCGGCGAAAAGGCAACCGGACCATTGTAATGATCACCGTTGCTTGGCAGACCCATAATAATATTCTGTCTTTCCCCATCCCGGAATATTCTGGTGACGAAACCTCTGTGGGATACATAAAGAACGCCATTTAAATAATTAATTCCCGATATGGGGGTAACAAAATCTTCCGCTATCAATTCAATCTCCCCATTCACCACTTTCAAAACCTGTGGATTGCCTGTAGACAAGCCGGAGTCAGCAATATAAAGACTTCCCTCCTCATCAAACACAATGCCTGCCGGTGAATTGAGATTTTCTAAAAACACTTCTATCCCATACCCTTTTATAATATAAATATCAGCAGGGTTTAAATAACGCTGGGGAGCAGGATCGGCATCGTTACACGAGTGAATCCTGCTGCCGTTATTCTGACGAAACATTCACTTCACCTGGTATTTTTTACTATTATATTCGCTGTACCGGAAAATATCAATCCTGTTTAGGTGTATCTGCATGGAGTAATGGCAGATATGCTTCGTACCCTTCCACTTTCATCTGCTCTTTGGGAATAAATCTTAATGCTGCACTGTTGATGCAATAGCGCAGTCCACCCATCTCCTTAGGACCATCTGTAAAAACATGACCAAGATGGGCATCCCCCAATGTGCTGCGCACTTCTGTGCGGTGTCTGTTAAGGCTGTTATCATCCAGCTCCCGAAGCAGATCCTGGGTCAACGGTCTGGAAAAGCTTGGCCAGCCGCAGCCGGATTCAAATTTATCGCAGGATAGGAAAAGAGGCTCTCCGGTTGTCACATCCACATAGATCCCCTCTCTGAATTCATCAAAGTATTCATTCTGAAAAGGAGCTTCTGTTGCACTGTTCTGAGTCACCTGATACTGGATTGTTGTAAGTTCATTTTTTAGCTGGTCCTTGGATTTTGGCGGAAATTTTTTGCTTTTATCCACTGCCAGCTTTGCTTTCTCAAATTTATCTCCGGATATATGGCAGTAGCCCTGGGGATTCTTATCCAGATATTTCTGATGGTACTCTTCCGCCCTGTAATAGTTTGTAAGAGGCAGCCGCTGGATTGCAATCTTCTCTTTGTAATTCGATTGAAGTTCTTCCACTGATTTTTCAATTACCGGCTTATCCCCTTCGTCGGTATAATAAATCCCGGTTCTGTACTGTGTACCGGTATCACCGCCCTGACGGTTAACGCTGACAGGATTAATTACATCGTAATACAGCTTAAGAATATAGGGAAGCCCTATCACAGTATCCTCGTATTCCACCTTAACAGTTTCCGCATGACCGGTATTGTTATGACATACCTCCTCGTAGGTTGGATTTTTCGTTGTTCCGTTGGCATACCCCACTTCTGTACTTAAAATCCCGGGAATATTTTCCAAATATTTTTCTGTTCCCCAGAAACAGCCGCCTGCTAAATATATCTCTTTTTTCATGGTATCACCTTTCTTCATTCATAGAATCAAATAAATTATATTGCTTCATCAGTTCCAGACAGGACTGAAGAATCTGCGCCGTCATCCCCCAGATCACCCAGTTCTCATACCGGTAAAACAAAATATCCCGGGTTCCTTTCGTCCATGAATACTGATTGCCTCCTGGAATCCATTCATAGGGAAAATCTTCGGGAGGCTCAGTAACCAGCATGCTTTCATATGTTTCCGGTGTCATGCTTTTTATATAGTCAAGAGGCACCTTTATGATTTCTTCCACTTCATCGGTACTGAAGGTATCTTTATAATCGCTTAGTTCACCGATAAACGAGTGAATAATCAGCCGGAAAGGAGAAATATAGATATCCCCAGGTCCAAGCACCTTAATCTGCCTGGAAGTGACGTTTAACTCCTCCATGGTTTCCCTGACTGCACATTTTTTCAGCGTCTCCCCCGGCTCAAGCTTACCTCCTGGAAAGCAAATCTCCCCGGGCTGATGCTTTAATTTGCTGGAGCGTTTTTCAAACAAAAGATACTTTGCTCCATCAATTGTTAGAACGGGTATGAAAACCGCATACTTCCTGTATTTTTCTTCCTCAACCATGCCTGGTTTTCTGCGGGAAAATGTCTGCCTGTCCAAAACGCCACCTCCTTTTTGCTATGAGCAATTATAGCATCTTTTTATGTGTCTCACAATATGAGGAATGGATATGGACGAATAGTTCTTATCCGAAAAGCATACAATGCAGTAATTTAAAAATTATGGAGCAACCCTTATGACCTCGAAAGAATCCTATATACAATGCTCACTCCAGTATCATCTTTTCTGGATCCGGATATTAAAAGAGCACGCCATATTTATTGAGGCTACTATGCCCCCGCCTGGAAAAGAATATGCAGATCAGGCAGATACATACAAGCAGCAATACGACCAGCTGTTAGAAGTAGCCATTAAGCTGTCAAATGGAGTCATCCCCTTAAGTGTTCTTGAATCCGGTCAGTTTTATACCCAGTATACGGAAGAAGCAGAGAGACTTGCACAGCTTAACACCGGAATCACAATCAATTCCCAGCTGACCCGTATGACCTATGACATTGAACCCTGCAGTGCTGACTATACCGCAACCAACAAAAATGAACAGGATGTTTTCATGCTGAATCAGAATCTTTTAAATCTGACCACTTCCTTCGTCCAGTTCCAGGCAGATCTCTTAAACAAACGTGTATCCTGCGGCCTTTTCACCATGATGTATACAGCTGATATCTTACATATTCTTATGGAAGCCAAACGATACCTTGAAATTCTAAAACGGCTTCAAAACCGGGATGAATCACTCTTGTCTGATTATAAATTATTCTGGTCACAGAATATGGCTGATCACGCAAAGGTAATGCGCGGACAGTTAGACCCAACGGAAACAGCGTATTTTAATACTGCCAACCAGTTTTCCAATACCTTTGATCTGCTCAGCGCAGCTGAAATGAAGCCGGAAACATTCCCTTCTGACCGGGAGATTCTTTCAGATGTAATTGCGATCAGTGATTTCAAGTCAGATACTACAAATGGACTGATTACCTGCAAAGTTCAGGCAATTATGCTTGCGCTTTATACCGATCACCTTCTGAGGGAGGCAAATCATTTTATCTATCTTATGTATGCAGGAAGCTGAGTAAAGCCATAAAAAATGCGCCTTGG
>Ga0316604_10002615_pt1 | contig 13533 bp, 8 predicted proteins | sample OWC_soil_day20_C_FD_207650 | JGI IMG/M metagenome (GOLD analysis project Ga0316604, IMG submission 207650) | Wetland soil microbial communities from Old Woman Creek delta, Ohio, United States - OWC_soil_day20_CT | ecosystem: Environmental > Terrestrial > Soil > Wetlands | place: USA: Ohio... | reverse complement strand
TAACTGGTTCAATGCCCTCAACTGGAAAGAAAACCTGGGAGACGGCTGGAAAATGACCCTCTCCGCCAGCTATAGCATTACCCACGACAGCATCAGCAGTCAGCTGCAGGATGCGAACAACGTACCTAAATACATCTCTGAAAAATACTGGCTGGATACGGTGAATTTTAGATTAGACAGAAAAGAAAGCCTGATACAAGGCAAAGCTGTGATAGAGAAAAAATTCAGCAACCTGAATACCATTCGCTTTGGTAGTGAATACTGGTACTCTTCCTATAATTTCCATTATAATAAAATCAGTAAGGAGCTTCCGGATCAACTGACCGCCGGCTTTGCTGAAACAGAACTATACTTTACGAATTCGCTCGTGGCTACTTTCGGCATCAGGGCAGAATATTCTTCCATCCTCCAAAAGGCCAAAGTGGCACCCCGTGCCTCATTGGCCTATAGGATGGGCAATGGATCTACCATCTCTGCAGCATACGGACAGTTCTGGCAAAAACCAGAAAACACCTATCTGCAAGTGACCTCATCGCTCGGTTATACCAAAGCCACTCACTATATCATCAACTATCAGCGACAGGTACGCGGTACCTTCCTGAGAGTGGAAGCATTCTACAAGCAATACGAAGACCTGATTAAAACAGTGCCTACGTACAACAACAGCGGCAGTGGCTATGCCAAAGGAATTGAACTGTACTTCCGTGACAAGACATCGTTCAAACACCTGGATTACAGCATCAGCTATTCCTACCTGGATACCAAACGTGATTACCTGAATTATCCAAGGGCACTCATGCCTAATATTGCAGCCAATCACACCGCTACCGCTTCTGTAAAACGCTTCTTTACTCAAATAGGAACCGGTGCCAGTCTGACGTACACCTTTGCTACAGGAAGGCCTTATTATGCCATCATCCCTGATAGTACAGGCAAAGCTTACTACATCAAAGATCAGGGCAAAACAAACGGCTATCAAACACTGGACATGAGCGTTTATCACCTGACCACGATCGGCAAAGCATCGGCTATTCTATATGCTTCTGCTACCAATCTGCTTGGGCGTACGAACATCTCAGGATACAACTACTCTTATAATGCCCTGGTAAAACAACCCATTCTCCCCCCGGCACAACGCACCTTCTTTGTAGGTCTGATACTGAACTGGGGCATAGATAGAAGACAAAACACTATTGATAACCTTTAAAATATAACCATGAAAAAAATCATCTTCGCCCTTACTTTACTGGTCACCATTGGTGCCCATGCACAGAGCACAAAGTATGTGGCAGCTATGCAGCATAACCTCGAATTGCTTGATTCTGCTAAAACCATCGAACAACTCGCTACCGTATCACAGGCATTTGAACGTATTGGTGATGCTGAAAAAACACAGTGGCTGCCTTACTACTATGCAGCGCTGGCACAGACCCGCATTGGGTTTGGCGATCCTAAAGCAGATAAAGACGCCATCGGTCAGAAAGCCAATGACCTGGCAGCAAAAGGAGAAGCAATTCAGAAAAATGCAGAGTTCTGCACCATCCGCAATATGGCAGCGACTATACAGATGCTGGTGAATCCCATGGAACGCTTTAAAACCTTTGGCATCAAAGCGTATACTTACCTGCAGGAAGGATACAAACTGGATCCGAACAACCCTCGCCTGTACTTCCTGGATGGTGCTTCTACCTTTGGTAAACCTGAATACATAGGTGGAGGAAAAGAGAAAGCAAAACCACTGTTTGTAAAAGCAGAACAACTCTTTAAAGCAGAGAAACCAGCAGAGTTATATCCACACTGGGGACTGGCAGAGACAGAAAGATACCTGGCCAAATGTAATTAACCATCAATTGTTATTACCATGGAAACGCTCGTAAAAGTTCTTATTTATATACATGCCTTATGTGGTGGCCTGGGCCTTGTCAGTGGCATTGCCAGCATAGGCGTAAAAAAGGGCAGCAAGCTGCATAAAAACAGTGGCAAAACTTTTTCTTATTCAATGGTCATCAGTTCACTGGTATCGTTGGTGATCGCGCGAATGCCTGGCCATGAGAACCTGTTCTTATTCCTGATCGGGGTATTTACCATTTATCTGGTACTGGCAGGCAATCGCGCGCTTACATTCAGATATGATACTAAAAGCAGTGCTGATACGATTGATAAAACGATATCGGGTACTATGCTGGGTGCTTCTGTCATCATGTTGCTGATCGGCATTTACCAGATCACTACACACAAAGGTGGAAATGCCGTATTGTTTGCTTTCTTTGGTGGATTTGGGTTGTATATGACATTGAAGGATTTTTACACTTTCAGGGTTTTTAAAGAGAAGAAAAATGCATGGTTGAGTAGTCACATAGGCAGGATGGTGGCGGCGCTGATCGCTTCTATTACAGCCTTTATGGTGGCGGGTTTGCATATACAAACGCTGGTTACGTGGATAATGCCTTCGATTATAGGGACTTTCTATATTACTTACTGGAATTCGAAGATAAAAGGGTCTGCATTGGCATTAACGAAATAAAACATTCATGAAAAAGGGAATTCACCAACGGGGAATGAAACCATTTTCAGAAAAGAGGTTGTATTATAAAATAAATAAAAACCCTGAGAATCGAATAAATAAAAACCTGGATCCATTAGGTATCTGAATAAAAAAGTCACGAAAGAGGAGAATTTTCCAACGGGGAATGAAAACTATTTTCAAAGAACGAGGCCGTATCTTAAGTAAGATACAGCCTCGTTTTATCCGGATACCTAATGGAGATAGGTAGTCCTTTAAGCACTTCTGAGGAGGTTTATTTATTTTTGATACACGCTCTTTATGATAGTGTTTTTCTTAGTTAAATAAATATCTGACACCAAACTGCATCTGCCATCTTGAAGTAAGAGCTGTGTTATTTGCATAGCTATTCACATAAGATACCTGATTTTTTGCATCAGCATAAGGGAATGAGAATAAAGGCGTCTTACCATCAGCAGCCAACCCTTCAAACTTCAGGAAGTTATTGACTGTAGCGGCTTGCACGATACCCCAGTTCCTGTTCAGGAAGTTACCTACATTGATAATATCGAGAGACAGTCTCAATGTATGTCTGTCTTTTCCTGTTTTTACTGAGATATCTTCTGTGATATTTACATCCAGCTTTTTGTAGTAAGGTAATACAGCCGCATTTGCTTTTGCTGTTTCACCACGGTGGAAATTGAGGTATTTGTTCTGACCAATGAAGTTGTCCAGCTGTGTATAGATCTGTGAAGCAGTTCTTGGATCAGCAGTAGTACCTGTAGTAGACCCTGTATGTGTGGTAGCATTGTAAGAACCCACATTGATCAGGTTGATATCGGTAGCACTCTTTGGAATATAGATCAGGTCATTGTTAAAGCCATCGCCATTCAGGTCACCATTGTAAATATAAGAAACGGTACCAGCAGGTGCCGCTTCGAATATAGCACCGAATGAAGTAGAGAAATACTTTGCATAAGACACTTTGTAAGATGCCATCGCAATGACACGGTTAGGCAGTCTGTAAGAAGCATATGCCAGATTAGCGCCATTTGGATCACCACTTACTGCGCGTGCACTCCACATAGAAGATGCGGTACTACCTGTTTCAGAAGTATTTCTTGCGTCGCCATGTGCATAAGCTACGCTGGTGTACAGGTTACCAAAAGTACGCTCTACTCTTGCTGTGATATTGTATGTATACCCTTTGTTGGTATTCTTCATCAGAATAGCATTGCCGATATTAGGGTTTTCCAGTGTGGTACCTGAATAATACTTATTGCTTGTATTCAGAGAAGTAGTCAGCGATGTATTATATCGCATACGGTTATCACCGCCATTATTCAATGCATAACCATTCGTCTCATTCAGGTTGATGTTAGAGAAGTAGACTGCATTGATATCTTTGGTATACGTACCTTCTACTGTGAATACCCAGTCATTGATCTTTTTATCAACAGCCAGACTTGATTTCAATACGGAAGGGTATTTGAAATTCTTGTCAGTCAGTGCTACACTGTACGAAGTGTTAGCTGATGCACCCGCAGGACGGTATGCATTTGGATCTGCGCTAAAGGCCACACCGGAAGTATTCGTGAAGGACCCCCACTGAATACCGTTGTTACTAGCCTGGTTGCTCAACCATACAAACGGAGGAGGACCTGAGAAGATACCGAAACCACCTCTTAATTGCAGGGTTCTGTCGCCCATTACATCATAGTTGAAACCGATGCGTGGAGAGATCAGCACTGCATTGCCCGGCGCTTTACCGATGTTGTAAGACTGACCATCTTTGAAAATCAGTTTGTCGAAATTAGGATTGTCAGTAAAGGATTGCTTGTAGATCGTCATGTCAAACCTTACACCATAGGTGAAAGTGAAACGATCGGAGACTCTCCATTTATCCTGTGCAAATACACCCAGTTCTGTAGAACCTGCATATGCCCATGGGAAGGAACCATCTTTCAGTGCAGAGTATTGCAGGTAATAACTTTTTGCATTGGCAGTGCCATTAGTTACACTGTTGTAGAAATCTGTCAGACTATTGAACTGATAAGCGCCCTGGTAGCCGGGAGCAAATGCGTTCTGGTACTTCCTGTAATAGTCCTGTGTACCCACGGTAATCTCGTGTGCACTGGCATAGTACGTGAAGATGTCTGAGATCTGGAATACGTCTGTATTCAGTACGTTGTTGTAAGTATATGGTTCGTATCCGAAGGTGGTATAAATATTACCGTTGTTCAGGATATCCACCAGTGGGAAGGTATTTGAAGTAGAGTTAGGTGTACGATAGTCGCGCAGTGCGGTATAGCCCACCTGGAACTTATTGGACACTTTATTGCTGAAGCGGGAATTCAACTCAGCGATAAAGATGTTGAAGTTGTTATTGATCACATAACCGCTACCAAAGAAAGGCATGGCGTTCGTGCCCGGCTGGCCGGTAGTAACGCCGGCAGGGCGGCTGTTGCTCGCGAACTGATCAGTGAATGATTTCAGGTAGTTGTACTTCACTGTCAATGAATGTTTTTCATTGATGTTCCAGTCGAATTTAAGCGTAGCCTTATCACTGTTTGTTCTGAAAGAATAACCGGTGAAAGCACCTGGGTCATAGCCGAAGTTAGACTTCAGGAAAGCTGCGAGTGCAGTCAGCGTATCGGCATTGGCTTGTGATACACCAGCGCTGGCATTAGCAGGGTGATTAGCATCAGAAGGTACCCAGCTGGTAGCAGGCGCGGTCTGGCGGGAAGACTCTAAGCTCAGGAAGAAGAACACTTTGTTCTTAATGATCGGCCCACCGATAGAGAGGCCACGGATATTGAAGGACAGCGGTGTTTTGTTCACCTGGCTGTTGCCTACTTTATACCCTTGTGTACCTGCACCTTTGATGTAGGTGTATACAGATGCTTTCAGGGTATTGGTACCACTCCTGGTTACGGCATTTACACCGGCACCGGAGAAACCACCCTGACGTACATCGTAAGGCGATACGCTCACCTGTACCTGCTCAATCGCATCCAGGCTGATAGGTTGTGCACTGGTTTGACCACCCAGGGTACCAGACAGACCGAAGGAGTTGTTGAAGTTTGCACCATCTACCGTAAAGTTGTTGTACTGGGGGCTTCTGCCACCAAAGCTCTGGCCAGCGGCTACAGTACTGCTGGTAGGCTCAAGGCGGGTAAAATCCTGTGCAGAACGACTGATGGTTGGCAGTTTTTCCAACTGATCTCTGCTGATGATCTCCTGGGAACCGGTTCGGCTGTTGTTAAAGGTTTTATCCTGCTTGCCTTTCACCACTACTTCGCCCAGTTGTTTGGTACTCGGGGCGAGGGTGAAGTTGCCGGTAAATTCCTGTCCCAGCGACAGATTGATGTTGTCCAGGTGCTGATCGCCATACCCGATATAGGTCACGGAAATGGTGTAAGGACCGCCTACACGTACGTTGGCAAAATTGTAGCGGCCATCCGCACGGCTGGTGGTTACATAGCGGGTGCCGGTAGGGGTGTGTACAGCTGTGATAACGGCGCCTGGTACACCAGTCTGGCCGTCGGTAATGATACCGTGAATTTCTGAGGTTGTTTCCTGCGCCAGGAGGAACATAGGTAGACAAAGTATTAACACGAGTGTTAATAGACAATTTCGGATCGACATGATGTGCCTGATTTTGATTTTGGTTGTTAAATTATATGAATTACAAGCTACTTATTATGAGATGTGTGTTAAGTGTTGGTTACATTTCCAGTTTGTATTTTACAGCATCCTGATACAATTCCGGTACATACTTATAGGCAGTATTATAAGGCACTTTAAAAGGTTGTTTGCCTTGTATTCTAATTTCACAACAATCCCCATTCTTAAACTCAATCTTTCTTTAGTGCAAACAGAGAATCTATTTCGTATTGCCCAATTTCTGCATTACTTATCTCTTCTTCCTCTTCTTTTGTTGTATCTGTTATCGTTCTTGTTGTGTCGTTGGTTGTTTTGGCTGTTTAGGATACTGATGGCACGAGAAAGATACAGGTATAAAGAGAAATACGAACCATTTTATACCCACAATATACAACTTCTATCATTTTGCTTTTTCGCTGATTATCATCTACCTTCCCCGCTATTCGATAATTATGCCATCGGGAGTCGCCAATCATTTCATTCCTATACTATTACTGTTCGCTACGTTGGGGGTACGCGCACAATCTAAAATACACTATCTGAACAATGAACCGGTACTGGAAATCAGCACTGATTCTGCTCAGGTGATAGTGGGGAACCCCTATCCCAACAAAGAAAAATATCGGTTCTCGCTTTCCGAGCCCCTGAACTATACATTATATATAGACGGGAAGGTGTACAAAGCAGGCCCGGCCATTCCCTCGCGCCAGCGGGAAAGAGGGGAAATACATCTTACTTTCAATGGCAATGCGACCACTACCCTGTACCTACAACCAGATTTAGCCGAAATACAGCGCTATGGATATAAGGTCCATCCCGTGATCCGGCTTGAAAAAGAGATCGCCGCCGCCAGCCGGGATCACCTCATGTATAATTCCTGGATCGTCACCATTTCCCTGTTGGCCTGTTTTGCAGCTTATAATTTATATATCTGGTTCCAACTGCACGACCGTGTTAATATCTGGTACCTGCTGGTACAGCTGGGGGCCATGATATTTGTTACCTCCTTTAAGCATTTCACCACCCAGTTACTTCCCCTCTCCTACTATCAGCTCAGGGCCATGCCGGATGGTACGGTGTATATGTACGATCTGAACTCGCTCTTTTTACATGTTGGCTGTACCATCATCTTTATAGGGCTCATTCAGTTAACCCGCTCCTACCTGCGGACCAAAGAGTTGTTGCCATCATACGACAGGATGCTTCGTTATCTGCTGATCGGGTATATAATTTTTGAGGTAGCTCCGTGTATCATCACGATTTCAGGCTGGTTTTACATAGACAATTATACCCTGGTATATGATGACATCTTCATCTGTGTACTTTCTTTAAGTCTATTGATTACCAGCATAGTAGCTCACAAAGAACACATACGGGGGGCCAGTGTGTTCATGCTGGCGAATATGCTGCCGATTATATTTGCCACCGGACTTGCCGTGTTTTTCATTATTAATTCTACTCCTGATTATAGTAACAATAGCACTCTGCTGCCGGAGATCGCCATCATTTCCCAGATCATTTCCTTCACCATCGTGCTGGTGAGCCGGATCAAGAGCATCCATGAGGAACTGGATGCAAAAGGATATGAAATAGCGAAACTGGAAATGGACATTGCCCAAAGTAAACACCATCAATGGCTCATAGAAAAGGAAAATGAGCAGATCTCCCTGGCCATGCAGGCAGAAAAAGACAGAAACGATCTATTGCAGCAAAAGCTGGATACCAACAACCGGGAGCTGGTTAGTAATAGTCTCTACATCTATCAGAAAAATAAACTGCTGGATGACCTGAAGAAACAGATCCACGACATCGACGAATTATACCCGGGCATAAAATCAATCAAATCGTCATTGAGAGAACATAAATTTCTGGATGCCGAATGGGATAAATTCAGGTTACATTTTGAACAGGTACATCCTGGTTTCTTCGAAAAACTGAAGTCCAAACACCCCAATCTCACCAATAATGAATTGAGATTATATGCTTATTTCCACATCAATTTGTCAACAAAAGAGATTGCTACCCTCCTTAATATTGAGGCAGCGAGTGTGCGGCAGGCAAAGGCAAGATTGAATAAAAAGCTGAAAACCAACGAATAAAACACACTACACAACTACAAATTAATACCTTGTATACACTTTGTAGACGCTCATTTTATACAGATTTGAATGTTTTATCCTTTCTTTACTTCGCAATAGCATATCAGCATAACGGCCTATTAGTCCTGTAGTGAAATTAATCCCCTTTCTTCACTGCGAAGAAAGAACTGTTCGTAAGCGCATTCATATTTGTAGCCCCAACAATACTTCGAGATAAACCCTCTTTTAAATTTCTATCAAAGCGTGATGAATAGATAACGCTATTAGCCCCATCCCAACCCCTGTTGACTGGCTGGAAAAGGAATCTTTTCTGGTCAGTCAGGGGATTGATCACTGATCACAATGTAATCTTTTCATCCCCCACCTCATATGGCACATAGATCATCATAAGGGTAAACATTTCCTCATTGGCCCGCATATCTCCACTTGACATTACCAGCTTTGGCGGATGATTTGGGTTCACAGGGTTGCCAGTCGTATTATCATAAATTCCAATCATATGAATGATAGAACCTGCAGGTATTTTCACCAGGTGCTGCATACGATACAATTCCTGCCAGCGGAAATCCCAGGCAGGGATATGTACTAATGGGATGGTATCACGATCCGGCGTCACTGCGTAAGCCACAAACTCCTTACCCAACAAATGCATATGCGGCCATACATACATAACAGACTGCGTCTCCTGTGTTTTTACCTTCAGGGTATAAGTGCTAACCTGATTCGGAAAGATTACAAACCTGGGTTGAATATCTCTTTCAGCGATACCACCGGATCCAAGGCTGATGATCTGCACCTTACGCTGTATAGGTCCTTTCTTATAAAATAACTTTACCCCTACTGTAGATACTTCGTCTGCTGCTACTGCGGCATAATGTACAGTTAATAATACGACACCGCGCTTAGGCAGTACCCATCCGAACTGCTTAGGGTAAAATTCTTCGGTCGTGCCGGGTATCCATCCGGAATAGTACACCATATTTTGCTTTAATGGTCCGAACCTTTTTACTTCCAGGCCAGCGGTATCAATATCTGCTTCTACAAAGGAAGGAGCTACAGTGATGTCTTTGCCGGCATCTGCCACGGCATAAAACCCATAATTGATATGGTGAATGACTTTCTTGTTATTTGTGTATAATTCGAGTCGCTCAATATTAGCAGCATCTTTCAGCTCAAAAGGCACTTTGAATATAACAAACCTCTCCTGGTTATCGCCTTTTACGATATAGGGTTTATCTGCTTTCAGGATAAGATCAGGAGCTGAGGTATTCACATCTACAACATTTGCCGGCGCCACCGTTTTCCCTTTTGGCGCATTTTTACTTATCCAGTTCAGAATAGCATTCTTTTCGTCGGGGGTCAGGATACGATTATTGGCATAATCCCGATAGTGCACATCTGCTTTGAATGGGGGCATGTAACCGGTATTGATCACTTCTTTGATAAACGAAATTCTTCTTTTTACCTCATCATAAGTGGCTAATGAAAATGGTGCTGATCCACCTGTATGGTGACAACCTACACACCTTGTTGCAAAAACAGGTTGTACATCTGTATATGTCTGTGCAAGCAACAGGCGTGCAGGCAATAATATCACCATCAATAAAATTAGTGCTCTCATCATTAATCATTAATAAAACATCCCACTGGTTTGGTAACCGTTGGATATATAGTTTTCCCGGCAATAGTATTTGTAATTGCATCTTCAAGGTAATGTTCTGTTGCAGTGCCGGTTTTTGTTTGTCCCAAACCAGTTGCCCAGTTGTCAATTGCTCCCTGATACAACACTTTCCCCTTTTTATTCAGGAGACATACTTCCGGTGTTACAGATGCATGCAGCTGCTTACCCAATTTGTTCTTTCTATCAGTTAACAATGGAAAAAAGACCTTATATTTCTTTTGAAATGCAGTGTAATCCTTTTGGGTATACCAATGCCCTGGAAAGACGCCAACCACAGTAACTGTGTTGGCATATTTCCGGCTCAGTTCATTCAATGGTTTAGTATAATTCCTGCACAACGGGCATTCTGGCGATAGCCATACAATGGCCACCATAGGTGTATGTACCTGCTTTAGAAATTGCTGCACATGCTGTGCTACTGCAAAATTACAGATCAATAAAAGTAAAACTAACACCCTCATACATCACTTAATTTAAAAAAAACCGGTGGCTATGAATGTAGCCACCGGCAGAATTATTAATTAGCAGTATCCCACCATACCCGACCGGTAATGTCATCTGGTGTACTGAAACCGGCATCTTTCGTCATCTCTTCGATCGCATTTAATCTGTTGGTATAGTTCAGATCAGAAATTGAAGGATAACTAACGATAAAGCGTCTTGGCATTGTCTTCGTATCACCATCTACTACTACAGTCTCTCTCTTAAGTATACTGCTTGTCATAGAAGGATAACCCGTACGTTTGATGGTTGCCCATGCTTCGTTCTGATTTTTGAAACAGTTTAGATACTCCTGAATGCAGATTTGTTCCAATGCATTGGCAGCATCATATGCCACGCCAGTTTGAGAAAGGTACGTTGCAATCTCAGTAGCACCCAGGGCAGTATAGTCACTCAGGGACGCATTACTACCCATTTCATCATACGCCTTGATAGAAGCTTCTATACCGGCAGTATACAGACCTGAAGCATCTTCACTGGTGATCCCTCTTACCGCCAGCTCTGCGCGCATAAAGCAAACATCAGCATAAGTAATAACAGGGAATGTAATATGCGCCTTGGTTTCAGGATTGTAAAATAATCTATCCTGGATATTAGACACCCATCTATCTGCGGTGGTTACGCCTTTATAACTATAAGAAATGTCTGAAAAATAATAGCTGTTAGAAGATACTGAAGACGCAGCTGGATTCGCAAACTGCCCTCTATACAACTGTCCATCCCATGTCAATGTAGCAGGCAGTTTACCCTGGGCCTTTGCAGAATCAAATTTATCTTTTGTAAAATCAGATTTCTGAAAGAAAATCCTGGTACGAGGATCTGATGTAGCAGACATATAATCAATCAGGTTTTTAGAACCAGATACATCTCCATTACTTTGAGGATTATAGTTGCCACCAGATGCGAAGTTCACACCGCCTACAAACTGCCAGTTCTCTTCATTAGAGCTGATTAATCCACCATCATCTGACAGTATATCGGCTACCAGGGTCTTCATTTCATCAGCATCCCTGTTTATAAGACGCATTGCTAATCTTAAGCGCAAACTGTTTGCCGCTCTGATCCATTTCTTTTCATCGCCACCATATACTACATCAGCTGTACTCAGATTTACCTGCTCAACAGAAGGAGTGGATTTTAATACCTGCACAACACTATCCAGTTTCACCTGCAGGTTGGAAAACAATTCCTCCTGTGTATCATAAGCAGGTGTGAGCAACCCGGTATACCTTGCCTGGAATGCCTGAGAGTATGCAATGCTACCCTGTACATCAGATACATAAGCCGCATAATAAGCCAGCGGAATGTATGATATAGCATACAGATAAGTATACTTCTCACGCTGCTCACCTGTCATTTTTTCGATCAGTTTTTGTACATCCACCAGCTGATTTCCTACATTATTATAAAAATTGCTATACCGCTGATTCAGGTTACCAGAACCATCATACACTGTGGAAGAGGCACCATTTAATGTTACAAAGGACTGTGTCCAGTAGTACATTGCTCTGTTATGATCGTAATAATACTCGAAACTACTACTATTAATGGCTAATAAAGCAGAAGTAAATTCTGTCTCTGGATTTATACTTAACAGATCATCCGGATCAGTATTCATTTCTGCAAACTTTTCGCGGCTGCATCCGATAAACAAAGCCGGTACAAACAGCAACAAGATTATATATTTTAATTTATTCGTAATGTTCATCTTTAACAAGTTTACTTTTAAAATTAGAAGCTACCCCAGATCTGAAAACCTATATTGCGGATATAAGGCATAGCAGATACCTCCTGGAATGCATCAGATCCGCTGCTGTTCAGGTTGTCCGGATTGATATGGTCTTTGGCACTGTTATACAGGTACATCAGGTTGTTGCCAATAATGGAAAGACGCATTCCATTCATTTTAAACTTACTGGCTACCTTAGCCGGCATATCGTAAGTAAGACTTACCTGCTGCAGAGATACCCAGGAAGAAGTAAACATTGAAGATTCACGGATACCATTTCCCCAGCTATGAGTGTTCTGATAATAGGCGAAAGCACTTGTTGGATTGATCCATCCATTGGCATATACATCCTTCATCGTCATTCCGGAGATGTCATGTGAGTTACCATCCAGGCCGGTGATCACAGTACCATCTTTGTACACACCATCGATGATCATACCATTCTCCTGATCCACACCTGACGAGTTGGTATATTTTAAACCACCCAGTTTAGCGTTTCTGTTGGGAATAGTGCTCTTCATACTACCGAGCCAGCTACCCAGATCATGTGTAAAGGAATACACCTTACCACCGAACTTGCTGTCAAGTACAAAACCTAACTGCCAGTTTTTGTAGTTAAAGTTATTGCGCCAGTTACCCAGGAAATCAGGGGTGATATTACCTACTGCCGGGCTTTTGGAGGTGCCATCAGCATAGTTTTGTGCTCTTACATAATAAGAAGAACTCTTTGCACCGGAAGTAGTAATTACATGTTTCCCATTGTTTTCACTATGTTTTCCATCAGGGCTGTTGTACAGTGCATATCCATAGTTAGCGATGATAGTACCATAGTCTCCACCTTTTTTAGCAATCACAGAGAATCCATCTCCGCTACCCAGTGTTACATAGTCTAATCCATATGGCAAGGTCAATACTTTATTTCTGTTGCGGGTATAGTTAAAGTAGGTATCCCATGAGAAGTTCTTTGTCTTAACAGGTGTAGCATTAATTCGTATTTCCCATCCACGGTTACGTACCTTTCCACCATTGATCAGGGTAGCGTTTACACCTGATTCAACAGGGGCAGAGAAACTGATGATCTGTGCTTTGCTGTCCTGATTGTAAAAAGTAATATCTGCGCCCAGTCTGTTTTTGAAAAGTTTCAGTTCAAGGCCTGTTTCAAACTTGTTAGAGCGGGTAGGTAATAATGTCTGGTTAGGCAATGTATTGGAAGAATAACTATAGTTAGCCACGTTATCACCTACTGCATTTACATAGGGTGTATTAGCAGAATAAGCACCGGTATTCGCTTTATAGTTAGATGTACCTCCACCTACGCTTGCATAAGACACACGAAACTTTCCATAATCGAATG
>Ga0316604_10002614_pt1 | contig 13535 bp, 12 predicted proteins | sample OWC_soil_day20_C_FD_207650 | JGI IMG/M metagenome (GOLD analysis project Ga0316604, IMG submission 207650) | Wetland soil microbial communities from Old Woman Creek delta, Ohio, United States - OWC_soil_day20_CT | ecosystem: Environmental > Terrestrial > Soil > Wetlands | place: USA: Ohio... | reverse complement strand
ACACGGGCATAGTTCAATGGTAGAATAGAGGTCTCCAAAACCTTTGATCAGGGTTCGAATCCTTGTGCCCGTGCAGTGTAAAATTGGTGAAAAGTGAAAGGTGAATTGTGAATTTCATTCGCCATTCACTTTTCACCTTTCATGTTTTCAAACGGTTAATTTTAAACCAATGAACAAGCTCAGAAACTATTTCCGGGAATCCTATCATGAACTGGTGCATAAAGTATCCTGGCCTAGCTGGCAGGAACTACAGTCCTCTACAATGGTTGTTCTAATTGCTACCGTGGTAATTACCCTTGTTGTATGGGGAATGGATGCCCTTTCTAACCTGGTGTTAACACAGTATTATAAAATGTTCTAATGATGACAGAAGCATCCAATAACCCTGCAGAAGAAACAAATGTTCCGACCCAGGATACCAAATGGTATGTACTTAGAGTGGTGAGTGGAAAAGAAAAGAAGGTTAAAGAATACCTGGATATTGAGGTGCGCCGTTCCGATTGGGGAAATGTGATCACTCAGATCTTCTTGCCTGTTGAGAAAGTGTATAAAGTACAGGCTGGTAAGAAAGTGATGCGCGAAAAGAACTTTTATCCCGGATATGTGATGATCGAAGCTATAGATGGTAAAATGAGTGACGAAGTCATCCAATCCATCCGCAACGTTTCCGGTGTAATCCACTTCCTTGGTAAAGAAAAGCCGATCGCTCTGCGTAAAGCTGAAGTAAATAAAATGTTAGGTAAGGTCGATGAACTGTCTGATAACGGACTGACCATGAGCGAACCGTTCATCGTTGGAGAAACTATCAAGATTATCGACGGACCATTCAATGACTTTAATGGTGTTATTGAAGAGGTGATCGAAGATAAGAAGAAGTTGAAGGTGACAGTAAAGATCTTTGGTCGAGCTACACCAGTGGAGTTGAACTTTATGCAGGTAGAGAAAATAAGCTAAAGATTTTAGGTTTTTTAATAGGAGCCGTTCCGAAAGGGGCGGCTTTTTTTTGTTTAAAACTAGCCTGCGACAGTAAGGATGATAAGAGGGCTTTTTCTCCTGCCGGGGCAATCCTTTTACCCAGATTTCCCTGCGGTAGCAAAGGATTCGTATTTCAGGCATCAGCCTAAAAAGGAGAAAATTTCCATGTTGCCGCAGGCCATTTAAAGGATCTTTTAATCCTTTTATAATCCGAATTCCCTTTCCCTGCTATTCATAATCGGTACCTTTGCCATGTGAAGATACTACTGATAGAAGATGAGCCCAAAGTCGCCGCTTTCATCAAAAAAGGACTGGAAGAAGACCAACACCAGGTGGAAGTAGCTTACGATGGCGAAATCGGACATAAAGCAATCATGCAGCACGATTACGATGTGATCATCATGGATGTGATGCTCCCCTACATGAACGGCCTGCAGTTGAGCAAAAGCATCCGCGAACAAGGCATCCGTACCCCCGTGCTCATGCTCACCGCCCTCAATACTACCCCCGACATAGTAGATGGCCTCAACGCTGGCGCAGACGACTACCTCGCCAAACCATTTCACTTCAGTGAACTCCTGGCCAGAACAAACGCCCTGCACCGCCGCACCGCCGACTTCAAAGCCGCTACCTCCAGACTCACCTTCATGGACCTCACCCTGGACCTGGACACCAAAACAGCCACCCGGGAAAACAAAGAAATCATCCTCACCGCCAAGGAATACGCTTTGTTAGAACTCTTCATGAATAACTGCAATAAAGTCCTCTCCCGCGCTTACATCGCTCAAACTGTATGGGGACTAGACTTCGACAGCGGTACCAACACGATTGATGTATACATCAACTACCTCCGCAATAAAATTGAAAAAGGATTCTCAGGCGACCGCTTAATACATACCGTAGTCGGCATGGGATATGTGATGAAGATGAAATAAACGGGTTTATGAAGATACGTCACCGACTGGCATTACAGTTTACCGTTCTATCAGGTTGCATCCTGCTGGTCATTTTCGTGCTCGTATACCTCCTGTTGCAAAACTATGTGAATAACACCTTTTTTAACCAGCTGGAAGACCGCGCCCTCATCACCGCACAGGTATTCCTGGAAAAAGATGAACTGGCCAAAAAGAAGTGGAAAGACATCGAAAAGAAATACATACAAACCATCCCCGGCGAAGATGGTATGATCTACGATGAAGAAAACCAGCCTGTATTTATTGAACCGGGTGCTCTCAACATACCACCTGCCATTATCCAGACAGTTCGCTACCATAAAAAATACCGTTTCCATTATAAAGGCCAACCCGCTGTAGGGCTGTATTATTCAGACAACCAGGGGAACTTTGTCATCTTCGTCACCGCCGGCAACGAAGCGGGACAGGCACAATTGATACATAACCTCTGGATCTTAGGCGGCACATTTGCACTCGGTATGCTCATGGTATTCGTAATTGGGCAGTGGTTCTCTTATCGTGCATTGCGCCCCATCAATTTCATTAACAGACAAGTGAAGAATATTCGTGCTTCCAACCTACATGCCCGTGTGAAAAAGAGCCGTAATGAAGATGAAATCGATGAACTGGCCAGTAACTTCAATGACCTGCTGGAACACCTGGAAAAAGCCTTTCACATGCAGCAATCCTTTGTCTCCAATGCATCGCATGAGTTACGTACGCCACTGACAGCGATTATCACCGAACTGGAAGTCATTCTCCAAAAACAAAGAGATCAGGAAGACTATATAAAAACATTGCGCTCTGTACTGGATGAATCAGCCAAACTGAAAACCATCACCAATGGGCTGCTGGAACTCACACAGGCAGATACAGATACCTATGCAGGCAAAGAACATATCAGAATGGACGAACTGCTGTGGGACCTGCGGGAAGAATGGGCCAGCAAACATCCGGAACAGCTACTCAATATGCAGATGTTACAATTGCCTGAAGATGCTACCAGGCTGGAAATAACAGGTAACAGAGAGTTGCTGGTACTGGCTATCAAAAATATTATCAAGAATGCCTTTAAGTTCTCCGGCAATCAACCTGTGGATTGCACCCTGGATTGCCAGGAAGAACAATTGTTAATCACTATCACGGATAGTGGAATCGGTATATTACCCGAGGATGCAGCACGCATTTTTATGCCACTCTTCAGGGCCAATAATGCACGTATTTATCCCGGCTTTGGCATCGGCTTATCGATGGCACAAAAGATCATCCAGGCACACAATGGACAAATCAGTGTGAGCAGTGAACCCGGCCACGGCAGTACATTTAACGTTTCCTTCACGATTCATCATTAAATCTAATGGGTTTTTAATTTACCTCTAACGGCCCCCTAATAACAGCGTTGCAACTTTACATGCGTTAAAATTTATAAAACGATCATGTATTTGAAACGGGTATTATTCCTCTTCCTATATCTCGCAGTCATATTGCCTGTAGCTGAAGCGCAGACAGATACTGTACGCTATGCACTGCCGGATGCTGAAAAGGTTTTTCTTGAAAATAATCTGTCACTGCTGGCAGGGAAACTGGAAATTCCTATAGCAGAAGCAAAGATCCTGCAGGCCAGAGCATGGCCCAATCCCAACCTGTCCATCGGCGATATCCAGTTCTACACCAATGGTACGACGGCATCTGCGCCCCCGCTATTTGGTAATTTCTGGAGAGACAGAACATTCAGCGCACAGCTGGAACAACTGATTTATACCGCACGCAAGCGAAAGAAAAATATTGACCTGGAATCCCGCAACAAAGACCTCGCGGCCAGCAATTTCATGGACTTGCTACAATCTTTGAAAGCTGACTTCCGGCAAACAGAAGCTTCATTATTATATCTGCAACAGATACAGGGCGATCAGTTATTTCAGTTAGGCGTTGTGAATACTTTATTAAAGGCACAACAGGCCATGCTGAAGCAGGGGAATATTTCACAAACTGAAATGTACCGCATCAAAGCTTTACAGATCTCCCTGCAGTCGGATATCAATGAAACACACGAAGACCTGACGGCACAGCAGGAACACCTGAAAAACTTACTGGCGCTGAACTCAAATGTGTACCTGGTATTGGATGACCCAATAGCTACTTCAGATATGGTCACTGAATTGGAGCAACATCCTTTGCAGGAATTACTTACACAGGCTACACAACACAATGCAGGTATCATGGCTGCACAGCAACAAAAGCAGGTAAGTGTAGCTGCATTGACTGTAGAAAAAGCAAACAGGGTACCTGACCTGAGCCTCAATGTAAACTACGACAGAGCAGGTAATGATCAGCTCAACTTTATGGGCGCCGGCGTCTCTATGGATCTGCCATTTTTCAACAGGAATAAAGGCAATATCAAAGCGGCACAACTGGCAGTACAACAAAGTGATCTGTTAGAGAAAAATAAGATCACAGAAGTGAATAATGCGGTGGTAAAAGAATGGACAGACCTGCACAAAGCGATTGGCCTGTATGAAAGTATTGACACCGACTACCTGGATAAACTCGATACCATGGTAGAAGGCATCAGCCGCAACTTCGTGAGCCGGAATATCAGTCTGCTGGAATTCCTGGATTTCTTCAGCTCTTTTCGCGATAGCAAGCAGCAATACTATGCTGCGATCAGGAACATCAGTATGAAAAAGGCGACGCTTAATTACTTAACCGGAACGGAGCTATAAACAACGCATTATGTACCGTATATTTTACATAGGACTGGCCATGGTATTAATATCTGCCTGTCACAATTCTACCACTACGACTAACACCACTACGCAGGAGGCAAATACCTGTATTATTTCGCCCAGCCTGAAAAAGCTGATTCAGTTAACGCCGCTGTCAGAAGCTCCTGTACACGGAGAGCTGGAACTGACGGGGAGTGTGAGTTATGATCAGGATCACCTGTATCATTATCAATCACTGGCCAGTGGTGTAGTAAGAGAAGTACGTTTTAACCTCGGTGATTATGTCACCAAAGGACAGGTATTGGCCGAAATAAAAACGACAGAATTGAGTGATCAATCTGCGGGGCTTCACAAAGCAGAAGCTGCGCTTGCACTGGCAGAAAGACAATTGAGAGCTACGACCAGTCTGCACGATGATGGCATTGCATCAGACAAAGAATTGCTGGAAGCACAGAATGAAGTGGCCGCAGGTAAACTGGAAATTAACAGGATCAAAGAAACACTCACTATACAGGGTGGCAGTGTGGATAAAGGTGTATTACTGATACATGCGCCTATGAGTGGTTATATCGTGGCGAAGAAAATGACTACCGGCTATCAGGTGAATGCGGGGGATGATGATCTGTTTATCATTTCTGACCTGAAGCGGGTGTGGGTCATGGCAAATGTATATGCGGCACAGTTAGGCATGGTGAAAGCGGGTCAGGAAGTAGCGATCAGTACCACCGCTTATCCGGGAAAAGTGTTTACAGGCAGGATCTCCCGTCTCTCCAACATCTTTGATCCGGAAGAAAAAGTAATGAAAGCAGTGGTAGAAATTGACAACGCCAATCTGGAATTAAAGCCGGATATGATGGTGAGTGTGAATGTACATATGAGCACAAATGAACAGGCGCTGGCAGTGCCACTGGATGCCGTGATCTTTGACGATGATAACTACCATGTGGTGGCGTATCACAGTGACTGCGATGTGCGTGAACTGACCATTAATCCGCTGTCGCACGATAAGCAGTATTATTATGTGAATGAGGATGTACTGCACAAAGGTGATATCATCATCAGTCGCAACCAGTTATTGATCTATAATCAGCTGAAAGGAAGATAGTATGAACAAACTAGTAGAAAAGATCGTTGGCTTTGCACTAAAGAACCATACGCTGGTCCTGTTCTTTACTTTCCTGCTGATAGTAGCTGGTGTAGTCGCCATTAAGAATACATTGATAGAAGCCTATCCGGATGTGACCAATACCCGTGCCCGTATTATTACACAATGGCCGGGCCGGAGTGCGGAAGAGATAGAGAAGTTTGTGACCTTGCCTATTACGAAAGAGATGAGCACCATTCCGGGTAAGACGGATGTGCGTTCTATTTCACTCTTTGGCTTGTCTGTCGTGACGGTGAATTTCGAAGATAATGTAGAAGATTTTTATGCACAGCAATATGCGAGTAACCGCATGCGCAATGTGGATCTGCCTGCTGGTGCAGATGCAGAAATAGAACCCCCATACGGTGCCACAGGAGAGATATTCCGATATGTGATCAGGAGTAAAGACAGACCGATCCGTGACTTGTCTGCCCTGCAGGAATGGGTGATCAGCAGGGAATTGCTGTCAGTACCAGGTGTAGCAGATGTGAATAGTTTTGGAGGGGAAGAAAAGAGTTATGAGATCAGGGTGAATCCTACAGAACTATCGAACTACGGTTTGACGGCATTGGATGTATTTCAGGCGATCGGTAAAAGTAATATCAACGTGGGTGGCGATGTGATTCAGAAGGGGAGTCAGGCATATGTGGTACGTGGTGTGGGATTGCTGGAAAAGACAGCAGATATCGAGAACATCCTTATTACAAACATAAAAGGCACCCCGGTGCTGGTGAAGAATGTGGCGAATGTAGTCGTAACAGGAAAACCGAGATTGGGTAGAGTTGGGTTGAACGGCGATGACGATCTGGTAGAAGGGATTGTGATCATGCTGAGAGGGGAGAACCCCAGTAAGGTAATTGAGAAATTGCGGGAGCGGATTGCAGATCTGAACAATCGTATCCTGCCCAAAGATGTAAAGATAGAACCGTTCCTGGACAGGACGGAGCTGGTAGATAAGACCATTACAACAGTTACACATAACCTCATAGAGGGAATTTTGCTGGTATCCATTGTTGTGTTTGTGTTTCTATATAACTGGCGAACTACAGTGATAGTGGCGTCCGTAATTCCGCTGGCATTTTTGTTTGCCTTGCTGATGTTGCGGATACAGGGGCTGTCGGCCAATCTGATCTCCATAGGTGCAGTAGATTTTGGGTTATTGCTGGAGGGAACGATGGTGATAGTCGAGCATGTATTCGCCAGTATGGACAAGCGTGCCCGTGATATGGGCATGGAGGCATTCAACGCTATGCCGAAGGATGGTTTCATACAGGATAAAGCGAGAAGTGTGGCAAAGTCGATCCTGTTTGCACAAGTGATCCTGATCGTAGCGTTGATGCCTATTTTTACATTTCAGAAAGTGGAAGGAAAGATGTTTTCGCCACTGGCATTTACATTGGGGTATGCATTGTTAGGGTCACTGTTATTGAGTTTGACCTATGTACCAGTGATGTGTAAACTGTTGCTGAACAAGAATGTGGTAGACAGGCACAGTGCGGTGACGGAGTTTTTCAGGAAGACCATATTCAGGTTGTTTCAGTTTGCGACTAAGTACAGGAGGGGAACGATCATTGGTTTCTTTGTACTGCTGGGTGGTTGTATACTGGGATTTGGCAGTATGGGAACGGAGTTTATTCCAAAGCTGAATGAGGGTGCGATCTATATAAGAGCCACCTTGCCAAGTAGTGTGAACCTGGATGAATCGGTGCGATTGACGAAAGAGATGAAAGCACAGCTGCGGAGTTTTGATGAAGTACAGTTTGTGCTGACACAGACGGGCAGACCCAATGATGGTACGGATCCTACTGGTTTTTTCAATATTGAATTTCATGTGCAGTTGAAAGATGAGGGGCAATGGCAGCACCATATAACGAAGGAGCAGTTATTAGAGCAGATGGAGGCGAAGTTGCGGGTGTATCCGGGGATTGTGTTTGGGTTTAGTCAGCCGATCATGGATAATGTGGAAGAGTATGTAGCGGGCGTAAAGAGTGCATTAGTCGCGAAGGTATATGGTAATGATCTGTCTTCACTGGAACGGACGGCGGATAGTATTGCTGCGGTGCTCAATGGGATCAGGGGTATTGAGGATGTGAATGTGTTCAGGAATATTGGTGCACCGGAATTGAGGATTAAGTTGAGTGAGGCGAGGATGGCCAGGTATGGAATCAGCATGGAAGATGCGCAGGCGGTGGTAGAGATGGCGATAGGGGGGAAGTCGGCATCTACATTCTATGAGGGAGAGCGGATGTTTGAGATCAGGGTGCGGTACGATGAGCATTTCAGGCAATCGGAGCAGGAGATCAGGAATATATTGGTGCCGGCGGCGGGAGATGCAAAGGTGCCATTGTCGGAGATCGCAGATATCGGGTTCTTTACGGGGCCTGCATTTATCTACAGGCAGGGGAGTAGCCGGTATATAGCGGTAGGTTTTTCAGTGAGGGGTAGAGATCTGGGAGGTACCATAGCAGAAGCGCAGGAGAAGGTAAAGGAGCGGGTGAAATTACCGGAGGCGTATAAGCTGGAATGGGCAGGGGAGTTTGAGAGTCAGCAGCGGGCTACGGGCCGGCTGGCGTATATTGTACCGATATCGTTGTTATTGATCGGTTTCCTGTTGTATATCAATTTCAATAACCTGAAGGATACTTTGTTGTCGTTGATAACGGTGCCGTTTGCCTTTATGGGTGGGTTCTTTTCGTTGTGGATAACGCATACCATATTCGGGATTTCGGCAGGTATTGGATTTATTATATTATTTGGCGTAGGAACGATAGATGGGATCATATTGATATCGGTGATGAAGAGTTACTGGGAGAATGGGATGCCGTTGAAAGAGGCGATAGAAAATGGAGTGAGGGATAGGATCAGACCTGTATTTATGATAGCGGTGATGGGATCGTTGGGATTATTGCCGGCGGCATTGAGTCATGGTATGGGATCGGAGATCCAGAAGCCGTTGGCGATTATGATAGTGGGGGGATTGGTCGTGTGTATGCTATTGAGTCTGATGGTATTACCACAGTTTTTTTACTGGGCGTATAAAAAGAAGGGTGGCGAGTAGCCACCCTTCTTTTTATCATTTCTTTCTGGTCAGGTGAATTTCCATGCTTTTGATATCTTTTCCATCTTTGGTGTAGTACATTTCCACCATGTGGTGGTCGTCGTCCTGGATGGTGAAAATCTCTTTCATGTCGATGTCTTTTCCCTGCATAGGGTCATAGCTTTTGCCGGCGAGGGTAAGTTTGTGGGTGTCATCGTTCCATGTGCCCTGGAGGAGCATGATACCGGTACCCATGTTGTCGACCCATGAATTCTGGAAGATCTTTTTAGCATTGTCATATGCGAGGAGGCCATGGCCTTCGAATTCCATGCCATCGATGTTGCCTTTGTGGACAGATTCCTGGTATCGGCCACCGAGGATCATTTTATTTTCGGTGGTGCCGGTAGATTTGGATGGTGGGGCGTCGGGGGCCATCCAGAAGGTCATTTCATAATCCCAGGTACCATCGGAATGCGCGAGCATCTGGTGAACTTTTCCCGGGGTCATGTAATCCATCCAGGCTTTTTGGGCGCCGGGCTGATCCTGAGCGAGGATGGTGGTGGCGGCGAGGATGGGGAAGCATAATAACAACAGACATTTCATGATTTGGTGGATTTTAAGTATTAAAAGAACAAGGAAGACGAGGAGAAGGTTGAAGGCGGGGGCAACAATAAATTTATATGAAGAGGATTAGGAATTCCGGTAAATTCCATTAGATTTGTGAGAGAGGGTGCTGGAACTCATATGTTAGCCTTCCCTATTACTTAATTGCCAGCAAAAGTTTTGCAATAGAATTGTAAAATTTTAACCCCAAATAGATGATAATAGCAAAAAGGATGCCCGAAAGCAAATTCTTTTTGTGATTTATTATATTATTATATACCTTTGCATCCCCTTCAAAAGGTATTTTTTTTCTTCCTTTTAGTTTTGGGAGTCTCGGAAGAGACGAGACGTTTTAACCAAATTAAATTTTCAACATGGCAAAAGAGATCGCTACGTACGTGAAATTGCAGGTTAAAGGCGGCGCTGCCAACCCTGCACCTCCAATTGGTCCAGCCTTGGGTTCCAAGGGTGTGAACATTATGGAGTTCTGTAAGCAGTTCAATGCCCGTACCCAGGATAAAGCGGGTAAGGTATTGCCTGTGTTACTGACTGTTTACACAGATAAGTCTTTTGATTTCGTAATTAAGACTCCTCCTGCAGCTGTACAGTTGCTGGAAGCAGCCAAATTGCAGAGTGGTTCCAAAGAGCCAAACCGTAACAAGGTTGGTAAAGTTACCTGGGCTCAGGTAGAAGCTATCGCAACAGATAAGATGGCTGACCTGAACTGTTTCACCAAAGAGAGTGCCATGAAGATGGTAGCTGGTACTGCCCGTTCTATGGGTATTACTGTGGATGGTAACGCTCCATGGAGCAACTAATTGTTTCACCTGTGTATAACGGGTTAACTTTTTAAAACATTTTGCAATGGCAACTAAGAAAAGAAAAGTAGCTGATACAAAAGTGGACAAGAACAAGATCTACTCCCTGAAGGAGGCGTCCACAATTGTAAAAGACATTAACTGCACTAAGTTCGACAGCTCTGTCGATTTACATATCCGTCTGGGCGTTGATCCCAAGAAAGCAGACCAGGCTATCCGTGGTTCCGTAACGCTTCCCCACGGTACTGGTAAAACTAAACGTGTTCTGGTACTTTGCACGCCTGACAAAGAGGCTGCTGCAAAAGAAGCTGGAGCTGATCACGTTGGTTTGGATGAGTATATCCAGAAAATCGAAGCTGGCTGGACTGATATCGATGTAATCGTAGCTACACCAGCTGTGATGCCAAAGATTGGTAAGCTGGGTAAGATCCTGGGTCCCCGTAACCTGATGCCTAACCCTAAGACTGGTACTGTTACTAATGATGTAGCGGCAGCGGTAAACGAGGTGAAAGGTGGTAAGATTACCTTCAAGGTAGACAAGGCTGGTATCATCCATGCTTCTATTGGTCGTGTATCATTTGCTCCTGAAAAGATCGAACAGAACTCTCAGGAACTGATCAACGCTATCATCAGGTTGAAACCAGCTACTGCTAAGGGTACTTACCTGAAAGGTCTGGCTATGGCGAGCACAATGAGCCCAGCCATCACGGTTGACACTAAATCTGTTCAAAACTAACTGATTCGCCGGCTGGCAGATCGACAAACTGAGAAAAGCTATGAACAAAGATCAAAAAAATGAAGTGATTGAACTGCTGAAAAGTAAGTTCGCTCAATATAACAACTTCTACATCACAAACACTGAGTCTCTGACTGTAGCGCAGGTAAACAATTTGCGCAGGGTTTGTTTTGATAAGAACGTGGAAATGAAGGTGGCTAAGAACACCCTCATCAAGAAAGCACTGGAATCACTGGATGCTGAGAAATATGCAGGTGTATTTGAAGCACTGAATGGTGTAACTGCCCTGATGTTCTCTGATTCTCCAAAAGAACCAGCGCTGATCATTTCTACTTTCCGTAAGGAAAACAAGAAAACAGAAAAGCCTGAGCTGAAAGCTGCATTTGTAGCTGATGAAATCTACACTGGCGATGCTCAACTGGCTAACCTGGTTAAAATCAAGACTAAGAACGAACTCATTGGAGACGTTATCGGTCTGTTGCAATCTCCTGCTAAGCGTGTTATCGCTGCTTTGCTGGAAAAAGGCAAGAAGGAAGAAGCAGGTGAAACTGTTGCTCCAGCGGCTGAATAAGCTGAAAGTGAGTGTAATAAACTCACGACCAATAATTATGGCTTCCAAGTCACAATATAAATCATCAATCTAACTTTCAAATTCTTAAAAACATTATACAATGGCAGACGTTAAAGCATTAGCCGAACAATTAGTAGGTTTAACTGTTAAGGAAGTACAAGAACTGGCAGACGTTCTGAAGAGCGAATACGGTATCGAACCAGCTGCTGCTGCAGTTGTAGTAGCTGCAGGTGGTGGCGAAGCTGCTGCTGCAGAAGAAAAAACTGCCTTCAACGTTATCCTGAAATCTGCAGGTGCTAGCAAACTGAACGTAGTTAAGATCGTTAAGGATCTGACAGGTCTTGGTCTGAAAGAAGCTAAGGAACTGGTAGACGGTGCTCCTAAGGAACTGAAAGCAGGCGTTAGCAAGGCTGAAGCAGAAGACCTGAAAGCTAAGCTGACTGAAGCTGGCGCTGAAGTTGAAATTCAGTAATTCTTTGCTTAAGGATACCTCTTTATAAAGGTCAAAAGTGCTTTTTGGCACTTTTGGCCTTCTTCCCTTTGGGAAAGTGTCTTTTTCGAAGCGTCAAAAAAGGGGAAATCACCGGGTCGGTGGATTTGACAATCAGGAGAAGACAGAAATTTTTGAGGGTAATTGGCAAAGAATCCTTAATTTCCCCGATTCATGTTGTGATCTACACCTCACAATATTACATAAGTTAATATAACTGCTAACTTCGAATATGTCTCTAAAAAAAGCCCAAACAAGTGAAAGAATAAACTTTGGAAAGATCAAACAAGTAACTGAGACACCGGATCTGTTGGCTATCCAAATTCAATCTTTCAAGGATTTCTTCCAGTTAGAAACCACACCAGACAAGCGTAACAATGAAGGCCTTTTTAAAGTATTCAAGGAGAACTTCCCGATCACAGATACCCGCAATATCTTCAATCTGGAGTTTCTGGACTACTTTGTAGACCCTCCGCGTTATACCATAGAGGAATGTATTGAGCGTGGGCTTACCTATTCTGTACCGCTGAAGGCCAAACTGCGCCTGAGCTGTAACGATGAGGAGCACGTAGACTTCCAGACGATTGTGCAGGACGTGTTCCTTGGGAACATACCCTACATGACTCCGAGAGGTACTTTCGTGATCAACGGAGCCGAACGTGTAGTTGTATCTCAGCTGCATCGTTCTCCTGGTGTATTCTTCGGTCAATCTATCCACCCGAACGGTACCAAGATCTACTCTGCAAGGGTGATTCCGTTCAAGGGCGCGTGGATGGAGTTTGCAACTGACATCAACAATGTGATGTATGCATACATCGACCGTAAGAAGAAATTCCCCGTAACTACGCTGTTACGTGCTATCGGGTACGAAACAGATAAAGACATCCTGCAACTGTTCGGGATGGCTGATGAAGTAAAAGCAGACAAGAAGAGCCTTGACAAATACGCTGGCAAGAAACTGGGTGCCCGTGTACTGAGAAGCTGGGTGGAAGATTTCGTAGATGAAGATACCGGTGAGGTAGTGAGCATCGAACGTAACGAAATCGTGCTGGAACGTGATAGCATCCTCGACGAAGCGAACATTGAGACGATCGTTGATATGGGTGTGAAGAGCGTATTTGTGCAGAAAGAAGAGGTGAGCGGCGACTTCTCCATCATCTACAATACTTTAAATAAAGATACATCTAACTCCGAGCTGGAAGCCGTTCAGCACATCTACCGTCAATTGCGCGGTGCTGATGCGCCGGATGATGAAACAGCAAGGGGTATCATTGATAAATTATTCTTCTCTGACAAGCGTTATGACCTCGGTGATGTAGGCCGTTATAAGATCAACAGGAAACTGGGTCTGCCTACTCCACTGGACATGAAGGTGCTGACCAAAGAAGATATTATCGCGATCATCAAGTACCTGGTACAGCTCACTAACAGTAAGGCGGAAATCGATGATATCGATCACCTGTCTAACCGTCGTGTTCGTAC
>Ga0316604_10002613_pt1 | contig 13537 bp, 8 predicted proteins | sample OWC_soil_day20_C_FD_207650 | JGI IMG/M metagenome (GOLD analysis project Ga0316604, IMG submission 207650) | Wetland soil microbial communities from Old Woman Creek delta, Ohio, United States - OWC_soil_day20_CT | ecosystem: Environmental > Terrestrial > Soil > Wetlands | place: USA: Ohio... | reverse complement strand
CTTCCAGGAACCGGATGGCTTGACCATCGACATGGGCGCCTATGTCAGCGCGCTCGAATATGCTGCAGGAGTAAAAGCCGAGATCGTTGGCAAACCGGCAACGGCCTATTTCGCAGCAGCCCTGGCCGACATGGGGGTGGCCGCAGAAAATGCGATCATGATCGGCGACGACGTGCGCGATGATGTGCAAGGCGCCCAGAACGCCGGGATTGCAGGCATTCTGGTCCGCACCGGCAAATATCGCCCGCAGGACGAACACGATCCGCAGGCTCGTCCGGCGATGATTGTCGACGACTTCGCAGCAGCCGTCCGAACCATCCTCGGCCAATGAAGCACGCCCGGCCCGGCATGTAAAACCGGATAAATCCGTGACACAGCGCGCCAATCCGGCGCAAGACTGATTACCCTAGCGGCTGTGTGTGTTCTTGAAGGGCTTGACGGATGCCAGACGATCCATTTGCCGAAGCAGTCGTATGCTTCAACGCAGGATTGGCCTATCTGACGAGTGGCGCAAAAAGCCACGCCGAAACCAGTTTCCGCCAGGCCATTGATCTGGCCCCCGAGCTGGCCGAAGCCCACGCAAACCTTGCCCTCGTACTGGATCAGCAAGGCAGTACGGGCCTGGCCGAGTCAAGCTACCGGCATGCCCTTTCCCTGAATCCGGACCTGCTTCAGGTCCACCAGAATCTCGGCGTATTGCTGGCGAACCAGCGGCGTTTTGCCGAAGCGGCGCAGTGCTATCAACAAGCACTCCAGCGCCAGCCGGACAACCCCACGATCTGGTCGAACCTCGGTGTCCTGCATGCCAGCGAGAAAAGGGAAGCGGAAGCCGAGGAATGCCATCGCCATGCCCTGATGCTGGATCCCACACATCGCTCGGCCCGCTTCAACCTGGCCTACCTGCTGCTGCGCCAGGGCAAATACACGGAAGGTTTCGCCTGCCTGGAAGCCCGCGACTGGTACGCGGTGTTTGCCGACATGCTGAGCAGGGAACGCGGGATCGCCCGCTGGCAAGGCGAAGCATTGACCGGCAAATCCATCCTGATCACCTGTGAAGCAGGCCATGGCGACATGATCCACTTCTGTCGCTATGCCAGCGAACTGAAATCGCGCGGGGCCATCCGTGTCGACGTGCTGTGCCACCCGGCGCTGACACGTCTGTTCACCACCCTGGATGGCGTCGATCAGGTCTATGCGCTGGACCAGCCCTGGCCCGGGCAAGGCTGGGACTTCTGGTCGCCGCCCCTGAGCCTGCCGCATTTTTGCGCCACCCGCCTGGAGACGATCCCGGCCCATCTGCCCTACCTGCATGCCACGGCCGCGGACCTTGCTAAATGGCAACCCCGCCTGCCCACTGGCGGTCTACGCATCGGGCTGGCCTGGAAGGGCAATCCGAAATTCGAGAATGACGCCGAGCGCTCAATCCCGCACATCACCCTCCTGGCTCCTTTGTGGTCGGTCAGCGGTGTGCACTTTGTCAGCCTGCAGAAAGGGGCGGGCGAAGAAGAAGCACGCACGATCAGCAGCGCTTGCCCGATCACCCTCATCGGCCCGGAACTGGGCGACTTTGCCGACACCGCAGCCGTCATCGAGCAGCTCGATCTGGTGATCTGCGTGGATAGCGCGGTCGCTCACCTCGCGGGCGCTCTGGGCAAGCCATGCTGGCTGCTGCTACCCGATTTCAAGACCGACTGGCGCTGGCTGAACGAACGCGAAGACTCCCCCTGGTACCCGAAAAGCATAAAACTGTTCCGTCAAACCCGCCATGGCGGATGGGGCCCCGTCATCGCCCACGTGTGCGCCGCGCTGGACGACTTCGTGAAACAGCAGACGGCGCACGACACACAGGCCTGAACAGGTAAAATTGCTCATCCGCGTCACGAAAGAACCCGATGAGCCTGCTGTCCGCCTCCCTGCTGGGAATAGATTTTGCCAATCCCCTGTTGAATGCTTCCGGCGTCTGGTGCCGTGACAAAGCCGAACTGGATGCCCTCAACGCAAGTGCCGCCGGCAGCTTCATCACCAAGAGCTGTACGCTTGTGCCGCGTGCCGGCAATCCCGAGCCACGCTACTACGCCACGCCGCTGGGCAGCATCAATTCGATGGGCTTGCCCAACGAAGGCTATCCGTATTACCTCGATTACGCGCGCCATCATGACTACCGCGCCAAGCCGCTGTTCATGTCGGTCGCCGGCCTGTCGCTGGCCGACAATCTCGCCATGCTCGCAGCGATCCGGGCGGCGGATCTGCCTGCCATCGTCGAATTGAATCTCTCCTGCCCCAATGTGCCGGGCAAACCGCAGATCGCCTACGACTTCGCGGCCATGACCGAAATGCTCGAAGCCGTCTCGCTTGAATACGCCCGGCCTTTCGGCGTGAAAATGCCTCCGTACTTCGACATCGCCCATTTCGATGAAGCAGCGGCGATCCTCAACCGTTTTCCGCATGTGACCTTCGTCACCTGCATCAACTCCATCGGCAACGCCCTGATCATCGATCCCGAAACCGAGAGTGTGGTGATCAAACCCAAGGAGGGTTTTGGCGGCATCGGCGGGGACTATGTGCTGCCCACCGCTCTGGCCAACGTCAACGCTTTCTACCGGCGTTGCCCCGGCAAGCAGATCATCGGCTGTGGCGGCGTAAGCACCGGTGAACACGTGTTCATGCATCTGCTCGCCGGCGCCTCGCTGGTTCAGGTCGGCAGCGCACTCTACGAAGAAGGCCCGGCCATTTTCGCGCGCCTGAATGCCGAGTTGAGCGCCCTGCTCGAACGCAAGGGCTACGCCTCGATCGAATCCGTACGCGGCAAGCTGCGCACGCTGTGAGTGGACGCATTCACGCGCGCTCAAAAGCTCCCAAACATCATTCGCCCTGAGCGCCAGTCCTCGCACTTCCGAAAGTCATGAACCCTGGCGACAGCACCTCGCAGATCCCCGGGCAAAGCACCGTAGAACCCCTCCCGGCCTCCCCTTGACAGGGGAGGAGCGAGGCATCCGGATTTTCTCCGCCCGGTTCCTCACAAACCCTTACACTCGCTTACACACCCTAACTCTCGGCCGCCCGTGTTGGCCTCTATCATGACGGCTGTCATCAGGATTTCCATCTCCCTGAAAAGCGGCAACGGAATGCGGCCTGGGATTGCGGGTTTCGTACCTTTCGTTACGGCTTCAGCACGCAGGAATACGCAATGAACATTCGCTCTGAACCCGAATCCGCCACGGTACCGCAAGCTGTGTCACGCCGCTCCAAGCGCCGGTATCTGATCTGGTTTGCCGGCTTGATCCTGATCCTGGGAGCCGCCGCATGGGGCTGGCAGCGCTGGCATGCAACCAGCCCGGACAAGACCAACGCGGCAGCAACAGGAAGTGCCCGTCGCGGTGCCGGCAATCGCCCGCCCGCACGCGCCATCCCGGTACAGGTAGCGAATGTGCGCCAGGGAGACATCCGGGTCTATCTGAGCAGTCTGGGCACCGTCACCCCGACCAGTTCGGTGATCGTACGCACCCGCGTCGATGGACTGTTGCTACGCCTCAATTTCAAGGAAGGGCAGATGGTCCGCGCGGGCCAGGTCCTGGCGGAAATCGACCGTCAACCACTGCTCGTGCAGCTGGCCCAGGCCGAGGGCCAGATGGCCAAGGATCAGGCCCTGTTGCAGAACGCCCGCAATGATCTGGCCCGCTATCAGGGCCTGCTTGCGCAGGATTCGATTTCGCGCCAGCAGGTGGATACGACGGCCGCGCTGGTCCGCCAGTACGAAGGCACCATCAAGTCAGACCAGGCACAGGTTGACAGCGTCAAACTCCAGCTCGGCTATACCCGCGTCACGGCGCCGGTCGACGGCCGTCTGGGCTTGCGAGCAGTCGATGCCGGCAACATGATCCACACCTCCGACACCAGCGGCATCGTCACCATCAACCAGGTCCAGCCGATCCGCCTGCTGTTCACCCTGCCGGAATCGCAACTGCCCCAGGTACTGGAGCCCTTGCGTTCAGGCAAGAAGCTTCGCGTGGAAGCCTGGGACCGCGACCAGAAGCAGATGCTCGCCAGCGGACGCGTGGAATCCATCGACAACCAGATCGATCTGAGCACGGGGACCGTCAAGCTGAAAGCCGTGTTCGCCAATGACGATGGCAGCCTGTTCCCGAACCAGTTCGTCAACGTGCGCCTGCTCGCCGAGATCCGCCCCGATGCCATCATCGCGCCCTCCGCCGCGCTCCAGCGTGGGCGGGCCGGCACCTTCGTGTATGTCGTCAAACCCGATAACAGCGTGACCCAGCGCCCGGTCAAGACCGGCGCCGTCGATGGCCTGGGCATCGAGATCACCAGCGGCCTCAAGGCTGGCGAGGTGGTCGTGATCGACGGCATCGACCAGCTGCGCGAAGGCGCGAAGATCGAGGTCGCCAATGCCGCGGCGCTGCTCAAGGAAAAACCGCGCGGCGCGGGCAAAGGCAAACGCCACCGTGACGCGGAAGCCAGTGGCCCCGCGGGGAGCGACGCCAAGAAGGGAGACTCGCCCCGGGACAAGCCCCCACGTGAACAGCCTGCCGATGCGGCAGCGCCGACCCGTACCGCCCAGAGTGGTCCTGCCGCTGCCGGCCGCCCCGGGCGTGATGGCCCGCGCCCGGACGCCCCCGGCACTGAACGGCCGCATCGCCGACCGGGTGCGGACAGTTCGGGCACCGCACCGGCCAATCCCTGAGCGGGGCCGAAATGAGCCCATCGCGCCTGTTCATCGAACGTCCGGTCGCCACCTCGCTGCTGATGCTGGCCATCTTCCTGGCCGGTCTGGTGGCGCTGCGCGTGCTGCCCATCTCCGCACTGCCCGAGGTCGACTACCCCACCATCCAGGTGGTGACGCTCTATCCGGGTGCGAGTCCGGATGTCATCACCTCATCGATCACTGCTCCGCTGGAGCGCCAGTTCGGCCAGATGCCGGGACTCGCGCAGATGTCCTCGCAAAACTCGGCAGGCGCCTCGGTCATCACCCTGCAATTCTCGCTGGCCCTGAGTCTGGATGTCGCCGAGCAGGAAGTGCAGGCCGCCATCAATGCCGGCTCCAACCTGCTGCCCAGTGACCTGCCCAATCCACCGATCTACAGCAAGGTCAATCCGGCTGATGCACCGGTCATGTCGATTGCGATCATGTCATCCACCCTGCCGCTGCCGCGCGTCGAAGACATGGTGGAAACACGGGTGGCACAGAAGATTTCGCAGATCCCCGGCGTCGGGCTGGTCAGCATCTCGGGCGGGCAACGACCGGCCGTGCGGATCCAGGTCAATCCGCGTGCGCTGGCATCGATCGGACTGGATCAGGACGATATCCGCACCGTCATCACCAATGCCAACACCAAGCAGGCCAAGGGCAATTTCGACGGGCCGCAGCGCTCCTCCTCGATTGATGCCAACGACCAGCTCAAGACCGTCGACGAATACCGCAACCTGATCCTCGCCTGGAAGAACGGCGCGCCCGTACGCCTGGGCGATGTGGCGCAGATCGTGGACGGGGCCGAGAACGCCAAGCTCGCCGCCTGGGCGGATCGCACCCCGGCCATCGTGCTCAACATCCAGCGCCAGCCGGGGGCGAATGTCATCGACACGGTGAATCGCATCAAGGCCATGATGCCGCAACTGCAAGCCAGCCTGCCCGGCTCGGTCGAGGTGAAGATGCTCACCGACCGCACCGTGACGATCCGCGCCTCCATTGAGGATGTGGGCATCGAACTGGTGATCGCCGTGGTGCTGGTGGTACTGGTGATCTTCATGTTCCTGCGCAGCGTGCCCGCCACCATCATCCCGGCGATTGCCGTGCCGCTCTCGCTGATCGGCACTTTCGGCGTGATGTATCTCGCCGGTTTTTCGGTCAACAACCTCACCCTGATGGCGCTGACGATTGCCACCGGCTTCGTCGTGGATGACGCCATCGTCATGATCGAGAACGTCTCCCGCTACATCGAGGCGGGCGAGACGCCGATGCAGGCAGCGCTCAAAGGTGCCAAGCAGATCGGCTTCACGATCATCTCGCTGACCATCTCGCTGATCGCGGTACTGATCCCGCTGCTGTTCATGGGCGACGTGGTCGGCCGCCTGTTCCGTGAATTCGCCATTACGCTGGCTGTTTCCATCCTGATCTCGGCGGTGGTCTCGCTGACCCTCACGCCGATGATGTGTGCCCGCCTCTTGCGGCACATCCCGGAAGACCAGCAAGGGCGCTTCTACCATACCAGCGGACGCTTCTTCGAGGCGGTGATCGCCCGCTACGGCCGCATGCTCGCCTGGGTGCTGGATCGCCAGGGGCTGACCCTGCTCGTCGCCTTCGGCACCCTGGCGCTCACCGCACTGCTCTACCTGTGGGTACCCAAGGGCTTTTTTCCGATCCAGGATACCGGTGTCATCCAGGGCATTTCGGATGCCACGCAATCCACTTCCTTCGGCGCCATGGCCGAGCGTCAGCAGGCGCTTGCCGACATCATCCTGCACGATCCGGACGTGGCGAGCATCACCTCCTTCATCGGCACCGATGGCGCCAATGCTGCGCTCAACAACGGGCGCATGCTGATCAACCTGAAGCCGCTCAAGGACCGTTCGGCCCGCGCGCCGGCGATTGCCAAGCGCCTGCAAGAAGCCGTGGCCAAGGTGCCGGGTATCAAGCTCTATCTGCAACCCGTGCAGGATCTGACCATCGAAGACCGCGTCAGCCGTACCCAGTATCAATACACGCTGCAGACCAATGATCCGGCGGTGCTGGGCGAATGGATGCCCAAACTCACCGAACGCTTGCAGCAGCTGCCCCAGCTTGCCGAGGTGGTCAGCGACTATCAGGACAAGGGGCTGCAGACCTTCATCGAGATCGACCGCCAGGCGGCCGCGCGGCTCAACGTCACCACAGCCGGCATCGACAACGTGCTCTACAGCGCGTTCGGCCAGCGCCTGGTATCGACGATCTTCACGCAGTCCAACCAGTATCGCGTGGTCCTCGAAGTGCTGCCGCAATTCCAGGCCGGCCCCGAAGCACTCAAGGAACTCTACGTGCCTGCCGGCAGTGGCAAGGTCGTGCCGCTCACCAGCGTCGCGCGTATCGTCGAACAGAACAGCCTGCTGGTCATCAACCACATCGCCCAGTTCCCGGCCGGCACCATCTCCTTCAACCTCGCGCCAGGCGCTGCGCTCGGCGATGCGGTCAAAGCCATCGAGGCCGCCAAGGACAAGATCGGGGTGCCGCTGGCCGTGAAAACCGGCTTCCAGGGTGCCGCGCTGGCCTTCCAGAACTCGCTCGACAACGAACTGTGGCTGATCCTCGCGGCGGTGGTGACGATGTACATCGTGCTGGGCGTGCTGTATGAAAGCTACATCCACCCGGTGACCATCCTGTCCACCCTGCCATCGGCCGGCGTGGGGGCATTGCTGGCGCTGTTGCTGGTCGGCTCGGAACTGAACGTGATCGCCATCATCGGCATCATCCTGCTGATCGGCATCGTCAAGAAGAACGCCATCATGATGATCGATTTTGCGCTGGAGGCCGAGCGGGAGCAAGGCAAGAGTCCGCGCGAAGCGATCTATCAGGCCTGCCTGCTGCGTCTGCGGCCGATCCTGATGACTACCCTGGCGGCACTTCTGGGCGCACTGCCGCTGATGGTGGGCAATGGCATGGGCAGCGAGCTGCGCCATCCATTGGGCATCACCATGGTCGGCGGTCTGCTGGTCAGCCAGGTGCTCACGCTGTTCACCACGCCGGTGATCTACCTTGCCTTCGACCGCCTGCTGCACTGGCGGCGCGGTGGCACGGCCATCCCGGCACGGGATGCCCCGCTGCCATGAACTTCTTCAGCCTGTGCATCCACCGCCCGGTGGCAACCACCCTCCTGACCATCGCCATCGCGCTGGCCGGGGCGGCGGCCTTCCGCCTGCTGCCGGTAGCGCCGCTGCCACAGGTCGACTACCCGACCATCTCGGTTTCCGCCTCCCTGCCCGGCGCCGCACCCGAGACCATGGCCGCCACCGTGGCCACCCCGCTGGAGCGCGCCCTGGGCCGCATCGCCGGGGTCAATGAGATCACCTCGTCCAGCGCGCTGGGCACCTCGCGCATCACCTTGCAGTTCGATCTGGATCGCGACATCAATGGCGCCGCACGCGACGTGCAGGCCGCCATCAACGCCTCGCGCGGCATGTTGCCGGCCATGCCGCGCAACCCGACCTACCGCAAGGTCAATCCGGCAGATGCTCCAGTCATGCTGATCGCACTGACCTCCGAAACGATGACGCGCGGGCAGATGTACGACGTGGCCGCCACCTTCCTGGCGCAAAGTCTGCTGCAGGTGGAAGGCATCGGCGATGTCGGCATCTCGGGCAGTTCGCTGCCAGCCGTGCGGGTGGAACTCAACCCGCAGCAGCTCTCCAAGTATGGTCTGGCCATCGAGGATGTGCGGACCGCGATTGCCAATACCAATGCCAACCGGCCCAAGGGTTTCCTGGAACTCGATGACCGCCACTGGCAGATCCTCGCCAACGATCAGGCCGTCACGGCAGCGGACTACCAGCCCCTGGTGCTCCGCTACGTCAATGGCGCGGCGGTGCGCCTGTCCGACGTGGCCACGGTGGTCGACTCCGTCCAGGATTTGCGCAACGCCGGCTCTTCCGACGGTCAGCCCGCCGTGCTGCTGGTGCTCTCGCGTGAGCCGGGCGCCAACATCATCGAGACTGTGGACCGGGTCCGTGCCCTGCTGCCGCGCCTCGAAGCACAGATTCCCGCCTCGATGAAACTGGCCGTGGCGATGGACCGCTCGCCCACCATCCGCGCCTCGCTCGCCGAAGTGGAGCACTCGCTGGTCTTGTCGGTCGCCCTGGTGATCCTGGTGGTCTTCCTGTTCCTGCGCAACGGCCGGGCCTCGCTGATTCCGGCGATCGTCGTGCCGGTCTCCCTGATCGGCTCGTTCTCGGCCATGTACCTGTGCGGCTTCAGCCTCAACAACCTGTCGCTGATGGCGCTCACGATTGCCACCGGATTTGTCGTCGATGATGCCATTGTCGTCATGGAAAACATCCACCGGCACATCGAACGCGGCATCGAACCCTTCAAGGCAGCCCTGCTCGGGGTGCGCGAAGTCGGCTTCACCGTGCTGTCGATGAGCCTGTCGCTGATCGCCGTGTTCATCCCCATCCTGCTCCTTGGTGGCGTGCTGGGGCGGCTGTTCCGCGAATTCGCCATCACCTTGTCGGTATCCATCCTGATCTCGCTGGTGATCTCGCTGACCACCACGCCGATGATGTGTGCGCGCCTGATCCGCCGCAAGACGCAGGCCATCGCCGCGCCTGCGCCAACCACACGCCCCGGCTGGTTCGCACGCCTGTCAGCGGCCAGCGCAGGCCTTTTCGGCGCCCTGCTCGCCGGCTATGAACGCTCGCTCGCCTGGGCCTTGCGTCACGGCGTGTGGATGATGCTGATCCTGGCGACCACCGTCGGGCTCAACATCTATCTGTACGCAGCCGTCAGCAAGGGCTTCTTTCCGCAGCAGGACACCGGACGGATCAACGGCTCGGTGCAGGGCGACCAGAGCATTTCCTTCCAGTCGATGCAGAAGAAGCTCGCCCATTTCATCGACATCGTGCGCGCCGATCCGGCCGTGGAGAGTGTCACGGGCTTCACCGGCGGCGCGCGGGTCAACAGCGGCTCGATGTTCCTCTCGCTCAAGCCACTCTCGGAGCGCAAGGACTCTGCCGACAAGGTGATCGACCGCCTGCGCGAAAAGCTCGATCACGAACCGGGCGCCAAGCTTTACCTGCAGTCGGTGCAGGACATCCGGATCGGCGGACGGCAGAGCAATGCCCAATACCAATACACCCTGCAGAGCGACGATCTGAATGCCTTGCGGGAATGGGAACCCAAGATTCGTCTGGCATTCTCCAACCTGCCCCAGCTGGCCGACGTGAACACCGACCAGCAGGAAAAGGGGCTGCAAACCTCGATCACCGTCGACCGCGATGCGGCCGCCCGCCTGGGCTTGTCGCCGCGCGCGGTGGATGCCGCGCTGGCCGACGCCTTCAGCCAGCGTCAGATCTCCACGATCTACCGTCCGCTCAACCAGTACCGGGTGGTCATGGAAGTGGCAGCCCCGTTCCGCGAAGGGCCGGAAGCGCTCGACCGCATGGTGCTCATCAACCCGAGCGGCCAGCAGATCCCGTTCTCGGCCTTCGCCCGTTACGAACCCACGTTCACCTCGCTCGGGGTGAATCACCAGAGCGGGTTTGCCGCCTCCACCATCTCGTTCAACCTGGCCCTGGGCGTGTCGATGTCCGAAGCCTCGGCCGCCATCGACAATGCCCTGCGCCAGATCGGCGTGCCCAGCGTGCTCCACGGCAGTTTCCAGGGCTCGGCGAAAGCTTTCCAGAGCGTGCTGAGCAGCCTGCCGCTGCTGATCCTGGCCGCCATCGTCACCATGTACATCGTGCTGGGGATTCTCTATGAGAGCTACGTGCATCCGCTCACCATCCTGTCGACCCTGCCTTCGGCTGGCGTCGGCGCGCTGCTGGCCCTGATGCTGTTCCATACCGACTTCACCATCATCGCCTTCATCGGCGTGCTGCTGCTGATCGGCATCGTCAAGAAGAATGCCATCATGATGATCGACTTCGCCCTCGTGGCTGAGCGCCAGGAAGGACTCTCGCCGCGCGACGCGATCTTCCTCGCCTGCCAGTTGCGCTTCCGCCCGATCATGATGACCACCCTGTCGGCCATCCTCGGCGCCCTGCCTCTGACCCTCGGCCATGGCGACGGCGCCGAGCTGCGCCAGCCACTTGGCATATCCATCATCGGCGGCCTGCTGTTCAGCCAGCTTCTCACCCTCTACACCACCCCGGTGGTCTATCTCTACCTCGACCGTTTCTCCCACTGGGTGCGGCGCCTGCGCCAGCGTGGCACACCGGTGGCCCAATTGCCGAGCAAGGATCCCGCATGAACGCCAGTCTCCGCTCCGCCTGCCTGCCCATGTTCATGGCCGTCGGCCTGATCGCCGGATGCACCGTCGGCCCGGACTATGTCAAACCCGCCCTCGACATCCCGACCCACTACAAGGAGACGGGGAACTGGAAAACCGCCGAACCGGCCGATGGCATTGCGCGCGGCAAATGGTGGGAGATCTATGCCGATCCGGCGCTCAGCGCGCTTGTCGAGCAGGTCGAAGTCTCCAACCAGAACGTGCTCACCGCGCTGGCCCAGTATCGTCAGGCCCAGGCGGCCGTACAGGCGGATCGCGCCGGCTTCTTCCCCACCCTGGATGGGAAAGCTTCGGCAGACCGCAGCGGGAGTTCGAGCAAGCATGCCAGCACCTTCAATCTTGGGCTGAATGCCAGTTGGGAGCCGGATCTGTGGGGCAGCGTGGCACGCAGCGTGGAAGCCGGCAATGCCACCGTGCAAGCGAATGAAGCCTTGCTCGCGAGTGCCCGCCTGAGTGCCCAGGCCAGTCTCGCCCAGAATTACTTCCAGCTCCGCGTAACCGACGCCACCCTCGGGCTGCAGGCGAACATCGTGGCGGATTACCGGCGCGCGCTGCAGATCACCCAGAACCAGCTGGCAGCCGGCATCGTCACCCGTGCCGATGTGGCGCAGGCCCAGACCCAGTTGAAGAGCGCCGAAGCCTCGCTGATCGATCTCGGCGTTACCCGCGCCCAGCTCGAACATGCCATTGCCATCCTGATCGGCAAAGCCCCGGCGGCCTTCAGTCTGGACACTGCCCCGCTCACCTCGCAGTTGCCGGCACTGCCGCCGGGCCTGCCCGCGAGCCTGCTGGAGCGCCGTCCCGACGTGGCCGCCGCCGAACGCAAAGCCGCGGCCGCCAATGCCCAGATCGGGGTGGCCCGCGCGGCCTACTATCCCTCGCTCACATTCAGCACGGCAGGCAGTTACCAGAGCAACCATCTGGCCGACTGGTTCGATGCACCCAGCCGTGTCTGGTCGCTCGGCGCCTCGCTTGCCGCCAGCCTGTTCGACGGTGGCCTGCGCGAGGCCCACAGCCAGGCGGCCATCGCCAGCTATGACGCCAGCGCTGCCCAGTATCGCCAGACCGTGCTCGGCGCATTGCAGGAAGTCGAAGACAATCTCGTCGCCCTGCGCCTGCTCGGCGATGAAGCCAAGGTACAGGACGAAGCCGTCACCGCCGCACGCGACGCCCTGCGCCTGGCCCTGGATCAATACAAGGCCGGCACCACCGCCTATACCAGCGTGATCGTGGCCCAGACCGCCGCCAGCAATGCCCAGCGCAACGCCCTCAGCCTGCTCGGCCGCCGTTATGCCGCCAGCGTATTGCTGATCAAGGCGCTGGGCGGCGGCTGGCGTTAAAGTTTGTTCGACACGGCTCCGCCATGATCACAACCAGATACTTTCAAGACCTGAATGCCTACCTCAAGCGCAGCGACAGCGTTGCCCGAACGCATGATGTCGCCGCTGCCTGGTCACAGTGATGTACCGGATTTGATCGTGGCGGCAGCAAGCCCGCGTTCGTCACACGCGTGAAGCATCAGGGATTGGCCTTGATGGCCGCGCTGATGGTTTCGAACGAGGCTCTCGGCAGCCCCTCGACATTGACGCTCAATCCGGTTTGTACTTCGTCTCCGCGCATCACCTGACAGGTGACCTCTCCTGCCAGCTGCGTCACCACGCACGAACCTTCATTCAGGGCATCCGGGACGAACACGGCAAGGTTCAGGCGCGAACCGACCGCGAACGAATAGCGTGAAATCAGGTGCATGTAGCCATGCGACACTTCCACAATATGCCCCGGAATCTTCACCCCGGAATCCGGCAGGACCAGGGTCCGCCAATGAACCCGTTTGCGCCCCATTTTCAGCCTTGCCCCAGAAGACGTGGTCGCCTCGCTGGTGTCAGGCATCTTGCTCTCTTCACTCTCAGCCATAAACTTGATTCTCGTAACACGGCCCGGCAAACAGTAGCATTTGCGGACTACAACTAAAGTATCAGAAGAGAATTATTCACCAGTTGATTGATGATCGCAATTTGCTGAGTGACAACACACAGAGATACACAACAAGGGCACCAGCAAAGCGAAGCGCATGGCGCCGGAGCAGGAAAAAAGACCGGCCGACTCAGCTGGCCGGCTCGCTCTGCGACACCCGCGGGATCTGCGCAGGATCGCTCAGGCAGCGCCCCTGCTTTTCGAGCCAGTAGACCGTGTTGCCCACAATCACGATGCTGCCGGAGATCACGACCGATGCGGCTGAAACACCGCCAATGAGGGCCAGGGCGCCAAGGCATTCCGCATTGTTCTGGCAGTTCACGGGTGTCGTCGTCGCCGGAGTCTGGCCCTGCTTGAACACTTTGGTTTCCAGACGCATCTGTTTGAAGCGGATCTGGCACTGTGGATCGTAGATGACCTCGGTGCGCGGCACGACGATGCAGGACTGCAGCAAGAGCGCAGCGAAGATGAGCAGGAATGGTTTCATGCCAACATTGTAAAAGAACCGGCCCGGCTGTGCCCGGACATTGCGGCCCCCTCTGTGTAAAGAGTTTCGTCCACCGGTGCATCACCTA
>Ga0316604_10002612_pt1 | contig 13551 bp, 12 predicted proteins | sample OWC_soil_day20_C_FD_207650 | JGI IMG/M metagenome (GOLD analysis project Ga0316604, IMG submission 207650) | Wetland soil microbial communities from Old Woman Creek delta, Ohio, United States - OWC_soil_day20_CT | ecosystem: Environmental > Terrestrial > Soil > Wetlands | place: USA: Ohio... | reverse complement strand
TTGCTCGGTCGTGTGTTGCGTTGAAAGTTGTGTATAAAATGGCGTTTTTATCGCTCTACGCTGTAGAAGGAGAGCAAGCTTGAACAACATGTTCAAAAACCTCGCAATCTGGCTGGTCATTGGTCTTGTGCTGATGACGGTATTCAACCAGTTCAACACCCGTCAGGTCGCGCAAGGCTCGATCGAGTACTCCCAGTTCATTGAAGAAGTGAAGCAGGGGCGCATCAACAAGGTGGTCATGGAAGGCCGCACGCTCAAGGCGACGACGACCGATGGCAAGCGCATCACGTCTTACGCGCCGCCGGATCTCTGGCTGGTTTCCGATTTGCTGAAAAACGGTGTCAAGATCGAGGCCAAGCCGGAAGAAGAGCCCTCCTTCCTGATGAGCATTTTCGTCAGCTGGTTCCCGATGCTGTTGTTGATCGGCGTCTGGGTGTTTTTCATGCGCCAGATGCAGGGTGGCGGCAAGGGCGGGGCCTTCTCCTTCGGCAAGTCGAAGGCGAGAATGACCGACGAAGCCCAGAACACCATTACCTTTGTCGATGTCGCCGGTTGCGACGAGGCCAAGGAAGAAGTCCAGGAAATTGTCGATTTCCTGCGCGACCCCTCCAAGTTCCAGAAGCTCGGCGGGCGCATTCCGAAGGGCGTGCTGATGGTCGGCAGCCCAGGTACCGGCAAAACACTTCTTGCCAAAGCCATTGCTGGCGAAGCCAAGGTCCCGTTCTTCAGCATCTCGGGTTCCGACTTTGTTGAAATGTTCGTCGGTGTTGGTGCGGCCCGCGTTCGCGACATGTTCGAGAATGCCAAGAAGCACGCGCCCTGCATTATCTTCATCGATGAAATCGATGCGGTCGGTCGCCATCGCGGTGCCGGTCTTGGCGGCGGTAATGATGAGCGCGAACAGACCCTGAACCAGTTGCTGGTTGAAATGGATGGTTTTGAAGGACATTCGGGCATCATCGTGATTGCCGCGACCAACCGTCCTGACATCCTCGACCCGGCGCTGCTGCGACCGGGTCGCTTCGACCGTCAGGTCGTCGTACCGCTGCCTGATATTCGCGGCCGCGAGGAGATCCTCAAGGTTCACATGCGCAAGGTGCCAATCGCCGGTGACGTCAAGGCCGACATCATTGCGCGCGGTACGCCCGGCTTCTCCGGCGCCGATCTGGCCAATCTGGTCAATGAGGCGGCACTGTTTGCGGCGCGTGGCAGCAAGCGGTTGGTCGACATGGAAGACTTCGAAAAAGCCAAGGACAAGATCATGATGGGTGCCGAGCGCCGCAGCATGGTGATGACCGAGGATGAGAAGATGAACACCGCCTACCATGAGTCGGGGCATGCTGTCGTTGCCAAGCTGGTGCCGAAGTCTGATCCGGTGCACAAGGTCACCATCATTCCGCGCGGCCGGGCCTTGGGGTTAACCATGCAATTGCCAGAGCAGGATCGCTATGCTTATGATCGCGAATACCTGATGAGCCGGATTGCTGTTCTCTTTGGTGGTCGTGTTGCTGAAGAGTTGTTCATGAATCAGATGACCACCGGGGCCTCGAACGACTTCGAGCGTGCCACCGCAATGGCTCGGGACATGGTGACCCGCTACGGGATGTCCGATCTGGGCGTGATGGTTTACGGCGAAAACGATGGCGAAGTGTTTCTGGGGCGTTCTGTAACACAGCACAAGAATGTTTCAGAGGCGACGATGCAAAAGGTCGACGCCGAGATACGCAGGATTATTGATGAGCAGTACGCGCTAGCCCGCAAGCTGCTGGAAGAGAACCGCGACAAGGTTGAAGCCATGACCAAGGCTTTGCTGGAGTGGGAAACCATTGATGCCGAGCAGATCGATGACATCATGGGTGGCAAGCCGCCGCGTCCGCCGAAGCCTTCCCAGAGTGCGCCGCGTCCCTCTCGCTCGGATAACACGCCGGGGGCCGAACCAACCGCCACCGCGACAGCTTGATACGCTGATTTTCATAACAGCCGGGAGCTTGCTTCCGGCTTTTTTATTTTGTAGCCATGTCAATTCTTCATTGTGGCCGTTTTCGGCTCAGCCTGGATCGCCCGTTGGTGATGGGTATTGTCAATCTGACGCCAGACTCCTTTTCAAGTGATGGTTTGTGCAACGACGTCGAAAGAGCGGTCGCGCATGCGCGGCATCAACTGGATGCGGGTGCGGATATCCTTGATATCGGTGCCGAGTCCTCAAGACCTGGTGCGATCCCTACGCCAGCCGACGAGGAGTTGCGTCGTCTATTGCCGGTATTGCATCGGATTGCTGACTGGGGGGTGCCGATTTCAGTCGACACCTACAAGCCGGCAGTCATGCGGGAGGCAATAGCGGCGGGGGCCTCTCTTTTCAATGACATTACGGGCTTGCGTGATCCGGCCTCGATGGATCTACTGCGTAAAAGTGATTGTGCAGTTTGCATCATGCATATGCAAGGAGAACCGGGCGGTATGCAGCAAGCCCCGCGTTACGAAAACGTGGTCGCCGAGGTTCATGATTATCTTCTGGGGAGAACTGATGCTTGCTTGCGGGCAGGAGTCGCCAAGGAGCGCGTGATTCTCGACCCGGGCTTCGGTTTTGGCAAAACGCTTGATCACAATCTGGCTCTTTTTCGTGCGTTGACCGCACTCGGTGAGGCTGGATATCCGTTATTGGTTGGTGTGTCTCGCAAGACCATGCTGGGGACAATTACTGGCAGAGCGGTTGATCAGCGCCAGTCGGCAAGTGTTGCAGCCGCGATGTTGGCGGCTCAAAAAGGTGCGAAAATATTGCGTGTGCATGACGTCGCGGCGACCCGTGATGCCTTGAGGGTCATGGCGGCAATCGAACAGGGAGTGTTCTGTGAGTAGAAAGTATTTTGGAACAGATGGAATTCGCGGCAGGGTCGGGCAGGCACCAATTACGCCCGATTTCGTGATGCGCCTCGGTTACGCTGCGGGCAAGGTTTTGCTGGAAAATGCCGCGATGGCGGCGGGTGAGCGTCCATCGGTGCTGATTGGCAAGGATACCCGGCTTTCCGGCTATATGCTGGAGTCCGCGCTTGAGGCTGGTTTTGCCGCTGCCGGTGTCGATGTGTGTCTGGTTGGTCCGATGCCGACGCCTGCAGTCGCCTACCTAACACGAGCGCTGCGCCTGCAGGCAGGCATTGTGATTTCGGCTTCGCATAACCCGTACTACGATAACGGAATAAAATTTTTCTCGGCTCAGGGCACGAAGTTGCCGGATGCGATGGAGCGAGCCATTGAGGCCTTGATTGATCAGCCCATGCATTGCGTGACATCGGCCGATCTGGGCAGGGCGCGACGTATCGATGATGCACGTGGAAGATATATCGAATTTTGCAAGAGTACCTTTCCAAATGATCTCGATCTGCGTGGCCTGAAGATCGTCGTTGACTGTGCTCATGGTGCGGCATATCAAACTGCGCCTGATGTGTTTCACGAACTCGGTGCTGAAGTTACGACCATTGGGACTCAGCCGAATGGGTTGAACATTAATGACGGCGTTGGTGCAACTGCGCCGAAGGCGCTGGTTGATGCTGTCCTGGCTCAGCGTGCTGATCTGGGTATTGCACTTGATGGTGATGCTGACCGAATTCAAATGGTCGATGCCGAAGGTTGCCTCTACGATGGCGACCAACTGCTGTATGCCATTGTCTGTGGTCGTGCGCGCCATGGGAAAGTGGCTGGTGTGGTCGGTACCTTGATGACCAATCTTGCGCTGGAGCATGCTTTGGCGCGGATGGATATTCCATTTGCGCGTTCGGCAGTGGGTGATCGTTATGTCGTAGAGATGTTAAACGAGCGTGGCTGGCTGTTTGGCGGCGAAAATTCCGGACATATTCTGGCGCTTGACCGTCACACTACGGGGGATGGCACGGTGGCTGCGCTACAGGTGCTGGCTGCCTTGCGTGAGTCGGCGGGGACGTTAAAGGATTTGCTGGCCGGCCTTAAGTTGTATCCTCAAAAACTAATCAATGTCCCGATTTCAAAGGGTTTTCCATGGCAGGATGATCCGTCGATTCAAGTTGCTCTTGTCGAGATCGAGCGCAGGATGTCCGGCGGGGGGCGTGTTCTGTTGCGAGCTTCGGGAACAGAGCCCTTGCTGCGTGTGATGGTGGAAGGGGAGTGTGCCGAGCAGGTTTTGGCGGCGGCGGAGGAGTTGGCGTCGGTGGTTAGGGGGGCGGTGCAATCAAGTTGAAGATGCACTTGCCTTGACCGAAAATTGTGCTCCCGGCTATAATCCAAAGGTTTTTCGCCATAAAAGATCAGCCAATTCATGCGTAAAAAGCTTGTTGCCGGAAACTGGAAAATGCATGGCAGTATTCAGGCAAATGCAGCGCTGGTGGATGGGGTGATTGCCGGTTTGCCTGATGTGGATAGTGAGGTATTGGTTTGTGTTCCATATCCCTATCTGGCTCAGGTTTCGGAAAAAGTGCAGCATTCGCGCTTGATGTTGGGGGCTCAAAACGTAAGTCAGCACGAAGCAGGGGCTTATACCGGAGAGGTTGCGGCTGCCATGCTTGCCGAGTTTGGTTGCGCCTACGTTATTGTTGGTCATTCTGAGCGACGTGTCTTGTTCGGCGAAACCGATCAGGTTGTGGCAATGAAGTGCGCCGCTGTTTTGGCTGCGGGCATGTCGCCGGTTCTGTGTGTTGGTGAATCGCTTGCTGAGCGTGAGGCCGGGCAAACCAAGGCTGTGGTTTCGCGGCAGTTGTCTGTGGTTCTCGATTGTCTTGGGGGGGCTGGCTTCGCCAAGGTGGTTGTGGCTTATGAGCCTGTTTGGGCAATTGGTACTGGACTAACGGCTACGCCATCCCAGGCTCAAGAGGTGCATGCGGCCATTCGTGCTCAGGTTGCAGCGTTGGATCTGGGGGTTGCGGAGCGTTTACGTATTTTGTACGGTGGCAGCGTCAAGCCGCAGGGGGCTGCCGAATTGTTTGCGCAAGCCGATATTGATGGTGGTTTGATTGGTGGGGCTGCGCTGGTTGCTGAAGATTTTCTTGCGATTTGCCGCGCGGCGAATTCATAGGTGGTGAAATGAGCTGGTTTTTCTCTCTGGTTTTGACGGTCCATATACTTGTGGCGCTCGCTATTGTTGGTCTGGTCCTTGTTCAGCATGGCAAGGGGGCTGATATGGGGGCGGCGTTTGGTAGTGGGGCTTCCGGTAGTTTGTTTGGCTCCTCCGGTTCGGCGAATTTTATGAGTCGTACTACGGGTGTTCTGGCTGCGGTGTTTTTTGTAACCAGTCTCGCCTTGGCTTATGTAGCGTCAAGCAAGCCAAAAACGTCTGGCAGTGTGATGCAAGAAACGGTACAATCGCAGCCGGTTTCGTTGCCAGTCCCGGCGGGTTCTGAAGGGGCGGTGGCTCCTGCTGATGCGGGTTCCAGGGCAAAAGATATTCCGAAATAAAGCAAGGTGCGTTGCCTGGCATGGTCCTCGCTGGGTGGCGCAAAAAACGTAGTGCCGACGTGGTGAAATTGGTAGACACGCTATCTTGAGGGGGTAGTGGCGCAAGCTGTGCGAGTTCGAGTCTCGCCGTCGGCACCAATAATTGGGGCAGTGGCCGTAAAGGTTTGCTGTTTCTTACAAGAAACTGAATATTGGCGGCGGGTCATGGAAAACTACTTTCCAATCCTAATGTTCGTTCTGGTGGGTGTTGCAGTTGGCGTGTTGCCGGTTGCGATGGGTTTTCTGCTTGCGCCTAGCAGGCCGGATCCGGAGAAGCTTTCTCCCTACGAGTGCGGCTTTGAGGCGTTCGAAGATGCGCGCATGAAGTTTGATGTGCGCTATTACCTGATTGCCATCCTTTTTATTCTGTTTGATCTGGAAATCGCCTTCCTGTTTCCTTGGGCGACGATTTTCAAGGATATCGTCGCGACCGATTCAATCAAGTTGTTCGGTTTCATCGAAATGCTGGTTTTCGTCGCCATCCTGGTTATCGGCTATGTCTATGCCTGGGCCAAGGGTGCGCTGGAATGGGAATAAAGCATGGCTATTGAAGGTGTTCTCCAAGAGGGTTTTGTCACCACCACGGCTGACAAGCTGATTAATTACATGCGCACCGGCTCGATGTGGCCGATGACCTTTGGTCTTGCTTGCTGTGCTGTGGAAATGATCCATGCCGGTTGTGCTCGCTATGACCTTGATCGTTTCGGTGTGGTGTTTCGTCCGAGTCCGCGCCAGTCTGACGTGATGATCGTTGCCGGCACGCTGACTAACAAAATGGCGCCCGCGTTACGTAAGGTGTATGACCAGATGGCCGAGCCGCGCTGGGTCATTTCAATGGGTTCCTGTGCCAATGGTGGTGGTTACTACCACTATTCCTATTCCGTGGTTCGCGGTTGTGACCGGATCGTGCCGGTTGATATCTACGTGCCGGGTTGTCCTCCAACGGCTGAAGCCTTGTTGTACGGCATCATTCAGTTGCAGAACAAGATTCGCCGTACTAATACCATTGCTCGTTAATTGCCAAGGCTGATTCCCTATGTCCGCCAAGCTGGAAACGCTTAGCCAGAATTTGCAGAAGCACTTCGGTGACAAGCTTAAGTCGCTGAAAATTGCTCTCGGCGAGGTGACCATTGAGGTTGTCTCCGCTGATTATCTCGCTGTGATGAAAATGTTGCGTGACGAAGCCGATTTGGGCTTTGACGAGCTGATTGATCTCTGTGGTGTGGATTATTCCACCTACGGCGACGGGGCTTGGCAAGGTAAGCGTTTCGCTGCGGTCACCCATCTTTTATCGCTGAACAACAACTGGCGTCTGCGGGTTCGGGTCTTTGCCGATGATGACGAGTTTCCGGCGGTTGATTCGCTAACAGGCATCTGGACCAGTGTTAATTGGTTCGAGCGCGAGGCGTTCGATCTCTACGGTATTGCTTTCGTCGGTCATGATGATCTGCGTCGCATTCTCACTGACTATGGCTTTATCGGCCATCCGTTCCGCAAGGACTTCCCGATTTCTGGTCACGTTGAAATGCGTTACGACCCGGATCAGGCGCGCGTCATTTACCAGCCGGTAACCATCGAGCCGCGCGAGAATACCCCGCGCATCGTGCGCGAAGATACTTTTGGGGATGCTGCCCATGGCTGATATTCGCAATTTCACGCTGAACTTCGGGCCGCAGCACCCGGCGGCGCACGGTGTGCTGCGTCTGGTGCTGGAGCTGGATGGCGAAGTTGTCCAGCGCGCCGATCCACATATCGGTCTGCTCCATCGCGCCACAGAGAAGCTGGCTGAAACCCGCACCTGGGTACAGTCCGTTCCCTATATGGATCGTCTCGACTACGTGTCGATGATGTGCAACGAACATGCTTATTGCGTGGCCACCGAGAAATTGCTCGGCATTGAAGTGCCTGAGCGTGGCAAGTACATTCGTACGATGTTCGACGAAATTACCCGCATCCTCAACCATTTGTTGTGGATCGGCTGTCATGCGCTGGACGTTGGCGCGATGACCATGGCTCTCTATACCTTCCGCGAACGCGAAGATCTGATGGACGCCTACGAGGCGGTTTCCGGGGCGCGTCTGCATGCCGCTTATTACCGTCCGGGCGGCGTTTACCGCGACCTGCCGGATCGCATGCCGCAGTACGAGGCGTCGACCTGGACCAGCGCCAAGAAGGCCGGCGAACTGAATGAAAATCGCAGTGGTTCGCTGCTCGATTTCCTTGAGGATTTCACCAATCGCTTTCCGACCTATCACAGCGAATACCATACGCTGCTGACTGACAACCGAATCTGGAAGCAGCGTCTGGTCAATGTCGGCGTGGTGACGCCGGAGCGTGCCAAGCAGATGGGCTTTACCGGCGCCATGTTGCGTGGCTCGGGTATCGCTTGGGATTTGCGCAAGAAGCAGCCTTACGCCGCTTACGACAAGGTCGATTTCGACGTGCCGGTCGGCGTGAATGGCGATAGCTATGATCGTTATCTGGTACGCATGGAAGAAATGCTCCAGTCGAACCGGATCATCAAGCAGTGCATCGACTGGCTGCGCAAGAATCCCGGTCCGGTCATTACCGACAATCACAAAGTGGCACCGCCGCCGCGTGAAGGCATGAAGACCAACATGGAAGAGTTGATCCATCACTTCAAGCTCTTTACTGAAGGTATTCATGTGCCGGCTGGCGAGGCTTACGCTGCTGTCGAACACCCGAAGGGTGAATTTGGTATTTACTTTGTTTCCGATGGTGCCAACAAACCCTATCGGATGAAGATTCGCGCACCGGGTTATGTACACCTGGCTGGCATGGACGAAATGTCCCGCGGCCACATGCTTGCCGACGTCGTTACGATTATCGGTTCCCAGGATATTGTTTTTGGCGAGATCGACCGCTGATGTTTTCCGCTGAAACCCTCCAGAAGTTTGACCGCGAGGTCGCCAAGTATCCCGTCGAGCAGAAGCAATCTGCTGTGATGGCCTGTCTAGCCCATGCTCAGGAAGAAAAAGGCTGGCTGCCGCCGGAAGCAATCGAAGCGGTTGCCAACTACCTCGGCATGCCGCCAATGGCGGCTTATGAAGTGGCTTCCTTCTACAACATGTATGACCTGAAACCGGTCGGCAAGTACAAGATTACGATCTGTACCAATCTGCCGTGCGCGCTGTCTGGCGGATATCACGCCGGCGAATATGTGCAGAAAAAGCTGGGCATCGGCTACGGCGAAACGACGGCCGACGGCAAATTTACGCTGAAGGAAGGCGAGTGCATGGGCGCCTGCGGCGATGCGCCGGTCTTCATCGTCAATAACCGCTCAATGTGCAGCCACATGCATCCGGAACAGATCGACAAGCTGCTTGAGGAGTGCAAATAATGGCCATGCTTGGTTCGATCAATGGCGTCCTGATGGAAGGCCTCGACGGCGACAACACCTGGCACCTTAAGGATTACGTCGCGCGCGGCGGTTACCAGCAACTGAAGCGCATCCTGGACAACAAGATTTCCCAGGAAGAAGTCATTGGCGAAGTGAAGAAGTCCGTGCTGCGCGGTCGTGGCGGCGCCGGCTTCCCGACCGGTCTGAAGTGGTCATTCATGCCGCGTTCCTTCCCGGGCGACAAGTACGTCGTCTGCAACACCGACGAAGGCGAGCCGGGGACCTTCAAGGACCGCGACATCATGCGCTACAACCCGCATGCGGTTATCGAAGGGATGGCCATTGCCGCTTACGCGATGGGTGCAACGCGCGGTTACAACTACGTGCACGGCGAAGTCTGGCTGGAATACAAGCGGTTTGAGGAAGCCCTCGACCAAGCCCGCGCTGCAGGTTTCATCGGCCAGAACATTCTCGGCTCCGGCTTCAATTTCGAACTGTTTGCCCACCACGGTTACGGCGCCTATATCTGCGGCGAAGAAACCGCGTTGCTTGAATCGATCGAAGGCAAGAAGGGCCAGCCACGCTTCAAGCCGCCGTTCCCGGCCTCCTTCGGTCTGTACGGCAAGCCGACGACGATCAACAATACCGAAACCTTCGCTTCCATCCCCTTCATCCTGAAGATGGGTGGCGAAGAGTTCCTCAACCTGGGTAAGCCGAACAACGGCGGCACCAAGCTGTTCTCGGTGTCCGGCCACGTCAATCGTCCGGGCAACTACGAAATTCCGCTCGGCACGCCGTTTGCCACGCTGCTCGAAATGTGCGGCGGTATGCGCGGCGGTCGCAAGCTGAAGGCGGTTATCCCCGGCGGTTCGTCCGCGCCGGTCATGCGCGCCGATGTGATCATGGATTGCACCATGGACTACGACTCGATCAGCAAGGGCGGCTCGATGCTCGGCTCTGGCGCGGTCATCGTCATGGACGAAACGGTGTGCATGGTCAAGGCGCTGGAGCGTCTGTCCTTCTTCTATTACGAAGAGTCCTGCGGCCAATGCACGCCCTGCCGCGAAGGCACGGCCTGGATGTACAAGGTGGTGCACCGCATCGAAAACGGCCAGGGCAAGCCCGAGGATATCGACCTGCTGAACAGCGTGCTGGGTAATATCGCCGGCCGTACCATCTGCGCGTTGGGCGATGCCGCCGCGTTCCCGGTGCAGAGCTTCCTCAAGCAGTTCGGCAGCGAATTCGAGTACCACATCGAACACAAGACCTGTCTGGTTCCCAAGGATGTGCAATGGGCGGGCAGTGGTTTCCACAAGGTTCAGGCCTGAACGAAACCTTCCAAGCGATAGATACGAAAGAACTGGCTACAAGGTAGCGACATGCTAGAAATCGAAATCGACGGCAAGAAAGCGCAAGTACCCGACGGCAGCACGGTGATGGATGCCGCGCAGCAGGTTGGCGTGTACATCCCGCATTTCTGCTACCACAAGAAACTCTCGATTGCCGCCAACTGCCGGATGTGTCTGGTGCAGGTGGAAAAGGCGCCGAAGCCGTTGCCCGCGTGCGCAACGCCGGTGACCAATGGCATGAAGGTATTTACTCACTCCGAACTGGCCGTCAAGGCGCAGAAGGGGGTGATGGAATTCCTGCTGATCAACCACCCGCTCGATTGCCCGATCTGCGATCAGGGCGGCGAGTGCCAGTTGCAGGACATGTCGGTCGGTTACGGCCCGATGAAGAGCCGCTACACCGAAGAAAAGCACGTCGTCTTCCACAAGAACGTCGGCCCGCTGATCTCCATGGAAGAAATGAGCCGCTGCATTCACTGTACCCGTTGCGTGCGCTTCGGCCAGGAAATCGCCGGTATCATGGAACTCGGCATGGCCAACCGCAACATGCATTCCGAGATCACCACTTTCCTTGGTCGTACGGTCGACTCCGAATTGTCGGGCAATATGATCGACTTGTGCCCGGTCGGTGCGCTGACTTCCAAGCCCTTCCGTTATACCGCTCGTTCCTGGGAACTGCAGCGCCGCAAGTCGGTCAGCCCGCACGATTCCCTTGGTGCCAATCTGGTTGTTCAGGTCAAGCATGACAATGTGATGCGCGTGCTGCCGCGCGAGAACGAAGCCGTCAATGAATGCTGGATTTCCGACAAGGAACGCTTCTCCTACCAAGCCCTGAATTCCGACGAGCGGCTGACCAAGCCGATGGTCAAGCAGGGCGGCGAATGGAAGGAAGTCGACTGGAACGTGGCGCTTGACTATGTCGCCCACGGCCTGAAGGATGTCGCCCGCGACAACGGCGGTGATGCACTGGCTGCCTTGGCTGCGCCGTCCTCTACGCTGGAAGAGCTGTTCCTGCTCGGCAAGGTCATGAAAGGCCTGGGTAGCGGCAATATCGATTTTCGGCCGCGTCAAAACGATTTCGGTACCGATTTCAAGCGCGCCGGCACGCCGTGGCTGGGTCTGAAGCTGGCTGAGATCAAGGACCTCGACGCCGCATTGGTTGTCGGCTCTTTCCTGCGCAAGGATCATCCTCTATTCGCCCAGCGCCTGCGTCAGGCCGCCAAGAAATACACCAAGGTCAGTCTGCTCTCTGTTGCAGCCGATGATCAACTGATCAACCTGCACGCCAACCTCACCGTAGCCCCGTCGCAGCTGGCACAGACGCTGGCAGCCGTGGTCAAGGCTGCTGCCAAGATCAAGGGCGTTGCCGCCCCGGCCGGCCTCGAACAGGTTGTCGTCTGCGATGTCGCCAAGAAAATTGCCCAAAGCCTGGTCGATGGCGACAAGCGGGCCATCTTCCTTGGCAACGTGGCGACCCAGTCAGCTGCAGCCACCCAGTTGCATGTCCTGGCCCTCGAGCTGGGCAAGCTGACCAATGCTAGCGTCGGCTTCCTCGGTGAAGGTGCCAATAGCGTCGGTGGTCACGCCGGCTGGGCACTACCGTCCGGTGCCAATGCTCGCCAGATGTTCGAACAACCCCGTAAGGCTTATGTCCTGATGGGTATCGAGCCCGAATTCGACTGTGCCAATCCGCAACTGGTGCTTGGCGCACTGAAGCAAGCAAGCCTCGTCGTCTATATGTCGGCTTTCAAGCATGCGCCGGCTCTTGAATATGCCGACGTGATGCTGCCGATTGCCCCCTTTACCGAAACAGCAGGCACCTTTATCAATGCCGAAGGCCGCGTGCAAAGCTTCAATGGGGTCGTCAAGGCGCGCGGTGAAGCCCGTCCAGCCTGGAAGATTCTGCGCGTGCTGGGTAATGTGCTGAACCTCGACGGTTTCGGTTACGAGTCGAGCGAAGCGGTACGTGACGAAGTGCTGGGCAAGGGCGCCGAGTTTGTCGGCAGTCTGGATAACGGCCTGAACGGCGTGGCGATCTCGCTGCCGGGCGCGGTCGATGGCCTGCAGCGCATCGCCGATGTGCCGATCAACTTTGCCGATGCCATGGCTCGCCGTTCGCCGGCCCTCCAACAGACCGTCGATGCCAAGGCACCGACGGCACGAATCAGCGAGCAGACGCTAGCTCAACTTGGTTTGGCTGGCGGTGTCCAGGTTCGTATCAAACAAGGGCAGGGTGAAGCTGTTCTGGTCGCCCAGGCTGACAATAGCGTGCCGGCTGGTTGTGTCCGCGTTGCCGCGGCACATGCCAGCACTGCCGCACTGGGCGACATGTTCGGTCAGATTTCCGTGGAGCGTGCATAAATGGACGCACTGATGAATTTCGGTCAGGGTATTTTCGGCGGTGTCTGGCCGGCGGTATGGACCCTGCTCAAGATCGTGCTGATCGTCGCGCCGCTGATGCTGAGCATCGCCTACTTGACCTGGGCCGAGCGCAAGGTGATCGGTTACATGCAGGTACGGATCGGCCCGAACCGGGTCGGGCCGTGGGGCCTGATCCAGCCGATCGCCGACGGCCTGAAGCTGCTGATGAAAGAAATTGTGGTGCCGAGCGGCGCCAACAAGGCGATCTTCATCATCGCCCCGATGCTGGCCATTGCCCCGGCACTGGCTGCCTGGGCGGTGGTGCCGTTTAACGAGACGCTGGTTCTGGCCAATATCGATGCCAGCCTGCTCTACATCATGGCCATCACCTCGATGGGTGTGTACGGCATCATCCTGTCAGGCTGGGCCTCGAACTCCAAGTATGCTTTCCTCGGTGCCATGCGCGCTGCGGCACAGATGGTGTCCTACGAAATTTCGATGGGTTTCGCGCTGATCTGCGTGCTGATGGTGTCGAACAGCCTGAACCTGGTCGATATCGTGCACGCCCAGGATCAAGGGCGTTTCGCCAGCTGGGGGTTGAGCTTCCTGTCGTGGAACTGGCTGCCGCTGCTGCCGATGTTCCTGGTTTACCTGATCTCCGGTGTGGCTGAAACCAACCGCGCGCCGTTTGACGTCTGCGAAGGCGAATCCGAAATTGTTGCCGGCTTTCACGTCGAATATTCCGGTATGGCGTTCGCGGTATTCTTCCTGGCCGAATACGGCAACATGATCCTGGTGTCCACGCTGACTTCCATCATGTTCCTAGGTGGCTGGTTGTCGCCGGTCGGCTTCCTGCCGGATGGCATCCTCTGGCTGTTTGCCAAGGTCGCGGCGATTCTCTTCCTGTTCCTCTGGTTCCGTGCCACTTTCCCGCGTTATCGCTATGACCAGCTGATGCGTCTTGGTTGGAAGGTGTTTGTGCCGGTTTGTCTGATCTGGCTTGTCGTCGTCGGGGTCTGGATG
>Ga0316604_10002611_pt1 | contig 13556 bp, 8 predicted proteins | sample OWC_soil_day20_C_FD_207650 | JGI IMG/M metagenome (GOLD analysis project Ga0316604, IMG submission 207650) | Wetland soil microbial communities from Old Woman Creek delta, Ohio, United States - OWC_soil_day20_CT | ecosystem: Environmental > Terrestrial > Soil > Wetlands | place: USA: Ohio... | reverse complement strand
ATCTCCGCACTGACCGGCACCATCACGCTTGCCGCCGGCGTCAGCAGCCAGAGCTTCACGCTGTATGCACGCGGCGACGACGTTGCAGAGGCTGACGAAAGCTTCCAGGTCGCGCTCTCGGGGACGGGCATCAATATCGACAGCACACCGGTCGCCGGCACGCTGCGTCAGGACGAAGTCGGCGTCAGCCTCGCCGCGCACACGAGCAGCCAGATGGAAGACAGTGCCGGTGGTCTGACCGAAGTGATCTTTGATGTGAGTCGTACCGGCGTGTCGGGCAGCTCCACCATCGACTGGAGCATCGTCGCCAGCGGCCAGAATGACGCAACCGCCGACGACTTCTCAGGCGGGGTATTGCCCTCGGGCAGCCTGGTATTCAGCGCGGGAGAAACCAGCAAGAGCTTCTCGGTCTTCGTCACGCAAGACAGCATCGTGGAACTCGACGAGCTCATCACGGCCCGTCTCAGCACCACAGACGGCACGCCCATCCTTGTCACCAAAGCCAGCAGCACCCTCATCAATGACGAAAGTGCCGGCAGCGGCAACGACGTGATCCAGGGCAACAGCGGCGCAGACACCCTGCTCGGTCTGGCCGGCAACGACACGCTCTATGGACGGGCCGGCGGTGATGCCCTCGATGGCGGCGACGGCAATGACATTCTCATCGGCGGAAGCGGGGCCGACGTGCTCAACGGTGGAAGTGGCGCGGACCTGTTCGTCTACACCTCGCCAAGCGAAGGCATGGATGTGCTGCAGGACTTCCAGGCTGGTGTGGACCAGATCGGCTTCGTCTCCTCGGCCTTTGGCGGACTCGGCGCTTCGCCACTGACCGTGGTCAGCCAGAGTTTCACCACCGATGTCAGCACTACGCTGGCCCAGCTTGCCGCCCATGCCGACGCCGACTTCTACCAGGTGTCCTTTGCGGCCGGCCAGTTCAGTTTTGCCACGGGCGCCAGTGGTCAGCTCGATGAACTGGAAGCCGCCATCACGGGGGGCAACCACACAGGCAGTGCATTCTTCCTGATCTCCGATGGCAATGTTTCGCGCCTCTACTACGCCGCGGACACGGCAAGCGGCACAGACGGAGCAGGCCTCACCGCCATCGCTGAAATCACGACCCTGCCCGACGCCACCCAGGCCCCGGCGGACATGCTGACGGTACATGCCGTTTGAGCCTGACGGTTGCGGTCTGTTCTCACACAGGCCGCAACCGCAGGACAAGCCCGGCACTCCGCCATGACCGGAAAAACCTCACCAGCACGGATCCGGCATATTTCAGCCCGATCATCAAGCCGCCCTTAAGCTCCTGCCGAATGTTGCCGTAATACCTGACGGTACACACACACCACAAGGCAGATCAGCATGAAAGGTCGGATGTGAAAGAATTCTGGCAGCGATTCATTTCGCACAAACGGCTGGCTTGGGAACTGGCGATCGCCTCGCTGCTGATCAGCATCCTGGGGCTTGCCTCATCGATCTACAGCATCCAGGTCCTCAACCGCTATCTGGCGCTCGGCATCGATGCCACCCTGCTGACGATCACGATCGGCAGCCTGCTTGCCCTGGCGCTTGAACTGGTCCTGCGCTCGGTGCGCCAGAGTATCGCCCTGTGGGTCTGCGCACGCGCGGATGAGGCGCTCTCGGATGCCGCCTTCACGGCCGCCAGCCGCAGCCTCTATGCAGCCTACGAGCTGATCCCCGCCGCCCAGCGCCGCGAAACGCTCGGCGGTATCGGGACGATCCAGCAGACCTTCAGCGCCACCAATCTGGCCACCGTCCTCGACACGCCTTTCGCCCTGCTCTATCTGCTGGCGCTGGCCTTCCTCAGCCCGACCATCCTGATGCTGGTACTCGTATTCATGCTGGTTGTAGCCGTCGTCACGCTCTCGGTCTTCAGTGCCGCCAATCAACCCAGCGATGCTCTGGCGAAAACCGCTGCCAGCCAGGGCTCGCGCCAGCAAACCCTGGCCGCCCAGCCAGAACTGGTCCGCGCATTCCGCGCCTACACCCCTCTTGAAGCGGAATGGAAAAGCGGTCAGCAAGAACAAAGCCTGCTGCGCCGTAGCGTGTCCTCGGTCCAGAACTTTTCCGGCAACGCGGGCTACAGTTTCAGCGTGTTAATGGGCTTCATGGTCATGGGCATGGGGGCGCGCGAAGTCTTCGTCGGCCACCTTGATGTCGGCTCGCTGATTGGCGTCAACATCCTCGCCGGGCGCGCCCTGGCCAGCCTCACCCGCTTGTTGCAACTGGCCGAACCGGTGGCGCGTGCCAGCCGCTCGCTGGAGGCACTGGGCCAGCTCGCCCGCCTGCCAATGGAGCGCAGGGAAGGCATGAGCCTGCCCGGCTGGAGCGGTCAGCTCGGCTTTGAAGACCTCGCCTTTTCCTATCCGCGTCAGCCAACGCCGCTGATCGAAAGCCTCATCTTCGACCTTGCCGCGGGGGGCGTGGTCGCCGTCACCGGCGCAAACGGCACGGGCAAATCCACCCTTGCGCGCCTGCTTGCCGGATTGCTGGAACCCACTCGTGGCCGCATCACGCTGGACGGAATGGACCTGCGCCAACTGCTGCCGGACTGGTGGCGCAGCCAGCTCGTCTATCTGCCCCAGGAGCCGGCTTTCTTCGACGCCAGCCTGCGTGACAACCTGGCCGTCCTGCGCCCGGAAATCAGCGATGAAGCGCTGCTGGATCTGTGCCGCGAGCTGGGGCTCAAGCAATACATCGAAACCACGCCAGACGGGCTGCTGATGACCGTCCGCAACGGCGGCAGCCAGATCCCGGTAGGCATCCGCCGGCGTCTCGCGCTGGTCCGCGCACTCGCAAGCGGAGGGCGTCTGGTCATCCTCGACGACCCGACCGAAGGCGTGGACGCGGCCGGTTGCCAGGCTATTGCAGCCATCCTCAATCGTCTGGTTCGCGAGCATAAAACCATCTTCGTGATGAGCAACGAAGCCTTCATCATCAGCGCCGCCCAATCCGTGATTGATCTGAACCAGAAACCCTGCCCGCGCATCGTGCGCGCAGCCCCGCCAGCCGCTGCTGCACTGAGCGCACAAGAAGGGGGAAATCCATGAATGCCTTTGGCATCTTTCTCCAGCGCATCAAGCAAGCCTGGCTGACGCTGCAAAACTGGAGCAACACCCACTTCGCTCCACTGCTGCTACGCAGCGAAGCCGACAACCCGTTCAGCGAAATCCGCCCGGCACGCCAGAAGCTGCGCCGGATCGCCATCATCCTGGCAGGCATCCTGCTGTGGAGCCTGCTCTTTCCGATAGACATCGCCAGCCACTCAACCGGAGAAGTGATTCCTGCCAGCCAGATCAAACTGGTGCAACACCTTGAAGGCGGCATCGTGCGCCGCATCCGGGTTCACGAAGGCCAGCAGGTCAAAGCCGGCGATCCGGTGGCCGAGATTGACCGCAGCGCGTCGGAATCCGATCTGCGCGAAGCCCAGGTGCATCTGGGCGGTCTGCGTATCCGGGCCTTGCGCCTGGAAGCGCAACTGGCAGGCCGTAGCGACATTTCCTTTCCTCCGGAACTCGAACGCGACTTCCCCGACGATGTGCGCAATGCCCGCGAGCAAATCCGCTCGCAATCCGGCCGCTATCAGGGCGGGCTGGCCGTGCAGACCCAGAAAGTGCGCCAGCGCGATGCGGAGAGCGCCGAGCTGCGTGCCCGGCAGACGCACCTGGTCACCAAGCTCAACTTGCTGCGCGATCAGGTCCGCATCAGCGAAAAGCTCCTCAAGGAGGGGCTGACCAACCAGTACGAGCACCTCAATCTGCTCAAGGAAGAACAGGCTTTGGTCAGCTCGCTGGCCGAAACCGAAGCATCCATCGTCCGCGCTTCGGCGGCAGGCTCCCAGGAACGTTCCGCTCTGGATGCCCAGCGCTCGGGAGAACGTGAGCAGCAGCACAAGGATCTGGAAGAAACCCGCCGCCAGATGGGAGACATCGAAGAACGCCTGCATAAATTCTCCGACAGTCAGCGCCGTCTTCAGGTGCTGGCCCCCATCGACGGAACCGTCCTGACGCTCAATGTGGTCACCGAAGGCGGCGTGCTGCCTCCCGGTGGAACCCTCATGAGTCTGGTCCCGGACAAGGATCCGCTGCTGATCGAAACGCAGTTGCCCGTTGGCGACGTAGGCTTCGTCCGCATCGGCCAGAAAGCGCGCATCCAGCTGGTCTCTTCAAGCGCGCACGGCTTCGCACCAATTGACGGCACCGTGGCACACATCAGCGCCGACCGGGTCGCCGAGCCAAACCGCGAGCCCTATTACCGCCTGCGCATCCGCCCCGACCGGCTGTATTTCTCGCGCGGGAACATCCACTATCAACTGGTTCCGGGGGTACGCGTCAGCGCCGCGGTGCTGATCGGGCAGCGTTCGGTCTTCAATATCCTCACCGCTCCGCTGCGCTCCGGTATGCAGAACGCATTGACAGAACCCTGAGCCCCATCGCCTGGCACGCCCGGCATTCCGGGCATCCGGCGGATGCCGGGGTCAACCGATATCGGCGGCGGACAGGCTCATGTTCTTCATCTTCCGCCACAAGGTGACCCGGCTGATGCCCAGACGCGAACACACCTCATCCGTTGGATACTTGGCCAGAAGGTTGCGGATGATCTCCGTCTCCATCTGCTTGAGTGAATTGCTCTCCGGAATCGTGATGAAATTCGTGTCTGCCATGGTGCGCTCCTGCTCTCCCAGCACATCGGCAATGTGGTGGGCATCGATCAGTTCGGCACTGCCGTAGGCCACCACTTCGGCAATATTGCGCAACTGCCGGATATTGCCGGGCCACGAATACGATTTCAGCAGCTCTCTGGCCGCCTTGGTCAGCCCTGCCTGTCGCCCGGCCTGCCCGGCAAAGCGCTGCAAGTAGTGTTCAAAAATCTGCGGCACATCTTCGATACGCGCCCGCAACGGCGGGATACGCATCCCAACGACATGGATCCGGTAATACAGATCCTGCCGGAACGCGCCAGACTGGGTCTGCTGGAAGAGATCACGATTGGTCGCGGAGATGATCCGCACATCGATTGGAATGATTTTGTCATCCCCGATGCGCATGATTTCCCTTTCCTGCAACACCCGCAACAAGCGACTCTGGATTTCGGGGGCGAGCTCACCGATCTCGTCCAGAAACAGGGTGCCTTGGTGCGCCAGTTCAAACAGCCCGGGCTTGCCCCCTTTGCGTGCGCCGGTGAATGCCCCATCTACATAGCCAAAGAGCTCGCTTTCCAGCAGGCTGGGCGGAATGGACGCCGTATTGACCGATACGAAAGGCCCCTTGCTGCGCCGGCTATGGTTATGAATGCTCTGGGCAAAGACTTCCTTGCCCGTGCCGGTCTCACCATAGATCAGCAGGTTCGAATCGTGCCCGGCATAGGTCTTGGCCCGCTCGATCAGATCCTGCATGACAGAAGAATTGCCGATCAGATCCTTGAAGTGATAGCGGGCATACAAGCCCTTCTGGTACAGGGAGGCGCGGATTTTTGTTTCGGAAGCCTGGATGCGCGCGACCTCCAGCAAGGTGATGACCTTCCCCTGCGTCCGGTTGTCGAACTCCAGCGAGATGGCGCGGGCAATCACGTTCGTGCCATTGATCGTGGTGATCTGTTCCTTGTCCGAACTCTCGAACACAGCCAGCGCCTGACCAAAATCAGGTGCGCTGGCTGGGCTGACCGCGCACATGCGCCGGGCATGGCGATTGAAGAAACTGACTTCATGACCGGGCGTCACGGCAATCACGGCTTCGTCAATGTTGTCGATGATGGCGGCAAGTTGTGCCGCCTGGAGACGTTCGCGTTCCTTGGCCTGCAGAATGCGCATCGCCTCTTCAAGCGCTGCCTTGATCGAAACCGGACCGCTTTCCAGAAAGATGGCGGCGATCCCGTGACTGCGTGCGGTCTGGAACGCCACACGACAACCGATGATGGCTTCAAATCCTTCCTCGACCAACTGCGTGACGGTATTGCGGATACCGGCCTCGTCTCTCTGGGGGCGAAAGCGGACTTCCACATCCTGGATCCGGAAATCCCCTACGGCACCAGAGAACAGGTTGGCACGACTCACGATCCCGATCCGGCGAAGGCCCTGTGCCGTCAGCGCACTCAGATTTCCCAGTAACTCATTGGGCGACATGGCGATTTCCACCACATTAAGCTCGGGAATCTGCCGCACGATCTCAGCCAGTCCACCACGGGTCACCACCACCCCGACGCCCGCATACGCACGAACGATGTTGATCGCGCTTTCGTCATCAGACACCGCCACATGGATCTGGATACCCAGTTGCCGGGCGATATCCGGCGCCATGTCCGCCATGCTCTGCATGGGGCTTAGAAACAGGATGGGAAGCATGAATGGCTTCGTCACACAATGGAATTCAAGGAAAGCAATGCTAGCTTATTTCAATACTGAAATTTCAGACATTTCACTTATGAAACAAAGAAATTTTTCTGATGCTTAAAAAACAATAACTTATCTATGGCACGGCCTTTGCTGTTAAGTGCTTGCCTGAACCGTTGCGAAGGTGGCGCTTGACCGGCCTCTTTCAAACAGCAGCACCGGATGAATAAACCGTATAAAAAATTTCCCTAACGCGACAACCAAGGAGGATTTATGAAACTCAATTCCACTTACAAGAAGCTGCTCGGCACACTGATCGGTGCCACGCTATGTCTGAGCATGAGCTCCGTTTTTGCAGCTGATTACGTCATCAAGATTGCGTATGAAAACAATCCTGGTGAGCCCGTCGACCTGGCCGTCAAGGAATGGGCACGCCTGTTTGCGCAAAAGACCGGTGGGAAGGGCGAGCTGAAGATCTACCCCAGCTCGATGCTGGGCTCCAAGAAAGATGTCATGGAGCAAATGAAACTAGGCAGCGCCATCATCACCATTGCTGACGGAGGATTCTTCGCTGATTACGTGCCGGACTTTGGCATCCTGATGGGCCCCTATCTCGGCAAAGACTATACCGACATCATCAAACTATCCCAAACCCCCTGGTTTGCCGACTTGAACACAAAGCTTCAAGCCAAGGGCTACCACATCCTGACGTCCAACTGGCTGTACGGCGTACGCCATATGGTCACAAAAAAACCGGTCAAAACGCCTGCTGACCTTAAGGGGATGAAGATTCGCGTACCCAACAATCGAATCCAGATCGACGCAATGAAAACCATGGGGGCTACACCAACCCCGATGCCGTTGGCTGAAGTGTATCCAGCCCTGTCCACCGGCGTAATTGACGGCGCAGAAAATCCGATCCCAGTCCTGTATGCCCAGAAGCACCATGAAGCCGCCAAATACCTGATCCTCACTGGCCACCTCGACAACGTCAGTCAATGGGTTACCAGCGAGACGTACTTCGCCAAACTGCCACCGGAAGTCAAAAAAGCCCTGACCGAATCGGCCAACGAAGCTGGCGATTTCATGACCAAGACCATCCTTCAGACAGAAAAAGAAACCATCGAAAAGATGAAAAAAGAAGGCGTCACCGTCATTGAAGTCGACAAGAAGGCTTTCCGTGATGCCGCCAAGCCGACATACAGCCACTTCCCGGAGTGGACGCCCGGCCTGTATGACAAGGTGCAAAGTTACCTGAAGTAAGCCACTCCGCCGGAAAGCCCGGCACATATATCCTGAGATAGACAAGGATGGAGCCCAAAGCTCCATCCTAAGGGATTCGTTCGCGCCGCAATCAGAAATCCGGCATGGCGAGCAACAGGACTTTGAGGAGAAAACATGAACTTTCTAAAACATCTGGATGACTGGCTGGCCAACCTGTGCACGTTTGTTATCGTCATCATCACGGTCGTAGCCGTATTCATGCGCTACATCCTGAACGACCCTTTGCAGTGGGTTGAGGAAGTACTGATCGCAATCTACATCTGGGCCATCATGCTGGGGGCCGCCTCAGCGATGAAACACCGCGGACACGTCAGCATCGACGCTCTTGTCATGGCTCTGCCAAAACGCGCGCAACGCTACGTTCAATTCTTCAATGATGTGGTCAGCATCGTTGTTCTCTCGATGTTTGGCTGGCTGGGTCTCCAGCTTGCAATGGCGGCACAGGACAAAATCACCCCAATCCTCGGCATCAAATACATCTACGTCGACTTCGCCGTCCCCATCGGTGCGTTCTGGATGGTGATCTATCTGCTCATCCATCTGGTCCGTGATATCAGACAAGCATCGAACGAGGAGAATTGAAATGATTGTTGGAATTGCATGTCTGGTACTGGTAATCGGATTCGCCATCAACCTACCCGTATTCATCTCGGTGATCGCCGCGATCCTGACCTACTTCTACATGGCTGCGGACGCCTCCCCCATCATTGCCGCACAGCGAATCGTCGGCGCTTCAGAAAATGTAACCCTGCTGGCCATCCCGTTTTTCATTCTGCTTGGCAACCTTCTCAACCATACCGGCATGACACGACGCATGCTGAAGCTTGCGGAAGTACTAACAGGCCACTTCAAGGGCGGTCTGGCACAAGCCAACGTTTTGCTGAGCACACTGATGGGCGGCATGTCGGCTTCCAACCTTGCCGACTGCGCCATGCTATGCAAGATGCTGGTGCCTGAAATGACCCGGCTGGGCTATAACAAAGCCTTCTCCACCGCCGTAACTGCTGCCGGGTCGCTGATCACCCCCATCATCCCGCCTGGCATTGCACTGATCATTTACGGTTACGTAGCAGATGTTTCCATCGGCAAGATGTTCATGGCCGGGGTCATACCCGGGGTCCTGTGCTGCATTCTGCTGATGACCGCCATCTACATTGTCTCCCGCGTACGTGGCTACAAGCCTGCCCGGGCCCATGGACCGAGCTTGTCGGAGTTCTGGGATGCATTCAAGCAAGCCTCCGGAGCCTTGTTACTCGTGGTGGTAATCCTTGGCGGAATTCGCGCCGGCGTCTTCACGCCAACCGAAGCAGGCGCCATTGCCGTGGTCTATGTAATTTTCATGGGCGTATTTGTATACAAGGAAATGAAAATAGAGCACATGAAGGCAGCATTACAGGAGACTGCCCGTTCTACTGCAGGCGTAATGCTGATCATCATGGCATGCTCGGCATTCGCCTGGATTCTGACCTGGGAACAAATAGCCCAAAGCGTGGCGACCTTCATTACAGGCTTCTCGACCAATCCTGTCATCTTCCTTCTCATCTTGAACGCACTCCTGCTGATTCTCGGGATGTTTGTAGAAGGAAATGCGGCCATCATTGTTCTTGTTCCACTACTGATGCCAACAGTCAAAATCCTGGGCATTGATCCAATCCAGTTCGGCATCATCATCATTCTGAACCTCGCGATAGGCTGCCTGACGCCTCCGATGGGAACAGTCATGTTCATTGCCAATGCCATGACCGGCACTAAAGTCGGCGAATTCGTACGGGAAAGCATCCCACTACTGACTGCCTTGTTGGTAGCACTTGGTTTGGTGACCTTTGTTCCTGCTATTTCGACATGGCTGCCGAACTTCTAACCCCCCCTGTAAAATGAAAAGAGATTGAAATCATGAAAAGTGTTCTACTTTCTAACCCTGGAAAAATCCAGATCAGCGAAGCTGAAGTTCCGATCAGGAAGGACGATGAAGTCCTGCTCAAAGTACGCAGCGCCGGCATTTGTGGCTCGGACATCGGCGCCTACAAAGGCGTGAACCCGCTGGTCACCTACCCGCGCATCATCGGTCATGAAATAGCCGGTGAAGTGCTGGAAGTCCCGGAAAACGAAACCGAATTGCTGCCGGGCGACCGCGTCCTGATCGAGCCTTATGTATATTGCGGCCACTGCTATCCTTGCTCGATCGGCCATACCAATTGCTGCGAGAACCTGACGGTACGCGGCGTGCATATCGAAGGCGGCATGGCAGAGTATGTGTCGCATCCGCGCAAGCTGGTGCACAAGGTCCCGGACAACATCCCGTGGAATCTGGTCCCCATGGCCGAACCGCTGGTGATCTCCATGCATGCCATCCAGCAAGCCGACACCCAGTCCGGCCAGCACGTCGTCATTACTGGTGCCGGGCAGATCGGTCTGCTGGCTGCGCAATACGCCATCACGATCGGCGCAATCCCCATCGTGGTCGACCCCGTCGATGAGCGTCTGGCACTGGCACGCACGTTGGGCGTGACACACACCGTCAATCCGGTCACCACCGATTCCGTTGCCGAAATCAAGCGGATCACCCATGACCGCATGGCCGAGGTCGTCATCGAGGCTTCGGGCGACGCACGCGCCATCCGCAACGCCATCGACTACGTTTCGTATGCCGGACACATTTCCCTCGTCGGCTGGCCGAAGAGTGACATTCCACTCCCGACCGGGCTGTTTACCAAGAAGGAGTTGACCATCCGTGGTTCCCGCAACAGCGTGGGTCAATTCCCGGAGAGCCTGCGGCTGATTTCGGAAGGCAAGGTCGATGTTGCTGCGCTGCTCACCAAGACGGTCTCCATGGAAGACACCCCGGCAACGGTTGCAGACATCGCCGAGCATCCGGACCGTTACCTCAAGGTGACCTGCCTGTTCTGAACGCTCATTCTGGAAACTCATCGCGATCCTCGCTGCGGCAGGCCCGGCACACATCCCGGGCCTGCCATGGCGGTGGCCCCGCACGCAGCGAAACAGCGTACGCCTGCAAGGCCAGGCACTCACACCACCCGCTGATCGCTCTTTGTCATTGAAAGGAATTACCGTGATTGCCCTGAATAGACACAACCTTGCTGAAGGCACACTCAAGGTTGAGGCGAGTGCCCCCTCAAAAATGAAACCTGTCGGCATCCTGCAGATCGGCGACGGCAATTTCCTGCGCGCCTTTGCCGACTGGATGATCGATACAAGCAATGGCGCCGGGCTGTTCAACGGTGAAGTCACCATCGCCCAGCCGCTGGCACGCGGCATCGCCGACATGATGACGGCGCAAGACAATCTCTACACGGTGCTGCTGCGCGGCGTACAGAACGGCCAGGTGGTGGAATCACGCCGCCTGGTCAGTTGTATCAAGCAAACCCTCAACCCCTATGCCGACTGGTCGGCCATGCTGTCGGTAGCGGCCGATCCAGCGCTGCGTTTCGTGATCTCCAACACCACGGAAGCCGGGATCGCCTATGCCGAGGAGGGGCGTACCGAAGACCAATGCCCGAACACCTTCCCCGCCAAGATTACGGCCTTGTTGCTCGAACGTTTCAAGAAGCTCGGAGACAAGCCCGACTCCGGCTTGGTCTTCCTGCCCTGTGAATTGATTGAAGCCAATGGCACCAAGCTGCGCAACTATGTCCTGCAATATGCCGAAGCATGGAGGTTGTCGCCCGAATTCATCGTGTGGATCAAGACACGCAATGTGTTCTGCAACACCCTCGTGGATCGCATCGTGCCCGGATTCCCCGGGGCAGAAACCGAGGCGCTGTTTGCACAATGGGGCTACAAGGATCCCCTGTCCGTCGCCGCCGAGCCTTTCCATCTGTGGGTTATCGAAGGCCCCGCCGCAATCGCCGAAGAATTCCCGCTGCACAAGGCCGGCCTCGATGTGGTCTGGACCCAGGATCTTCAGCCCTACCGCACCCGCAAGGTCCGCATCCTGAACGGCGCGCACACGGCAAGCTCGCTCGCGGCTTACTGTGCAGGCCTGGATACCGTGAAGTCGATGACGGACGATCCGGTCGTATCGAAATTCCTGAGCAAGGTGATGTTCGAAGAGATCGTTCCCTTCGTGCCACTGCCGGAGGCTGAACGCCGTGCCTATGCCGAAACGATCATGGAACGCTTTGCCAACCCGCATATCCGCCATGAACTGATTTCGATTGCACTCAACTCGGTATCCAAGTGGCAGGTACGCGTATTGCCCACGGTGAAGGACTACGTCGCCCAGCACGGCAAAGCGCCGGCAGGACTGGCTTTTTCGCTGGCGGCACTGCTCACCTTCTACCGGGGGAAATTTGTGGACGGTGGCGAGTATCAGGGCGCACGCCAGGATCAGAGCTACCCGATCCGTGATAACGCCGACGTACTCGTGATCATGAATACAGCATGGTCCGGAAATACGGAACCACGCAAGATCGCAACCAGCCTGCTGGCTGATCCGCGCCTGTGGGGCGAGGATCTGACCCGTATCGCCAACCTGGGCGATCAGGTCGCCAACGCGCTTGAGCGCATCCAGGCTGTCGGCATCAAGGCGGCCATGGCCGAGCTGTAATGCTAACGGGGCAAGGTTGCCGTATCCCGCGGCGGCCCTGTCCCACCGTTCAAACTGATGTCTGCCAGACCGGGTTCCAGCAGACATCTGCGGAGTCGAAACCATGTCCCAATCTTCCGTAATCCGTCTGCACGCCAATGACGACGTGCTGATAGCCACCCAACAGCTGATCCCTGGCACGCAGGCTGATGCGAGCGGCGTGGTCGTGCACGACCTGATTCCCCCGGGGCACAAGATCGCCGCGCACGATATTGCCAAAGGCGAAGCGGTACGCCGTTACAACCAGATCATCGGTTTCGCAAAAACGGACATCGCGGGCGGACAGCACGTGCACTCCCACAACCTCGGCATGGGCGAGTTCGAGCGTGATTACGGGATCGGGCAGGATGCGCACGCCCTGCAACACATCGACCAGACGGCAACATTCATGGGCTATGTCCGTGCCAATGGCAAGGTCGGTACGCGCAACTACATCGGCGTCATCGCCTCGGTGAATTGCTCGGCCACCGTGACACGGGCCATCGCCAACCATTTCAAACAAGGCCGCCTGAGCGCCTACCCGAATGTTGATGGCGTGATTGCCCTGCCCCATCCACTGGGCTGCGGCATGAGCATGGCCGGCGAAGGCATGGATATCCTGCGCCGGACCATCACGGGCTATGCCCGGAATCCGAACTTTGCAGGCGTACTGCTGGTCGGCCTGGGGTGCGAACAGAACCAGATCGAGCCCTTGCTGGACCTGTTGGGCGAACATGAAGAAGGCATGGTCCAGCAAGTGAGCATGCAGGCTGAAGGTGGCACGGCAGCGGCTGTCGGCAAAGGCATCGAGCAGGTCAGCCAGATGCTGGTCCGCGCAAATGCCTGTGCGCGCCAACCCGCGCCGGTCAGCAAACTGATCGTCGGTCTGAACTGTGGCGGATCAGACGGCTATTCCGGCATCACCGCCAATCCGGCATTGGGTGGCGCCGTGGACATGCTCGTCGCACATGGCGCAACCGCCATCCTCTCTGAAACACCGGAAATCTATGGCGCAGAGCATCTGTTGACGCGCCGTGCGGCCAGCCCGGAAATTGCCCGGAAGCTGATTGATCGCATCACCTGGTGGAAGGACTACACGAAACGCACAGGTGGTGAGATGGACAACAATCCCTCCGTCGGCAACAAGGCGGGAGGGCTCACGACGATTCTTGAAAAATCCCTCGGTGCGGTCGCAAAAAGTGGCACCAGCAGCCTGAACGGCGTCTATCTTTATGCAGAACAGATAGACAGAAAAGGTTTCGTCTACATGGACACGCCCGGATACGACCCGGTTTCTGCAACGGGGCAAGCGGCTGGAGGCGCCCAGATCATCTGTTT
>Ga0316604_10002610_pt1 | contig 13557 bp, 12 predicted proteins | sample OWC_soil_day20_C_FD_207650 | JGI IMG/M metagenome (GOLD analysis project Ga0316604, IMG submission 207650) | Wetland soil microbial communities from Old Woman Creek delta, Ohio, United States - OWC_soil_day20_CT | ecosystem: Environmental > Terrestrial > Soil > Wetlands | place: USA: Ohio... | reverse complement strand
GATAAGGGGAACCTGCCGCGCCCTCGATACGGATGTTCCGGCCCAGGACACCGGCATCCTCGGCCAGACTCTGCAGCAGGGCATTCATGTCGATGCGTCGTGGCGCTTCGCTGTCCCGCAGGCCGCGCATGTAGTCCAGCGTCGCATCGATCATGACCGCCATTGCATCCAGATCTGCCACCATCTGCTCACGCAACTTCTCGTCGTCGACCAGTTCGGCGCGCAGCCGCATGCGCGTCAGCGGCGTTCTCAGATCATGCGAAACCGCTGCCAGCGCGCGTGCCCGGTCATCCATCAGCCGTTTGATGCGGGCCTGCATCCGGTTGAAGGCCTGCGCGGCACGGCGCGTTTCGGCCGAGCCCGATTCACGCAGCGGGGGCGCATCCAGATCCTGGCCGAATGAGTCAGCGGCCCGGGCCAGCTGCTTCAAGGGTTCGCTGACCTGGCGGACCGCGATCATCACCACCGCGATGATGATGGCCAGGGTGGCCAGCAACTGGACGATGAGCTTGTTGGGCAGTGCAGGCGCGGCACTCTCCACGGAGGCTGTGACCCGGATCCACTGCCCATCCCGCAGGCGTATGTCGAAACTGCGCACCGGACTCATCCGTTGCTGCATGCCGCCTCCGCCAGCGTTCGAACGGATATCACGCTCGCTCCCCAGACTCGCGCGGATCATGGTCTGGATCTGCCCGTGCGGGACCACCGGCGAGACCTCGGATTCACTGATCGCCAGCACCTGCAATTCGGGTGATTGAAGCGCCGCGAGCGTGGCACTGCGACGCCCCGGATCCACCGATTCCAGCAAACGGATGGCCTCGGCAATGCGGCCGACGAAATTCTGCCCTCGCGCCTGCGAAACTGCCGCCGCGCGTTCGTCCGATTGCAACCAGATGCTGGTCAGCTGGGAAGCGAGCAAGCCCAGCAGCAGGATCACCGCCACGCGCGCAAACAGGCTGGACGAGAACTGGCGCAAGCGCTCCATGCTCAGGCGCATGTGTCACCTGCCTCGACAGTCGTGGCCAGGACATAGCCTTCTCCACGCACGGTCTTGATCAATTCCGGCTCACGGCTGTCGTCACGCAGTCTCTGGCGCAACCGACTGACCTGCACATCAATGGCACGGTCATACGGCTCAGCCTCGCGGCCATGAATCATTTCAGTCAGCTGATCGCGGTTGAGGACCCGGTTCGGATGATCAAGAAAGATGCGCAGCAGACGGTATTCGCCACCGGACAGCGGCATGTCGACAGCATCCGGCGCGGTCAGCAGGCGTGTCGCGGTATCCAGGCGCCAGCCTGAAAAATGCAGGAAGCGTATCGGTTCGAGACGCAGGTTGGGCGGCAAGGCTCGCGTCCTGCGCAGGATCATCTTGATCCGAGCCAGCAGTTCGCGCGGATTGAAAGGCTTGACCAGATAGTCATCCGCCCCCATCTCGATTCCGATGATGCGGTCCGTCTCCTCGCCACGCGCGGTCAACATCAGAACCGGCATGTTCGATCTGACCCGCAAATCGCGGCACAGCGTCAAGCCATCGGTATCGGGCAGCATCAGATCGAGCACGACCAGATCCACCGCATGCCGATCAAGCTCCCGCCACATTTCCCGGCCATCGCGTGCGGCAAAGGCTTCGAAACCATTGCGCGCCAGATAGTCGACAAGCAGCCGACGGATTTCCAGGTCGTCATCAACGATAAGGATGCTGTCTGCTTTTTCCATCATCAAGAACCTCTGCAAGCATTGCCCATCCAGTCAAAACCGTGCAACCGGACAGCCCTGCAACCGGGCCGGGCGCACTTGGATTTAACCCGCTTTCCCCGCATCCGGGCCACGTGTTTGTAACGCACTGTAACGCAATCCGCAGCCGTTACGCAGCGATGCAAAACGGCCCGGCCCTGCAACATCCAGCTTACATGTTTGATCTTAAATGCAACTCAAGGACGAACGCGATGGGACCCACGTCCTGAACCGACTCAACAAACCAGGAGATCACCATGAAAACCACCACTACACTGACCCGCCGCCTCACCCTCATCACGCTGTTGGGCGCCGCACTCGCCATGCCTGCACTCGCGCAATCCGGCCCCGGCATGGGCGGCCCCGGCATGCGCAATGCCGCACAGAGCACCCCCGCCGCCAACCCGGGCATGGGCCAGGGAATGAACCAAGGAATGGGCCAAGGCATGGGACGCAGCATGGGGCACCGTGGCAACCGCCAGGGAATGATGGGCGCTGGCCAGAACGGCACCCGGGGCTACGCGCTGATGACCCAGGAAGAACGTAGCGCACATCAAGCCCAGATGCGTCAGGTCAAGACCGTTGATGAATGTACGCAACTGCAGACCCAGCAGCGTGTCGCCATGGAAGCCCGTGCCAAGGAGAAAGGCATCACCCTGCCGACGCCGCGCCAGAACGCCTGCGCCAGGATGCAGGCACGCGGACTGATCAAGTAAGCCGCACGCCGTTCCAGCCAGCCTCCTGGCTGGAACGGATGCATTCGTCGGGATACCCCGCTCCGGCCAGGTACCCACCCACGTTTTCCCTGCATCAAGGAGTCACCCATGTTCAAACCCGCACTGATACTCGGATTGCTGCTTGTCACCGCCCAGGCCAGCGCAGCAGACCCCATCACCGATGCGATGCAGAAAGCTTACGGCCCATATCGCGCAGCCCTGTTCAAGACCAACAGCAATTCGCAAACCGAAGCCCTGCAGGCCGTCACCCAGGCCCAGCAAGGTTGGAGCCAGATCGCCACACAATTTGGCGCCAAACCAGCCGCCCCGTACGACCGCGACACCGACTTCGCGAAGTCTCTGGCGGAGGTCAGCAAGGTCTACGCCAAAGCCACCGAACAGATCGGCAGGAACGAACTCGCCGAAGCGCACGAAACCCTGGAGCATGCCCGCGACATCATGTCCGACATGCGCCATCGCAACAACGTGAGCATCTACAGCGACCACATGAATGCCTATCACGCCCAGATGGAAGTGGTGCTGATCGACGGCCCGAAAACACTGGCTGGCCCCCACGGCATGCAGGAACTGACCGCACAGACCGGCGCGCTGGAATTCCTGGCCGTCCGCCTCAAGACCGAAGCTCCGGCGGAGTATCTGCAGAACGAGGAATTCAACGCTATGCTCAAGATGGTTGAAAAGTCTGTGGCAGAGCTCAAGGCAGCGCTTTTTACCAATGATGCATCTCAGGTCAAGGTCGCTCTCGGCAAGCTCAAAGCACCGTACTCGAAACTGTTCCTGAAGTTCGGCTGAGAGGGGGGCAAATCTGCTACGCGGAATGACCTCGCAATTCCGGTGCACGACGTACCGCAGTACGTCTTTGCACCGCGTCGCGACCTCAGCCCGCTCGCCAGGATTTCTTCCACCCGCAGTTTCCGGCCCAATCAGATCAAAAACAAACCACCGATATTCAGGAGGCACTCATGTCACTGATACATGCTACAGACATCAAGAAGCATTACCGGGTCGGGGAAATAGACGTCCCCGCTTTGAAAGGTGTCGATTTCGAAATCGATACATCCGCTTTTGTGGCCATCGTCGGCCCTTCAGGCAGCGGCAAGTCGACCCTGCTCAACCTGATCGGTTGTCTCGATCACCCCAGCAGCGGCACCCTGCTGGTCAATGAAGTCGAAGTCAGCAAGCTCTCGCGTGCCGATGCGGCCGACTTCCGCGGTGAGCATCTGGGCTTCGTGTTCCAGGATTTCAACCTCGTCCCCGTGCTCACGGCCTACGAGAACGTGGAATACCCGCTGCTGATGGTGCGTGGCTGGAGTGCCGACAAACGCCATGAACGCGTGATGAAGATCCTGGATGCCGTCGGGATGAAAGAGCAGGCGCACAAGCGGCCTGACCAGCTCTCCGGCGGGCAGAAGCAACGCGTGGCCGTCGCCCGCGCCCTGGTGGGCGAACCCAAGCTGGTCCTGGCGGATGAACCGACGGCCAACCTCGATCACGACACCGCTTACCGCATCCTCAACCTCATGAAGAAGATGCGCGACGACTTCGGTACCACCTTCGTGTTCTCCACGCATGATCCGAAGATCATGAGCGAGGCCGAAGTGACCTTCATCCTCGAAGACGGAAAACTTTCACGTCAGGGAGAAAACGCATGATCGCCACCCTCAAACTCTCCGCGCGCAACCTCCTGCGCTACCGCCGCCGTACCCTGCTGACGGCGCTCCTGATCACGCTCGGCGTGGTCGCCCTGCTGCTCTTCGTCTCCACCGCCAGCACCTTCCGCAACGTGATGGTCGGCTCGATCACCGACAGCATGCTGGGCCATCTGCAGATCCATCGCAAGGGCTATACCTCGGCCATCGACAACCTGCCGCTCAACCTCAATCTCGGTGCAGGCGCACTCACGAAAGTCGACAAGATCCTCAAGGCGGAACCGGCGATTGCCGCATATTCCACTCGGGTCAAGATCGGAGCGATGTTCAGCAATTTTGCGGAAACCACCAGCATCCGCCTGAATGGCGTAGACCCGGTCGCAGAAGACGCCACCGTACCGGCATTGCGGAAACGCATCCTGGATGGCGGCCAGACAGGTTCCCTGGTGGAGCCCGGCCAGGTACTGATTCCGCAGCTGATTGCCAAGGGCATGAAGGTGAAAGTGGGAGATGCCATCGTACTGGTGGTGACCAATGCCTCCGGCTCGGTGAATGCCAAGAACTTCACTGTGCGCGGTGTGCTCGATTCCGTGACCGGCCCGGGCGGGCGGGATGGCTACATCAACATCCAGGATGCCCGTGAGTTGCTGCGCATGGACAAGCCCGAGGCCATGGAAATCGCCATCCGCCTGAAGGATTTCGACCAGCTCGAAACCGTCAGCGCACGCATCCAGGATCGCCTGAACACCGAGGTGTTGAACAAGGACGACAAGCCGGTCACCGAACTGCATCTGTGGAGCGATCTCTCGCCCTTTGCCACCATCGTCAAGATGATCGGGCTGATGACCACCTTCATCCGCATCATGCTGATTTCCATCGTACTGGTGAGCGTCATGAACGTGATGCTGATGGCCGTGTATGAGCGCATCCGCGAGATCGGCACGCTGGCCGCCATCGGTACGCGGCCGGGCAAGATCATGGGCCTGTTCCTCGGCGAAGGTCTGCTGCTCGGGCTGGCCGGCGCGGCGGCCGGCATCGCGATCAGCTACGGGCTGGTGGTGCTGTTCCACGCCTGGCCGATCAACTTCACCTACGGCCGCAACGAACTGTCACTGGTCCCGGAACTGGCGGCGAGCGAAGTGTTGATCGTGCTCGGCATGGCTGTGCTGGTCTCGGCGCTGGCCAGCCTGCAACCGGCCTGGCGTGCGGCCAACATGGATCCTGTCACGGCCCTGCGCCACGTCTAGAACCTGTTGGAGCGGTCATTGGCCGCGAAGCAATCACGGTGGGAGCGACGTCCACGTCGCGATCGCGCATTTCGCGATGTGACTATCGCTCCCACAAACGAACCGAACGGAGATTGTCATGAAAAAAATTCTTTTCGCATCATTGGCACTGGTTGCCCTCCTGGCTTCAGCCCTGAGCCAGTCCGCCATCGACGGTGTTGCCATTCTGCAGAAGGTGGACCGCAATCTTGAGCCGGAGAGCTACGAGATGTACCGCAAGCTCATCAACATCGAGCCGGACGGCACGAAGAAGGAGTTCGTGCTGTTCTCGGTGAAAAAAGGCAAGAGCAATGTCGCCGCGCTGTTCCTCTCGCCCACCAGCGACAAGGGCCGCAGCACCCTGCGCCAGGGCGACAACATGTGGCTCTACATCCCCAGCGTGGGTAAACCGATGCGCATCACCAGCCAGCAATCGATCACTGGCGGCGTGTTCAGTAATGCCGACATCCTGCGCATCGACTACACCGAGGAATACAACGTCACCAGCACCGAAGATCAGGGTGACACGTATCTGCTCAAGCTGAAGGCCAGGACCGGCGAGGTGGCTTACGACCAGCTGAAGATGGTTGTCGACAAGAAGACCGTGCTGCCGCTGGAAATCGAGGCCTATGCCAGCTCCGGCATGCTCATCAAGACCTTGCGCTTCAAGGACATCAAGGATTTCGGCGGTGGCATCAAGCGCCCGGCCACAGTCGAGACTGACAGCCCCCTGTACAAGGGCTACAAGTCGGTGATGCTGTACTCGGGCCTGAAAAAGCGCGAGGTACAGGACGAAGTGTTCACCCAGGGCTTCATGCCGCGCCTGGAGGAACTGCGCAAATGAAAACAGCATTCGTCACCATCCTTCTGGCGCTGGCCGCAATGGCGGCGAATGCCGAAGAGGAATTCAAATTCGACGCCAGCGAGTTCGACAAGAAGCCCTTCGAGTTCAACGGCTACCTCGAACAGAAACTCGAAACCCTCAAGCTGCGCGGCGACAGTCCAGCCTATCGCCTGACCTACCCCGGCGAATCCGCACAGGACTGGCTGCTGCGCAGTACCAGCACCCTGGAGCTCTCCGGCAAGGCCTATTACAAATCGCTCACGGCGGATGTTCGCGCACAGGCCAGTTATCAGGGCGATGATCTGGTGAACACCACCAATTATGGCCAGGTCATGGAAGGCGGGCTCCGCTGGAGCGCCGGAACCGACCTGAGTTTCGACATTGGCAAGCGCGTACAACGTTGGGGCAAGGGCTATGCGTGGAGCCCGGTCGGCTTCGTCGAGCGGCCAAAAGATCCCGCCGACCCGACAGCCAGCCGTGAAGGATTCGTGATGGCCAGTGGCGAATGGACACGCAGCTTCAGCGGCCCGCTCAGCACACTTGGATTCACCGGCATGGTGGTGCCCACCAACGACAATCTGAACACCGATTTCGGCCGCGAGGCCGACCTCAACCCCGCCGCCAAACTCTATTTGCTGGCTTTTGATACCGATTTCGATCTGATGTGGCGTGGCCAGGGCGCCAAGCCTGAAGCCTTCGGCCTCGACTTCTCACGCAACCTCACTCCCGCGCTGGAAGTGCATGGCGAATGGGCCCGCACGCTGGATGCGCCGCGCAACACCGTCAGCGCCAGTGGCCTCACCCGCAGCACGCAGGTGAATTTCAATTCATGGCTGCTGGGCCTGCGCTACCTGACCCGAAGCGAAATCACCTGGATCGCCGAGTACTACCGCAACGGTGCCGGTTACAGTGCCGATCAGCTTGATGATTACTACACTTTCCTGGACCGGGCGATGGCGCCTGAGGCTTCCCCCACGCTCAGCAGCAAGGCACGCACGGTCGCACAGTCCGGTTACGGCAAAGCCAATCCAGGCCAGGATTACCTGTACCTGAAAGCCAGCGTCAGCGAACCCTTTGACTGGGTTTATGGCGCAGCCTCCCTCACCACGATGACGAATCTGCAGGACGGCTCCTGGCAGATCCAGCCCGAAGTCAGCTACACCGGCTTTGCCAACTGGGAACTGCGCGGCCGCGTGGTCTTCTTCGGGGGTCAGCCCGATGCGGAGTTCACCACCAAGGCCTCCAGCGCGCGGCTGGAAGTGTACGCCCGCTATTTCTTCTGACACGCCTGCCGGATCCGGCTGGCGGGCCGCCCCCCGGATGGCGCGCGGCCTGCCCGGCTCGATGGGCGCCCCGGGCTGGTAAGATATCCCCGGTTGGAGGTGCCGGATGCACGTGTATCCGTGCTCACCGTGATAGCCTTTCCGGAAAACCGTCGCGGATCGCCCTGCCGAACCGGCCGATGCCGGCACAGGCTGGCATCTCCGCCCGTTCTCCGTAGCCCGCTCACCCAGAACCCATCTTGAACATCGATACCTTGCAAAATTCCCAGGAAAAAAACGGCGTCTTTTCCGAAGACGAGATCAGCAAGCACACGCCCATGATGCAGCAATATTTGCGCATCAAGGTGCAACACCCGGACACGCTGCTGTTCTACCGCATGGGTGACTTTTACGAGCTGTTTTTTGCCGATGCGGAAAAGGCCGCACGCCTGCTGGACATCACCCTGACAACACGCGGCGCCTCGGCGGGCCTGCCGATCAAGATGGCCGGCGTGCCACATCACGCGCTGGAACCCTATCTTGCCAAGCTGGTGAAAATCGGTGAATCGGCCGTCATCGCCGAACAGGTCGGCGAACCGGGCGCAACCAAGGGTCCGATGGAGCGCGCCGTCAGCCGCATCGTCACCCCTGGTACCCTGACCGACGCCGCGCTGCTGGACGACCGGACCGAAGCCCCGCTGCTCGCCGTGCAACTCCATCGCGGCATACTCGGCCTGGCCTGGCTGAATCTGGCCAATGGCGACTTGCGCATCGTCGAGACCGACCCCGAGGCGCTGATCAGTCACCTCGAACGCCTGCGCCCGGCCGAAGCGCTGATTCCGGAATCCCTCAAACTGCCCGCGCTCGAAGCTCGCGTGCCGGCCATCCGGCGGCTTGCCGACTGGCAGTTCGATGCAAAAACTGCACAAGAATTATTGACTTCGCATTTCGGCACGCGCGATCTGGCCGGTTTCGGCGCCGAAGGGCTGAACGTGGCTCTTGCTGCAGCCAGCGCACTCTTCGACTACGCGCGCAGCACCCAGCGCCAGACGCTGGCCCATATCACCACCCTGCGCGTGGAATCCGAAGGTGATTACCTGCGCCTGGATGCCCAGACGCGCCGCAACCTGGAGATCACCGAGACCCTGCGCGGCGAGCCCGCCCCCACCCTGCTCTCACTGCTCGACCTGACCGAGACCAGCATGGGCTCCCGCTGGCTGCGCCACAACCTGCATCACCCGCTGGTCAGCCGCGAGGCGTGTCGCGCCCGCCACGCTGCCGTCGGCGCCTTGCTTGGCGACGCAGGCGATGGCCCGCTGACAGCCATCGCTGCCGCCTTGCGCCCGATTGCCGACATCGAACGGATCGCCACCCGGATCGCGCTGCGCAGCGTGCGCCCCCGCGAGCTGGCCGCCCTGCGCGAAAGTCTGGCCACTCTGGATGCGCTGCGTGCGCCCTTGCCGCAGAGCGGGGCAGACCTGCTTGAGCGCATTCACACCGATCTCGCAACCCCGCTCGACACCCTGCTCCTGCTCCAGGCCGCCATCGCCGACGAACCCGCCACCCAGGTACGCGATGGTGGCGTGATCAATCGGGGGTATGACGCCGAGCTGGACGAACTGCGTGACATCCAGAACAACTGTGGCGAATTCCTTGTAGCCCTCGAAGCACGCGAGCGCGAGCGCAGCGGCATCAGCACCCTGAAAGTCGAATTCAACCGCGTGCATGGCTTCTACATCGAAGTCACCCATGCGAACACCGACAAGGTGCCGGACGACTACCGCCGTCGCCAGACCATGAAAAACGCCGAGCGCTACATCACGCCCGAACTCAAGGCCTTCGAAGACAAGGCCCTGTCCGCGCAAGACCGCTCGCTGGCCCGCGAAAAACTGCTCTACGAAGCACTGCTGGAAGAACTCGTGCCGCAAGTGCCGCGCCTGCAGGCCATCGCTCACGCCGTGGCCCTCCTCGATGGCCTCAACGCCTTTGCGCAAGCGGCCGCTCGCTTCGACTACCGCGCCCCGGAACTCGTTGATGAACCTGTCATCGAAATCGTGGCCGGCCGCCACCCGGTAGTGGAACGCCAGGTTGATGCCTTCATCAGCAACGACACCCAGCTCGCCCCCACGCGCCGCATGCTGCTCGTCACCGGCCCCAACATGGGCGGTAAATCGACCTACATGCGCCAGGTCGCACTGATCGTGCTGCTCGCCCACTGCGGATCATTCGTGCCCGCAAGCAGCTGCCGCATCGGCCCCATTGACGCCATCTACACGCGCATCGGCGCCTCCGACGATCTTGCCTCCGGCCGTTCGACCTTCATGGTCGAGATGACCGAAGCCGCCGCCATCCTCAACGGTGCCACCGACAGGAGTCTGGTACTGATGGACGAGATCGGCCGCGGCACCTCCACCTTCGACGGCATGGCGCTCGCATACTCGATAGCCCGTCACCTGCTGGACAAGAACCGCAGCTATGCATTGTTCTCGACCCACTACTTCGAACTGACCCGCCTGGGCCACGAAACCCCGGAATGTGCCAACGTACATCTGGGCGCAGTCGAGCACGGCCACAGCATCGTCTTCCTGCACGCCGTGCAGGACGGCCCGGCTTCGCAGAGCTACGGGATCGAAGTCGCCGCGCTGGCCGGCATCCCGCCCACCGTGGTCCGCGACGCCAAACGGCGCCTGCGTGCGCTGGAAAACCGCGAGATCGCCAGCGGCCCGCAAGACGATCTGTTCGCCTCGCTGCCCGAACCGGAACCCACCCAGGTCAGCCACCCGGCACTCAGTCAGCTCGCCAGCATAGACCCAGACAGCATGACCCCGCGCGAAGCCATGGAAGCACTCTATGCGCTGAAGAAACATCTGGGTTGAACCCCGGCAGCCAGCAGCAGGAACACGGAGCGTTCCTGCTGCTGGCTGGTGGTATGGCGTTCAAAATCAGTCTCGTACCAGCGCGGCGCAGGCCAGGCTCTATGCCATAAAATTAGAACCTTACCGTCATCCCGGCGAAAGCCGGAATTTAGCGCTCCAGGCCGACGCTCTGGATCCCGGCTTTCGCCGGGATGACGCCGATGTCACGGTTTCACGCTTGATTGAATGGCTTTGAGCCCAGGCGCAGGCTGGTCATGCATCAAACCGTCAGGCTTGCCGGAAAAGTTTTATTGGTCATAATGGCGTTCATTCAAAGAGGAAACGCCTTTCACTTCAAGGCACTACCTGAACAAGCGTTTTGACCAATATTCCAGTAAACGGACGTTTTGGTGACCACTTAACGTTAGGCCTCAAGGAGCGGTTATGACCCCACAGATCGCAATTTTTCACGTCAACACGATCCCGAGCGACGAATTCGAAGAATTCAGGCAAGTCATTTCAGTATCTGGCTTGGATGTGCAGATTGTTGACCGCGACCCACCCGGTCCGATGGCAGGAGTCGAATGGCTGATGCCAACGCTTGTCATCGGGTTTGTGGCTTCCTCTTATTTCGGTGGCTTCTTTCAGGAGATGGGAAAGGATCACTACCTTTTGGTCAAGGAGCAATTCAAGAAGCTCTACGCAAAGGTGGCTGGCCCGGACGCACCTGATGTCAAGCTGCTTGGTAGTGCGGGTAAGGTCAAACCCGTCCAGCCATACTCGTTGTACTTCTCTCTTGTCGGTCAAGTGCCGAACGGCATCTCTGTAAAGCTGCTATTGAAGAAGCCGATCTCGCAGCTTGAGTACGAGCAAAGCGTTGAGGCCTTCCTAAATCTTCTTCGCGATATCAATACTGGCTCTCTCGACGAAGAGGCGACAAGAAGATTTCAGTCTGTCACGCCGATGGGGAAAACACTCTTGGTCGTATTTGACAAAGCTACGCAGAAAGTTGTGCCAATCAACCCAAGAAGCGGAGAGTTGGTGCATTGAGGCCTAACAATTCCGTCGAGAGGGACAGCCCAAAGCTGCGCTTTGGGTTCCCTTCGCCTGCGGCTCCGGCTGCCCCTCACGTCAAACGTTGAGGCTGTAGAAAAACCCGTTTTTCATCAAAATTGCAGCTGTAAAAAATGGCGTATCCATCGGGATGCGCCATTTGTTTTTCATATTCTGGATTTGTCCGGGGCGATGTCTGTCGGGCCGCAGGTCTTGCATGAGTGACAGGGGTATTGAAACGCGCCTTTCCGCCCTTTTTTACCTACTGCCCGTAACCGTGATGGGCAAGTTTCTCGATGTTGTGGACGAGGCAATAGAGCTTCCACTGTGTGTCGACTTTCTGCTGTCCGCGTAGCGTGAAGCGGTTCAGACGCTTGTTGTGCCGCAGGTTGCCGAAGACCGGTTCGACCGTGGCAAAGCGCTGGCCGTAGCGTTGTCGTCCTTCTTCGCTGTCGATGGCGCGTTTCATCTTGTCGGTGAAGCTTTCCGCCGCAGGATCGACCTTGCCACGGCTGAAGCAGACTTGCCGCACGCGCGTCTTGTCTTCGGCGTAGGCACACAGGATCACCTTGAGCAGCATCCCCGGCGGATAGGCACAAGCGCCCGCAGCATCGTTGCAATAGTGCGCATCGAAACCGGAGAGATCAAAGTCATGATCAAGCAGATGATTGACCGCGTACGCCAGTGAGCCGGGCAGCAGTTGCTTGTGAAGATCCACCGCGAGAAAGCGCGGGCTGGTGTCGATGGGTTTGTAGCGCGCCATGAAGAATCCTTGATCCAATCGCGATCTTTGAGTCTTGATATTCCAGATGGTTCACGTCACGATTTGCCTGTCTGATACATTTTTCTACACCCTCGTTAGGCCTTTCCGTTGTTTTCATTCATAGGATAAATGCCGTGTTCAAATCAATCTTATCGAAGCTCACAGGGTCAAAGCCGCAAACAGCCTCCACCAATGCACGACAGATTGATCCAGCTGCTGCGGCACTGATGAGAGCAATAGAAGAAAAGCGCAAAACCGATCCGCTTATTGGTGCAAAACTTGGCTCGAAGGAAGTCAATCAGCGTCTAATCAACGCAATGAAAAATGAGAAAGGCGTTCACGTTGAATCGCTTCTATGCGCTCTGGGTGCCTTGGCTGGTTACTCCTGCCAAGCCAATTTGCGTGCTCAAGCCCTTGCGAAGGGGATGCCAGAAACGGCTGCTTTTACTGTTATTGATACAGCGGACGGAAAAAAGTACTTCTTTGGCGATCCACTAAACCAAGCACTGGCCGAATCTCAGTACTCCGTTTGGGGTCTAGCCGCCGGCGCAGCGCAGCACAACGGCTGCTCGTCGCTTCCTGACATATCTGAGATGTTTGGCCATGTCTCAAAAACAGTGGGTGGCGATGAATTTGGCATTCCTAGAATCCCTGAGGGGCATCAACCAGGAGATACGCCAATAAATTATGTAAAAATTCTTTGGCCAAATCTTCTTCCGACAATAAAGCAGTTCTGCCAAAAACCATCTGAATGGCCTATTTTGTTCGGATTGGCGGTTCAAGAGATTATGGATATGAGCAAAGGCGTCATTGCTCCTGATCTCGCGTTAAAGATTGTTATGGAAAGCGCAATTCCGATGTCCAAGGTTGATCTTGCATCGGCCTAACCATTCCTATATGGACTCCCCCGCAAATCGAGGCTGATCGAAGTTTTGTTTTTGCGGGGCCAATCACCTGCAGTCGTATATCCGGCATCTGGAGTGGGTTCTGTGTGACCCGTGCCGACATGGAATCTGCCCGTGAAGCGCCAATCAGTACAAGCGGCAGCTGGAGAGCCGGAAGCGTTATCGGCGTCAATTCGCGTGGGTGTGACCCGGTTTGCCATGATGATCGATCAGCCTCGGCGCAAAGGTGAGAGGGGTTCAACGGTGAAGGGTTCAGGCCGCAATCGCAAAGGCGCCCGCAGCATCGTTGCGATAGCGCACATCGAAGCCGGAGAGATCAAAGTCATGATCAAGCAGATGATTGACCGCATACGCCAGAGTGCCCGGCAGCAGTTGCTTCTCCAGATCCACCGCGAGAAAGCGCGGGCTGGTGTCGATGGGTTTGTAGCGCGCCATGAAGACTCCTTGATCCAATCACGATCTTTGAGTCTTGATATTCCAGATGGTT
>Ga0316604_10002609_pt1 | contig 13562 bp, 7 predicted proteins | sample OWC_soil_day20_C_FD_207650 | JGI IMG/M metagenome (GOLD analysis project Ga0316604, IMG submission 207650) | Wetland soil microbial communities from Old Woman Creek delta, Ohio, United States - OWC_soil_day20_CT | ecosystem: Environmental > Terrestrial > Soil > Wetlands | place: USA: Ohio... | reverse complement strand
TCTGGGCGCGCGCCGTAGTCGAAAACGCCGGTATCATCTCCTTAATCCTGATGGTCCCATTGCTCGGCCTCATTCTGCGCTATGCACCATATGAAGAAGTAATCGGCAATCTTGCCACGCGTTATATCCGTTCGGAATTCGGCTACTACACCACGATAGTGCTGGTGGTCAATCTGTTTTCCACCTTGATGTCGATGGCGGCAGTTCCTTTTTGCTATCAGCTGATCAGAGCCAATGCCACGAAGTATAGCAAGACGATATTGGCCAAAGCGCTTAGCCGCGGGTTTTGCGCCAATATGCTATGGTGCCCGAATTTTATAACGGTTGCGGTAGTGTTGCAGTATTTGAATTTGTCCTGGAATGAACTGGCGCCAACCGGCTTCTGCTTTTCGTTGGTAGCACTTGCGCTCGCCCTCGTGATTGAAAAGTTTTCTTGGACCCGCTCAGACGAAAATGAAGTCCGTGACGAGGCAGCTCAGCCTGTGAAAACCGAAATACCCCAGGAGGAGTTGAAATATTTATATTGGCTGGGGCTGCAAATCCTGTTGGTTTTACTCTTGGTGTCTTTCCTCAGTTACACCTTGGGCAAAAATGTGTTTGTTACGGTGCCTTTGGTTTCATTGCTGTTTCCGCTTATTCTTGCTTTATTATTGCGCAAATTGCCGATGTTTTGGACTGGATTCGAGAAGTACCTGACGACTACTTTGCCGGGGATGGCCAATGAGTTTATGCTGTTTTCCGCTGTCGGCTTTTTTGGATTTGCGCTTGCGGGAACTACGCTGGCGAAATCAGCGATTGATAATTTACTTGTTTATTTTTCCGCGTATCAAAGCATCATCCCGCTGCTGATCATTTGGACGGTCGCCGGATTATCCATGATTGGGATACACCCCATCATTACAATACCGTCTCTGGCAATTTGTCTGGCGGATACGACGCTGGGAATGTCGAATATTCAATTGGCGATACCGCTGATGACCGGTTATATAATTTATCTGATCCTTTCGCCGGTTTCCAGCATGTCGATGCTGATAGCCGGGCTGCTTGGCCGCAGCGTGTTTGATGTGAGCGTTCGCATTAATCTCGTGTATTCGGTGGCGTTATCCATTAGCACGGTTGTGATTCTGAAATTGTTGGCTTGATCCGGGAAATGCGGCGCGACGCGGCGGAAGAGAGACCGAAGTAAATAGCAACAGAAACGATGACAGTCGTGGAGCTCGCGGCTGTTGTTTTTTTCGTTTGGGCGCGATTATCTACAGGATTTGACGGCGTGGGCGTGTAATTAAAATAAGGTTGAAAAAATAGTAAACGACAAGGGGTATAGAGTATGACGGTTCAAACCCACCAACAAATGGCGAATTTTATCTGGAGCATCTGCAATTTGCTCCGAGGCCCGTACAAGCGGAACGAATATCGCAAGGTGATTTTGCCGCTCACGATTTTACGACGATTTGATAGCATTTTAGCGCCGACCAAAGCGCAAGTGTTGTCGGAATACGACAAACTGAAAGGGAAATCCGAGAATATCCTCAGCGCCCAACTGACACAGATCACGAAGGTTAGTTTTTATAATCTATCTAAACTCAGCTTTCCAATGCTGCTTGATGACCCCAACCAAATCGCTCCCAGTCTCAATAGCTACATCAATGCGTTTTCGCCGAATGTCCGGTTGATTTTTGAACGGTTTGACTTTGGGGCGCAAGTTCACAAAATGGATGAAAAAAATCTGCTGTATGAAGTCGTCAAAAAATTCGCTGCCGATGATCTGGACTTGTCACCGGCGAAAGTCGACAGCATGCAGATGGGTTATGTTTTTGAAGAACTGATCAGGATTGGTGCTGAACAAGCGAACGAAGAAGCTGGAGAACATTTCACGCCGCGCGAAGTCATCCAACTGATGGTGGATATGCTGCTGTCGCCGGAAGACGATCTGCGCAAAAGCCATGTCGTTAAAACCATCTATGACCCGGCATGCGGAACGGGGGGGATGCTATCGGTTGCCGAAAACTATATCCGCAGCAACAATCAGGAAGCGCAGCCACTCTTGTACGGACAGGATTGGAACGATGAAGCTTGGGCGATTTGTCGGGCGGATATGCTCATCAAGGGCGAAGACGCCGAGAATATCAAACTTGGTTGTACGTTTGAACAAGATGGATTTGCCAAAGAAAAATTCGACTATTTGTTGGCGAATCCCCCGTTTGGCGTAGAGTGGAAGCAACAGGCGAGAGCCATCCAAATCGAGCACGACACGTTGGGTTACGATGGGCGCTTCGGGGCCGGATTGCCGCGCATCAACGACGGATCGCTACTGTTTTTGCAACACATGATCTCAAAAATGCGCACGCTGGATGAGGGCGGCAGTCGTATCGCGATTGTCTTCAACGGATCGCCGCTATTTACCGGTGATGCGGGCAGCGGGGAATCGAGCATTCGCCAATGGATTATCGAAAATGACTGGTTGGAAGCTGTCGTTGCCTTGCCTGACCAACTCTTCTATAATACCGGGATTTCCACGTATATTTGGTTGGTAACAAATCGAAAGGAAAAACGCCGTAAAGGGAAAATCCAACTTATCGATGCCCGGGAATTTTTCGTGAAGATGCGCAAAAGCCTCGGCAATAAGCGACACCAGATCGGCGACGGGCAAGACAATCGCCCGGATCAGATTGCGGAAATTACCAAAATCCACGGCGATTTTCTGCACAACGATACGCGCGTGATTGGCGGCAATGGCGCCGAGAAAACCGTCGTTATCAGCAAAATTTTCGCGAATGCCGATTTCGGCTATAACAAGATCACCGTCGAACGGCCACTGCGACTGAACTTCATCGCCAGCGCCGAGCGCATCAACCGTTTGGATGAAATCAAAGCCTTCCAGAAATTGGCGGCCAGTGACAAGAAAAACGTGACGATTCGTCAAGCGGAGATTGCTGCCGGCATAGAGCGTCAAACTCAGATCAGGCGACTATTGCAGCAATTCGCAAAAAGCAAGGAAGCGGTTCTGTTTACAGACCGCGCCGCGTTCCTGAAAGAATTGCGCATCCTTGATCAGCAATTAGACGTGCGGTTGTCGGTGATTGAACTGAAAATTGTTTTGGAAGCGTTGGGCGAAAAAGATGTAACGGCGGAAATTTGCAGGGATGCCAAGAAAAAGCCGGAAGTGGATAGTGAACTGCGTGATACGGAAAATGTTCCTCTGACGGAAAATATCGAGGAATACTTCCGTCGTGAGGTGCTGCCGCATGTGCCGGATGCCTGGATCGATCACAGTAAAACAAAAGTTGGATACGAAATCCCGCTGAATCGTCATTTTTATCGTTATGAGCCGCCGCGCCCGTTGGAAGTAATCGAGGCGGACATCAAAGCGCTGGAGACGGACATCGTTCGTTTATTAGCGGAAGTCACCGGCAGTGGCGAGGTGATCGCATGAGCGAAGATCGCAAAGTTTTGTCGAGTCCATTATTGGAAGAAATCCGGAGCTTGATTACGACTGCCCGCTCGATGGTCGCTCGTAATATCAACCTGCTGCAAGTGCGGATGAATTTTGAAATCGGCCGCCGGATTGTCGAAGAGGAGCAAAAAGGAACCGCGCGGGCTGCTTATGGCAAACAGTTGCTCGTGGAGCTGTCGGCGCAACTGACGGCAGAGTTCGGACGTGGTTTTTCGCGTTCCAACCTTGAATATATGCGCAAGTTTTATTTGGTTTATCAATCACGAGCGGAAGAAATTTCCCAGAGTGCGTCTGGGAAATTTGCGCTGAGTTGGTCGCACTATGTTTTTCTTATTTCGCTGGACAATGCCGCTGAAAGGAATTTTTACGAGGTAGAAGCTGCTGAAAATAGCTGGACGTTGCCGGAACTCCGTCGACAGTTCGATTCCGGCTTATATGAACGGTTGGCGCTAAGCCGTGACAAAGAGGGTGTTCGAGAACTGGCGCAGGCCGGGCAAGTCGTCGCGAAGCCGCAAGACATGTTCAAAAATCCTTATGTACTGGAATTTTTGGGGCTGGATGAAAAGACCCGCTTTTCCGAAACAGAGCTGGAAAGCGCCATCATCAGCAAACTGGAGCAGTTTTTGCTGGAACTCGGCAAGGGATTCTTGTTTGAGTCGCGGCAAAAGCGTTTTACCTTTGCGGAAGAGCATTTCTTTGTGGATTTGGTGTTTTATAATCGCTTATTGCGTTGCTATGTGCTGATCGATCTGAAAATCGGCAAACTAACGCATCAAGACTTGGGTCAAATGCAGATGTATGTGAACTATTTTGATCGGCATGTGAAGCGACAGGATGAAAGCCCAACCGTCGGCATTATCTTGTGTCGCAAAAAAAATGACGCGTTGGTGGAAATCACCTTGCCGCAGGATGCCAATATCCACGCTTCCGAGTATCAGCTTTATTTGCCCAGCAAAGCGGAACTACGCCGGAAATTGCTGGATTGGGCGGCGGTGGAAGATGAAGCATAAACCGTATCCAAAGTATAAAGACAGCGGCGTGGAGTGGTTGGGAGAAGTGCCGGAAGAGTGGGAAGTGAGAAAATTAAAGTGGGCATATAAAGGTATCAAAAGTGGCGATGGAATTTCTCCCGATGACATTGAACCTATTGGTACGTTCCCCGTGTTTGGTGGAAATGGAATAATGGGTTATGCGGAAAATTTTAATGTTATTGGTGAAGATATAATTATTGGGCGTGTTGGTGCAAAATGCGGGAATGTATATCTTGTCTTTGGGAAAAAGTGGGTTAGTGATAACGCGTTAATATTAAATATTGGACAGGTTGATAAGAAATATTTGGCTCATGTATTAATTGCCAGAAATCTCAACCAATTAGCCAATCAAAATGCACAACCTCTCATAACAGGTAGCATGGTTGGCAATCAATATGTCCCGCTCCCACATTTCTCCGAGCAACAGGCTATAGCCGGCTACCTCGACCGCAAAACTGCCAAGATTGATGCCCTAATCGATAAGAAACAGGATCTTGTGAAACGCCTACAGGAAAAACGTTCAGCGTTAATTTCGCATGCGGTTACCAAAGGGATTAATCCGAAGGTAAAAATGAAACCGTCAGGCGTGGAATGGCTGGGCGAGGTGCCAGAGGGGTGGGGAGTATGGAAAATTGGACATTTGGCGATTAAAATTGGCAGTGGAAAAACGCCTAATGGTGGTGCAGACGTGTATCAAGAAGAAGGAATTTTGTTTATTCGCAGTCAAAATGTCTATGACAATGGATTGCGACTGGAAGATGCGGTGTTTATAGATAATGAAATCGATTCGGGAATGGCTTGGTCGCGTGTTCAACCGCTGGATGTGCTTTTAAATATAACGGGGGCGTCTTTAGGTCGCACTTGCATTGTGCCAGATAGTGTTCTTCCTGCAAATGTTAATCAGCATGTGTGTATTATTCGAATGAGGAATAAGGAATATGCCGAGTATGTTTCGTGGTATTTAAAAAGCAAGTTGGCAAAAAACTTTTTCGATAATGTTCAGAATGGATCGGCGCGTGAAGGGTTGAATTTCAAGCAAATATCTGATATTTCTACTCCTCTTCCGCCTTTTCCTGAGCAGCAGGCCATCACTGCATTCCTCGAGCAAGAAACCAGCAAGTTCGACATGCTTATCGATAAAGTGGAAGAAGCAATAAAAAAACTCAAAGAGTACCGCTCGGCGCTGATCTCCGCAGCCGTGACGGGAAAAATCGATGTGAGGGATTTCTTATGATGCAGCCATATACACAAGAAAAGAATAGTACTTTTCATTATTTGTGCAGCAGAATTATAGAAAAAGAATGCATTCCTTTCTTAGGGAGCGGAATATCGAATAACTGCAAATATGATGGTGAGTCAGAAAAGTTTTCCCGGAGACACGGCCATACAGTCAATGGGCTAAAAAAAGCGATTCGCCGAGTTGATTTGCAATGGCGGAGAAAAAATTTTGGCGAATTATGCGAGTTGTTTTTGTGGAAGAAATATAGAGCAAAAAAATCAGATTCGCTTAAACGCTTAGTCGAGGCATTGCAAATCGGTGAATTCATTTACCTTCAACCAACGATTGCACACCATTGCATTGCGATGCTTGTACGAGAAGGCTTAATCGGCCAAATTATCACGACAAATTATGATTGCGCTCTTGAAAAGGCCTTTGCTATGAGCCATGGTCAAGACGGTGACACCAAGCCTTGTCTTGCGTGCAAGTCCCATGTAAGGGTCGTGCATGACCAGCAAACTTGCACCTGCCAAAGGCCAGGAACACAGTCAAGCGGAGATTATCTGCATATTTACAAAATAAATGGCTGTGCGTGTGCTCTCGAGGATAAGAATAATAAGGATTACCATGACAAAATACTATTGACAATGACTCAATTACAGTCATGGAGAGACCGGCGTTGGGCTAAGGATATTTTCAGAGTAGCTTTGCGGTCGAATACGGTTTTATTCTCTGGGTTTGGGTCAGATGAACCGCAGGTTATTCATACAGTACACCAAATTCTTGATGAATACTCGACCTTTACACCTGGAAATAACAGTAGTTTTAATCCGGCGAAGTTTCCATTCAATGCCCCGGTTGTTCAATGTTTCGAAAAGAATCCATCGTTCTGTCAACGTCAAATTGTGAATAATTATATTTGTTCTTGTAATGGAGAATATTATCAAGAATGGGCACAAAAGTTAATCGTTACCAGAGCGTCTTTAACTTCAATTGATGATGGTGAAAAAGCAAATTTGCCAGCGGATGATTTTTGGCTATTGGTTTTTCAAGAGGTGCAGAATCGGCAGGTGCTTTCGATTCTTGATGCAGCAGCTCGGGGCAAATTTGCAATATCGGCTTTGCCGGGAGCGCGATTTTTATTCGACCAGATTCGTGACGATTGGAACAATGCTAACACTGGCTTTCGCGCTCGATTTTTAGAGCGCGGTAAAAAAGAGTTTTGGAACCAAACGCTGCCGACCCGTCTATCGGAAGTACTGTCGCTATTGTTTACTCGGGGACGAAAATATGAACCTGTTCAGCTCAAGCCAAACGCAGTATGTGAATTGCTGCTATTGTCTTGGATTATTGGTAAGAATATGCAACAGGATTACGCGAAGGATGCACAAGAAAATTATTGGCTGACATTATCTAGTAAGGATAGCGATAACAAAATTGATTTGAAACATAGCCTTCTTGTTGCCAGCAGAGCGGTATTGGCTGAAAACAAACAGTCGCCTGAATTTTTTCTGACTGGGAATAGCAGTGCGGTTTTTCTCCTGACAAGCGATCAATCTTCTCATAGGCAGCCCGATTATTCTTTTCGGGCAAAAATTCGTATGGATAATGGCACTTCTTACAGATGCTATTATCCATTTTCTTTTCAAGATTTAATTCATTTAGCAAAATGGCAAATGAAAAATTTTACTGCAGAATCCTATGATAACTTCATTCGCAATATTGCAGAATATCCGCGAAAAAACAAGTTGCTTCTTGAACCCAAAAAGAAAGAAAAATACGGGCGGAGGAATTAAAATGTTGAATGAAAACAATAAAGTCGGCAAATACTTAATTGATAGCAATATGCTTCCCGAGATATGGAAGGAAAGCTGGGAGCACGTTGAATGTTCTTATGAAGTCTATCTCTCGGATGTTTGTGCTTGTTTATGCATAGAAACTGATTCGAGTAAAATCGCCGGAAACTTACATGAAAATTGGCCAAGTTTGATACGTGAACAAGTATTGGATTTGGGAGATTGGTTATCTTCGCAAGGAATTAGGATGCCTTTAGTCTTGGCAATGGTTGACGAGTTTTTTGCAGATGGACAGAATTACAAAAAATGGCGAGAATGCGCTGGAAACCAAGAGTGGTTGCGTGGTAATTTTTCAATTCAACTGATTCGTCAGAAGGCGGAGTTGGAGAGAAGACTTGAACACTTATTAGACTCCGCAGCGGAAGAAATACTCGAGATTGAGCAAAAAAATGATATCGGTTTGGCTAAAGAGCTTTTCTCGGTGATTAAGGGTGACTTGAGAATAAGTACAGAGCAAACAATTTTGCTTGAAAAAATTGCAAATGAAATTCAAAATCCAGGAAGTGTGCAACGACTGAATGAATGGAATGTTCAACTTGAAAAAGATTATGTCGACCTAATGGAGGGCATAAAATGAATCGAATTGCATCAGTTGAACTAGAGCGATTCAAAGGGTTTACCACTATATTTCGTGCTAAAGTTGATGCTGATATTGTGCTAATTACTGGAAAAAATGGAGCTGGCAAGACATCGTTTTTGCAGGCAATATCGTTATTGTTGAACGGATATGATGAGGCAACATTCAAAGATCAAGCATTAAGCAATTTGTATTCAAAAGGGAATGGCAGAATAGCTATTACGGGGCGAGAATCTCCGGAAATTTCTTTTGAGGCAAAAAATGAAAGTGAATGGAAAAAACGCTTGTCACCATTTCAATGCCAAATGAATATTGGAGCAGCGTTGGCGCGAGTATCAAGTGCTTATTTTCAGGACAGAGCTGAAGAATTATCTAACCAAGAATTTCTCACATATCTCTCTGGGGCAGGAAATCAAGGCCAAGAAGTTATTGCTTGGCTTAAAGACGGAAAAAGCAAATGGAGCTCGTTGGCGGATCGATCATTGCCAGCAGAAAAAAATTGGGCTGAAGAGCAAAAGACTGTTTTGAAAGAGATCGTAACATCGAAAGAATCATTGAGTGAATACGCGGTTTCTAAAGACATTGCCGCCTGGTTTGCTGATTTTAGTCCTTTGATCAATAGCGAGAATCTTTCACACACATGGAAGGACCAAGTGTGCAGTATGGGGAGAAAAATTGGAGTTGTTGGCGAGGACTCCTACGGTGTTGTTTTCCTTGGAAAAACAATGCAAAAGTTACTCGAACAAAAAAATACGCTAGAAAGATTAACTGACTCATCGAAAATAGATTCCAATAATAAAGAAAAGTCATGGACGCAGCAATTGAAAAGTTTGGCATTCTCAGTGACTGAACCGATATACATGCCCTTAAAATCAGAGTGGTCAGACGTTGAAAATCAGATCAGTCAGTTGCAAAACAGACTGAAACAACTGGCTAATGAGCATGACGTTTTAAAGGAATGCCTGCCGCGAACAAGCTCTATTACGCAAATTCTTGACACGGTGGTTGATAATTTGTCTGATTCGTTGACCGAAGTCGAAAGGCTGCGGAAAGTACAAGTGCCAATTCCTGAAGGAATCCAAAGTTTTATGGTTGAGCTTGCTTATGCATGCAGTAAAGGAAATTTTCCGTTTGCATACAACGAATGGTACAATAATCTGCAACATTTGTTGGCGGAAAAGTCTCAGAAAATTGGATATAGTACGGCAGAACTGTCGACCCTCCAAAAATCTTTAGATTTGGCGAAACATCTTGCACTTAGCGAAGCTGGCAATAGCTGCTTGGGAAAAGCTTTTGGACAAAACGAAGCAAAACAATTATTGGACAAAGCTGCGAATAATCTGGAACATAAGCAGGAGACAATCGGTAATATGTTAGAACAAATAGCGCAGCAAATTCAAAAACTACAAAGCATTGAAGTGGAGCAGGAAAAAAGTGAAAACGAAAAGAGAAAGCAAATTGGATTTGATAAAGCGAAATCTTTTGCCCGTTCATGGAGTGATGCTTTTAGCAAAGAAGTGGGGAGTAATGGTTTTTTTGCAAGCGTTCTAAATCAAATTGATTTGCCCAAATTGACTCCAACGCTGAAAGCTGCGTTGGAGAACTTTCACCTTCCTGATGACTTTATTGAAAAAATTAATTTTGATCAGGTTGGGAGCGGGAGAAATCGAAAAATAATGCCCAAGCTTGGCGAGGTGCCTTTTTCGAATCTATCGACTGGACAAAAGACGGTATTTGCTATGGTTTATACCATGATTCTCAACAATGCCTTAAGAAGTAAAATCGGCCACAATATCATGTTGTTTGATGACATTACAACAAGCTTGGATTTAAACCAAATAGGGCCTTCCTGTATATTGTTTAGAAAGCTTGCGTATTCCAAGGATCTCAGTAATCGACGTCAGCTTTTTATCAGCAGCCATCATGAAGACTTGACTAACAAGCTCATCGATTTTTTAATTCCACCGCAGGGATCTGCAATGAAAATTTTGGAATTCAATAACTTCAGTCAAGATAGTGATCAAAGTTGCGAATCGTGGGATGTTGCGCCTAGTGGGTCTCTAGAGCGTCTGAGGAATCTATTATGAAAGCGACCATTGAAAAAGCATTTGAAGCCTATATTCAGGAGACGATGGCGGAGCGGGGCTGGACGTGCGGCAGCCGCGAACTCTGGGACAAAAAACTGGCGCTGTTTCCGAGCTATCTACTGGCTTTCGTTCAGGAAACACAGCCGAGACTCTGGCAACAGATGGTAGCGCTGCTCGGCGTGGAACTTCCCGCCAAACTGATTGAAGCGTTCGTGAAGGAGCGGGACAGCAAAGGCACGCTTCATGTGATTCGACACGGCTTCAAATTCTATGGCAAGAACTTTAAACTGGCATACTTTAAGCCTGCGCATGAACTCGCGCCGGAGACAGTCGCGCTCTATGGGAAGAATGTTTTGCATGTGACGCGACAGGTCCCCTGCCATCCGCAGGATAACAGCACCGTGGATATGGTGCTGTCGCTCAATGGCGTGCCATTGGCTACGATGGAGATAAAGAACCCGGCCACCGGACAAAACTGGAAGCAGGCGATTGCCCAGTATCAGAATGACCGTGATATGCGTGCGCCGCTGTTCCGGTTCCAAAAAGGCGCGGTGGTTCATTTCGCGGTGGACCCCGATGAAGTGCATATGGCTACCCGCTTGAGCGGGGATAATAGCTTTTTTCTGCCGTTTAACCGAGGCAGCCATCCGGGAGAAATTCTCTGCGGCAAAGGAAATCCGCAGCATTCGTCCGGTCACCGCACCGGCTATTTCTGGGAAGAAATATTGGAGAGGGAAAGCTTTCTGGATATTGTGGGCAATTATTTGTTTCTCGAAGTGAGCGAGACTACCGGCGATGATGGTGCAGGGGGACGAAAAAAGATTACCCGTGAGACGCTGATTTTCCCGCGATTTCATCAGATCGACGCGGTGCGGAAATTAATCGCCAAGGCGCGTACCGAAAAGGTCGGCCACAATTACCTGATCCAGCATTCCGCCGGTAGCGGCAAGACGAACAGTATTTCCTGGCTGTCCCATCGCCTGTCCAGTCTGCACACGGAGCAAGCGGAGAAAGTGTTCGACTGTGTGATCGTGATTACCGACCGGCAGGTGTTGGACAAACAATTGCAGGATGCGATTTATCAGATCGAACATGCTCAGGGCGTTGTCCGGGCGATTGACGAAAATTCCCATCAATTGGCGGAAGCGTTGGTAGACGGAACGAAAATCGTCATTACCACCTTGCAGAAGTTCCCGTTTATTCTATCGGGACTACTACATATTGCGGGAGCACAGAACGTCGATAATCCTGATGAAGCCTCGATACTCAAGGCCCAAAGCTGGACGGAGAAAATCGCCGCCCGCAACTATGCCGTCATTGTGGATGAAGCGCATTCCAGCCAGACCGGCGAGACAGCCCGTGAGCTGAAGCGGATTTTGGGAGCAGGGACAGAGGCTGGGACTGATGCAGCGGAAATGGATTGGGAAGATGGGCTCAATCAGGTGATGGAATCGCGGGGGCGTCAGAAAAACCTGAGCTTTTTTGCCTTTACGGCTACGCCGAAGGGGAAAACGCTGGAGTTGTTTGGACGACCCGGCGCTAGTGGCAAACCGGAAGCCTTTCATACTTATTCCATGAAGCAGGCCATCGAAGAAGGCTTCATTCTGGATGTGCTGCGGCGCTACACGACTTATTCGACCTATTACCAGCTGGTCAAGGCGGCGGCGTCCGATCCGGAGATGCTGAAGAAGAAAGCCGCCAAGAAGTTGACCAAGTTCGTGAAACTGCATCCTCATAATATCGAACAAAAAACGGAGATCATTATCGAGCATTTTCGCACATTGGTGAAACCTAAGCTGGGCGGACGGGGCAAGGCCATGGTGGTGACGGATTCCCGCGAGGCGGCGGTTCGTTATATGTTGTCGTTCCAAAAATACATTAAAGAAAACGGCTACAGTGATATTCGTCCGTTGGTGGCGTTCAGCGGCACGGTCAGGGATCAGACTACAGGGACCGAATATACGGAACCGGGCATGAACATCGACATCGTAAGCGGAAAGCATATTTCGGAGAAACAATTGCCCGACAAGTTCGATTCGTCGGATTACCAGTTGCTGCTGGTAGCGAACAAGTATCAGACGGGTTATGATCAACCGCAGCTTTGCGCCATGTATGTGGATAAACGGCTGGATGGCGTACAGGCGGTGCAGACGCTTTCCCGGCTGAACCGGACGGTGACGGGGAAGGAACTGCCGCTGGTACTTGATTTCGTGAACAAAGCCGAGGATATCTATGCTGCTTTTAAACCGTATTATACGGTGACTACGCTGAATGAAGCGTCCGATCCGGCGCACTTGGAAAAGCTGAAGCATGAACTCAACGCGATGCAAGTGTATCTTTGGTCAGAAGTAGAAGGATTCTGCAGGATTTTCTTTTTGCCTGCATATCGGCAAAACCCGAGCGATCACGCCCGAATGGAAGGGCATGTGCAACCGGCGGTGGATCGCTTCAATGCTCTGGACGATGAACGCAAAGAATTTTTCTATGAAAAAATTACCGCATTCGTTCGATTTTATTTGTTTGTCAGCCAAATCATTCCTTATTCCGACCCGGAACTGGAGATGCTCTACAGTTTCAGTCGATATCTGCTGCCCAAGCTGGATTGGGGCAATACCGGCGAAAACCCGCAGCCGGAAAAAGATGTCGAGCTCTGGTACTACCGGATGGAAAAAACAATGTCCGGGGCGATTGCGCTGGAAACCGGCGACCCTTACGGTGTGAAAAGTCCCACTGCCGTGGGAACCGGTAAAAGCAAAGATGAAACCAAGCCGCTTTCGGAAATTATTGATACGATTAATAAGCGATTTGGCACCGAGTTCAAAGAAGAAGACCGACTGTTTTTCGAACAGATCAAAGAAAAAGCCTGCCAAGACGAGCGCGTTGTTCAGACGGCGCAAAACAATCCGGCAGACAAATTCGAATTGGGGATTAAGTCGATTATAAAAGACTTGATGATCCAACGCATTGCCGAGAATGACAGTATTGTCACCCGCTATATTGATGATGCGGATTTCCAGCAAACGATTTTTTCGCGGCTGGCGAAAGAGATTTACCAAGTGGTGCGGCAGACGCAAGATTGAAGGCGCTACTGTGGCGAGCGCGAACGGCAGGAAGTTTATTGCCGGAGATATCGCAATCTGCAAATATCTCGCGAGCGCCTATGGATGTGGAACGTCGCACTGAATGTGAATCAAAGACCAAGGGTCTGCAGAAATGCAGGCCCTTTATCTTTTTTTGAGCGACTTGAGAAAAAGGAAATCGGCGTCCCAGGTAGAAGCAAAGTTAAGTGCGTATAATATGTTTATGGGTGGGCGAGCGATGAAAGATCATGATTTGGC
>Ga0316604_10002607_pt1 | contig 13574 bp, 14 predicted proteins | sample OWC_soil_day20_C_FD_207650 | JGI IMG/M metagenome (GOLD analysis project Ga0316604, IMG submission 207650) | Wetland soil microbial communities from Old Woman Creek delta, Ohio, United States - OWC_soil_day20_CT | ecosystem: Environmental > Terrestrial > Soil > Wetlands | place: USA: Ohio... | reverse complement strand
GTCCTGGTCCCTGGAAAGGAAGAACCGACAGATCGCCTGCAACGCCTCGAGTTGCCCGTCGGTAGCAATCGTCGGCGGGATATCCCGCAGTCGCGCTGCGACCTTGGTCAGGAAGGCCCTGTCGGCTTGCTCCGGGTTCGCAAGCGCAGTGCGAACGAGGGCGACGATCTCCTTGACCGAGTTCGCGTATCGATCCTCGGCCTCGACCGGGATCACTGTTGCATCAAGGAGTCGCTGGATTTCGCTCACAGATTCATGGGAGCGCGGATTCAAACTTTTTCACGCTAGGCTACCCGGGTGCGTGTGTCAAACACCGCCCATCTGAAGAATCAAGTCTCACAACCACAAGCGGAGGAGTTCCATGGAAACCATCACCACTCTCGAAGTCAGCGACGAGCGCAGCGTCGAGGATCTGCTGGATATCGACACCCTGACCGACGAGCAACTCGCCATGGTGGGCGGCGGCCAAGGCATGACGGTACTGTAGCCAAAGAACAACACACATTACAAATTGCGGAGAGAAACCATGAACGACCTGCTTACACTCGATCTCGACACCACTGAAACCGACCTGCTGGCGGACCTGGACGACCTTACTGACGAGCAACTCGCAATGGTGGGCGGCGGCCAGGGCATGACAGTCCTGTAGTCCGCACTGCTTCGGCGGTTGGGGCGCGGATTCGCGCGGTCACTGGTGGACTTCAACCGCGGCCGGCAGCACGCTGGCTGCGTTGCGCTCAGGACCCGGGCTCGCGTAACAGGGTTACCGCCAAGGCGCCCTCGGCGGTGCGCAGTTCGAGCCGGTCCGCTTCGAACCGCATGGTCGTGACGGACTCCAGCGCCTTGAGGAACGCCCGCTCCTGTTCCATCAAACTGGCCTCACACATCTTCCGCGTTGTCGCCAGAGACGTGATCCGCAGGTTCGGCCCCGTCGCCAAGTAGCTGGCGTTGAAGCCGTTGCACCCCGCCGAGCCTCCCAACCGTCCGTCGGCCTCAAAACGCATCGTCACCACTGAGCCGCTGACCGGGCTCGCTACTCCACCCCTGCCGTTGTTGATCCCCGTGGCGCGCCATGTAGTCCCGGCGAGCGCCTGTGACTGCGCCGCGAACGTGGCCAGCACAGCGCCGTCGCCGCCGAGCAGTTCGAGGCGACCGTCCCGGACTCGGTAACTCCTGGATGTACTCAGCGTCGATGTGAATGCACTCGCCCGCTTCATCACGTCCGGTGCGCACGCCATCTGCGTCGACACACCTCGCGCTCCGACCTCGATCGAATCGCCGCGTGCGCTGTACGGTGTGGAATAACGGTTGCAGCCGTCACTGCCCTGCACTGTCCCGCCTTCGAAGCGGATGGTCGCGGGCTGGCTGACAATGGAAGCCTGCCCAACAAGGGAGACAAGTACCCAGGAAGTCCCTTCCAGCGTCGGCGCCTCAGCTGCGCTTGGCACGTTCGCGCACCCGACAAACATCATCGTCACTAATGTTCCCAGCCAGGTACTGCGCATCGGGTGTCCCCCACTTTCGACGTGAATGGCTCACGGACCTTTACCCCCGCCCAGGAAACTCACCGCTCATCGATCCGCGCGGACACAACACCGCGCATTCCGTGCAGCACGCGATCGTAAGTCATCCCGCTATCAGGCACCACGGCCCGGCTGCCTCGTGAGGCAGCCGAGTCCGCCTTCACCGGCGACGAGATTGGAGTCATTGCCGAAGTTCGATCGTCGTTTCAAGTGCCGCGGTAGCATCATCGCGGATCGAGTTGTCCGACGATGAACCGCCCCGCACCACGCTTGCCCCTCGTCGACGTCCTGCGTGGCTTCGCGGTCGCGCAGATGATCGTCTATCACTTCATCTATGATCTGAACTACTTTGGGTGGGTAACCCTGCGCATGCTGTCGGACCAGCCGTGGGTCGGATGGCGCGCCGGCATCGTTACGCAGTTTCTGCTGCTGGTCGGAGTGGGCCTGGTACTGCGGACCTCGTTCAAGCCGGGTTTGGCCGATTTCTGGCGGCGCTGGGCGCAGATTGCCGGCGCGGCCTTGCTGGTGTCCGTGGGCAGCGCGGCCGTGTTCGGACCGCGCTTCATCTGGTTCGGCATCCTGCACTTCGTCGCCGCCGCTCTCGTGCTCGCGCGACCGCTGGTGCGTCTCGGCCCATGGAACGCGCTGCTCGGAATCGCCGTGATCGCGTTGGGATTGCTTTACTCCCATCCGATCTTCAATGAGACGCCGGCCAATATCATCGGCCTGGTTACGCGGAAGCCGAAGACCGAGGACTATGTACCGCTGCTGCCGTGGTTCGGCGTCGTGCTGATCGGCGCTGGTCTCGCGGCGATCTGGCAACGGCGTGGGTGGTCAGTTGTGCCGGCACTGCGTCGCCTGAACGACAAGCCGCCGCAGCTACTGCTCTTTCTGGGCACCTGGGCGCTGTCGGTGTACCTGCTGCACCAGCCGATCCTCATGGGGGTCCTGTGGCTGGCGCGACGGATGGGCCTCTGACCGGCCACGGCGCAGGCGCCCCGCGGGTAATTCGCTCAGTTCCATTGCGAGCCCACCGGAATGACGCGAGGAGGAACTTCCTTGCGCAGCCATTCGGGCTGCAGCGTGATGTGATCGATATGGAACTCGCGCTCGAGCAACTGCCGCGCACGCAGCAGTATCGCCGGCCAGTTGTCGATATCGTCGACGAGCACATGCGCCGACAGCGCCGAGCGGCCAGGCACCATCGTCCACACATGCAGGTCATGGACCGAAACGATGCCCGCGACCCGGGCCAGGGCCTGCCCCACGGCGACGTAGTCAACGCCCCGCGGCACACTGTCCAGCAGCACCAGCGTGGTCTCCCGCAGTACGCCGATCGTCGATCGCAGAATCAGCGCCGCGACGAACATCGACAGCAGCGGGTCGGCCATCAGCGGGCCACCGAAGTAGATGATGAGGCCCGCGATGATCGCGGCAATCGACCCCAGCAAATCGCCCATCACGTGGATCAGGGCAGCGCGCGTATTGACGTTGTCCCGGTCGTGCGACAGCGACCAGGCGACCGCCAGGTTTACGAGCAGCCCGATGGCGGCGACGACGAAGACGCCCAGACCCTTGACGGGTACCGGCGAGGTGACCCGATCAATCGCCTCGTAGAAGATCCAGGCGACCACGCCCAGCATTGCAAGGGAATTGACAAAGGCGGCGATCACCTCGACGCGTGCCAGCCCGTAGGAGTGGCGGTCCGTCACCGCGCGGCGGGCAATGATGTTCGCTGCGAGCGCAAACAGCAGTGCCGCCGAATCGGTGGCCATGTGACCGGCATCGGCCAGCAGGGCCAGCGAACCTGACCACAGGCCGGCGAACAGCTCGACCAGCGCAAAGCCGAGCGTCAGCGCGACTGCGATCGCCAGCGGCCGCGCGCTGTGCGGTCGCGATTGGTGCGTATCGCTGCTGTCCCCGCCGGCGTGTTCGCCGAAGCGGCCGGCCTCGCGGTGGGAATGTGCCGAGCCCATCGGCCTGACCCAGGCGACGACCCGGATCAGGCCGTCGTGGCGAGGCGAGACAAGTGCACGTGGCAACCGGTCTTCAGCCGGACTTCCTCGACCGTGACCCCCGGAGCAAGCTCCGTTGCCGAGAGGCCATCGGAGCCGATGTCAAAGACGCCCAGGTCCGTGATGATGCGGTTCACCACGCCCCGGCCCGTCAGTGGCAAGGTGCAGCGCTGCAGAATCTTGTGCTCGCCGTTCTTCGCACAGTGCTCCATCAGCACGATGACGCGCTCGACTCCGGAGACCAGGTCCATCGCCCCGCCCATGCCCTTCACCAGCTTGCCCGGGATCATCCAGTTCGCCAGATCGCCGTTCTCGGCCACCTGCATCGCACCGAGGATCGCCAGGTTGATGTGGCCGCCGCGGATCATCGCGAACGAATCAGCGCTCGAGAAGAAGCTCGAGCCCGGCAATGCAGTCACCAACTGCTTGCCGGCATTGATCAGGTCGGCATCGACTTCCCTTTCGAGCGGGAACGGGCCGATGCCGAGCAGGCCGTTTTCCGACTGCAGCATCACGTCCATGCCGGCCGGGATGTAGTTCGCCACCAGCGTCGGCAGGCCGATGCCGAGGTTGACGTAAAAGCCGTCGCGCAGTTCCTGGGCGGCGCGCGCCGCCATTTCCTCACGGGTCCAGGCCATGTTCTCTCCTACTTCGCGCGCACGGTGCGGTTTTCGATGCGTTTCTCGGGCGTCTTGTTCAGGACGACGCGTTGCACGAAGATGCCGGGCGTATGTACGTTGTCGGCTTCGAGGGCGCCGTTGTCGACGATCTCCTCGACCTCCGCAATCGTGACCTTGCCGCACATCGCCACCACCGGATTGAAGTTGCGCGCGGTCTTGCGGTACAGGAGATTGCCCTGCGGGTCCGCCTTCCAGGCCTTCACTAGCGAGACATCGGCGCGAATCGAGCGCTCCATTACGTATTCCTTGCCGCCCCAGACGCCATCAAAAACCTGCGTCGGCTTGCCGTCGGCGACGATGGTGCCGACGCCGGTGCGGGTGAAGAAGGCCGGGATCCCCGCGCCGCCCGCGCGCATGCGCTCGGCGAGCGTCCCTTGCGGGGTGAACTCCAGCTCAAGTTCGCCCGAAAGATACTGGCGCTCGAATTCCTTGTTCTCGCCGACGTACGAGGAGATCATCTTGCGGATCTGCCGCGTCGTGAGCAGCAATCCCAGCCCGAAGCCATCGACGCCCGCGTTGTTGCTGACGCAGGTCAGGCCCTTGACGCCGCTGTCGCGCAACGCCGCGATCAGTGCCTCAGGGATGCCGCACAGGCCGAAGCCGCCAACGGCAATCGTCTGGTTGTCCTGCACCACGTCGGCCAGCGCCGCTGCGGCCGAGGGGAACACCTTTTTCATCCAACCCTCCGCTTCTGAAGCGTGAGATTCTAAGTGATCGCCTCACGCACGCGCTCCGGCCACGGCAGCGACTTGCCCGCCGTGTAGTCGTACCAGACCAGCACGGTCCGTCCGGTCGCGTACGTGACTTCAGGTTCGCCCTGCTTTTCGATGACGATCGACATTTCGACACTGGACCTTCCGACCCGCGACACTGTCTGCTTCACCAGGGCCACTCCCGGATACGTCATGGCCCGGACGAAGTCGCAGGAGGCGTGCGCCAGGATGCAGGCCTCGCCCGTCGGCAGTGTTGGCAAGTTGAAGCGCTGGAACCACTGTATGCGCGCCTCTTCCATCAGGCGGAAGTACATGACGTTGTTCAGGTGCGCCATGGCGTCCATGTCGCCCCAGCGCAGTGGCACCACGAGCACGAATTCCTTCACGCCTTCACCCTTCGCCTCGGACGCCCTGGCGCCCGGCGCAGCCTAGGTAACGCCTGCGGCGTCGCGTCCAGGTCACCCCGGCGCAACGGCAGCCCGCGGAAGGGCTCTTTCATCCGTCGGCCCTAGGACACCGCGAGGCCGTCATCCGCGGTGATGACGGCACCATTGATGAACTGCGATTCTTCCGCGACCAGCAGCAGCAGTGTGCCGTCGAGATCCTCCGGACTGCCGACGCGACGGCGCGGAAGCATCTGCACGAGCTTGCGGCCGCCGTCAGTGTCCCAGTATTCGTCGTTGATCTCGGTTCGGATGTAACCTGGGCAGATGGCGTTGACGTTGATGCCGAAACGGCCCCACTCCAGCGCCTGGGCCTTGGTCATCTGGATCACTGCCGCCTTGCTCATGCAGTAGAGCCCGATCTGCGGGAGCACGCGCAACCCGGCGACCGAGGCGATGTTGACGATGCGGCCGTGAAACTCCGGGCCACCCTTCGCACGGGCGATCATGCGCTGCGCCACCTCCTGCGCGACAAAGAACGCGCCCTTGACGTTGGTGCTGAACACATGGTCGAAGTCAGCCACCGTGGCTTCGGTCAGCCGCTGCGTCGTCGAAACGCCGGAATTGTTGACGAGGATGTCGATCGGCCCCACCGCCCGCTCGGTGTGCTCGATCGCGTCCCGGATCGAATCTCGATGCGTGACATCGAGCTGCACGACGTGGGCGGCGCCCCCGGACGCCTCGATCTCCGCGCGCAGCTCCTTCAGCCGCTCCACGCGTCGGGCGGCGAGTACCGTGAGCGCCCCGTTGCCGGCCAGCACCCTTGCAAAGCGGGCGCCGAGGCCACTGCTGGCTCCCGTCACCAAAGCGACTTTTTCCTTCAGATTGGTCCGCATAGGCTCCGTCCTTGCCAAGCATCGATCGTAGTCGATTGCAGCCTCTAGACGATCTGCGGAGAATTGACCAATGGCACTTCAACGAGGATTTCATGGCTGACACGCCGCACACGATCGAACGCGAGGCGATGGAGTACGACGTCGTCGTGGTGGGCGGCGGCCCGGCTGGCCTCGCGGCCGCGATCCGGCTCAAACAGCGCGCCGCCGATGCAGGACGCGAGGTCTCGGTTTGCGTCCTGGAAAAAGGCTCGGAGATCGGCGCCCACATCCTGTCCGGCGCTGTGATGGACCCGATCGCCTTGAACGAACTGTTCCCGAACTGGAAGGAGCTCGGGGCCCCACTGAACACACCGGTCACCGAAGACCGCTTCTACATACTCACTGAAACGAAGGCGATCTACAACCCGCACTGGCTGCTGCCGGACTGCTTCATTAACGACGGGTACTACGTCGTGAGCCTCGGTAATGTCGTGCGCTGGCTCGGCCAGCAGGCGGAGACCCTTGGCGTTGAGATCTTTCCTGGCTTCGCAGCGGCGGAAGTCCTGTACGGCGACAAGGGCGCTGTGCGCGGTGTCGCGACCGGCAACATGGGCATCGGCAAGGATGGGGAGCCCACGGCGAACTTCCAGCCGGGCGTGGAACTGCTCGGCAAGTACACGCTGTTCGCCGAAGGTGCCCGGGGCAATCTGGGCCGGCAGCTTCTCGGCAAGTTCAACCTGCTCGAAGGACGCGATCCGCAGACCTGGGGCATCGGCATCAAGGAGGTCTGGGAGATCGATCCGGCACGCCACAAGGCCGGACTCGTCGTGCACAGCGCCGGCTGGCCGCTCGACAGCGCGACTTACGGCGGCGGATTCCTTTATCACTTCGAGAACAACCTCGTGTCCATAGGCCTGGTGGTGGGTTTGGGTTACACCAATCCCTTCCTGGAACCGTTCCAGGAGTTCCAGCGCTACAAGACGCATCCGACGATCCGTGCGTTCCTCGAAGGCGGCAAGCGCCTGTCCTATGGAGCCCGCGCGATCAACGCCAGCGGCCTGCAAAGCCTACCGAAGCTCGCGTTCCCGGGCGGCGCACTGATCGGCTGCGACGCTGGCTTCCTCAACGCGCCACGAATCAAGGGTTCACATGCCGCTATCAAGAGCGGGATGATGGCCGGCGACGCGACGTTCGACGCGCTGGCAGCCGGGCGCGGCCACGACGAACTGGCGGCTTACCCCGCGGCATTCGAGTCGAGCTGGCTGCACGACGAGTTGCACCGCGCGCGCAATTTCAAGCCGTACCTCGACAAGGGGCTTGTTACGGGGGCCGTTCTTTGGGGCATCGACCAACTCGTGTTCCGTGGCAAGGCGCCATGGACGCTGCACCGTGATAAGGCCGATCACGAAAAGCTGAAGCCCGCGTCCGAATGCACTCCAATCGCCTACCCGAAGCCCGACGGCCAGATCACCTTCGACAAGCTCTCCTCGGTGTTCCTCTCAAACACCAACCATGAGGAAGACCAGCCGGCCCACCTCACGCTGAAGCAGGCGACTGTCCCGGTGCAGGTCAACCTCGCGCTTTACGCCGGGCCGGAGCAGCGTTACTGCCCCGCCGGCGTGTACGAGTTCGTGAAGAACAGCGACGGGTCCGACAAACTTCAGATCAATTTCCAGAACTGCGTGCACTGCAAGACCTGCGACATCAAGGACCCGACGCAGAACATCGTCTGGGTCGTGCCTGAGGGCGGCGGCGGGCCGAATTACGTGAACATGTAGTTCATTGGCGCGGCAACGACTGACGCGCCCGCTTGTCGGTCGGCTCCTTTTGGCCGACGATGGTCCCCTGTTGTTTCACCTGGGTTTGCGAAGGGGGCCTATGTCGTACTCGAGCTATCACAAGCGCGCGATTTCCAGCCGCGAGTTGCACCCGGAAACGCAGATGATGTCGTACGGCTACGACCCGTTCCTCTCCGAGGGAGCAGTCAAGCCGCCGGTGTTCCTGACCTCCACCTTCGCCTTCAAGACCGCCGAGGACGGGGCGGCATTCTTCGACGTCGTCGCAGGACGCAAGCCGGCGCCGGCCGACACCGGCGCGGGACTGGTCTACAGCCGCTTCAACCATCCGAACCTCGAGATCGTGGAGGACCGCCTGGCACTGCTGGACGGTGCCGAGGACGCCATCGTCACGTCGAGCGGCATGGCCGCCATCGGCACGGTCCTGCTGACATTCCTGCGGCCGGGTGACCAGGTCGTGCACTCCACCCCGCTCTACGGCGGAACCGAGACTCTGATCCGCAAGGTGCTGCGCGAATGGAGCATTGGCGGGGAACCCTTCATCGACGGACTGTCCCAGTCGGAGATGGAAGCCGCGCTGGAGTCCGCCGCGAAGCGTGGCCGCGTGGGCTTGTTCTATGTCGAAACCCCCGCGAACCCAACCAACGCGCTGATCGACCTGAAGGCGGTGGTCGCCGCGATTGATGCCTTCGAGAGCAGGCACGGCTATCGGCCGATCTCGGCGTGCGACAACACGATGCTCGGGCCGATCTTCCAGCACCCGATCCGTGAGGGGATCGACCTGTCGGTGTACTCGCTGACGAAGTACGTCGGCGGCCACAGCGACCTGGTCGCCGGCGGCGTCACCGGCCGACGCGACCTCGTCGCGCGGCTGCGGCTGCTGCGCGGCGCGTTCGGCTCGCAACTCGATCCGCACTCGTCCTGGATGATCGCGCGCTCGATGGAGACGCTGGTGCTGCGCATGCGCCGTGCCGCCGCCACCGGCAGCCGCGTCGCCCACTGGCTCGCGGAGAACACCATCCGGCCGGTGAGAGTGCTGCATCCGCAACTGATCGCGGACGAAACGTACCAGCGTGTCTACCGCCGCCAGTGCACGGGCGCGGGGTCGACCTTCTCGTTCGTGATCGACGGGGGCCGCGAGGCGGCGTTTCGCATGATCAACGCGCTGACGCTCTTCAAGTCTGCCGTCAGCCTGGGAGGAACCGAGTCGCTGGTCTGTCACCCGGCGTCGACGACGCACTCCGGGGTTCCGGTGGAAGTGCGCGAGCAGGTGGGTGTCACGGAAGGCCTGATCCGCATCTCGATCGGCCTGGAACACGAGGAGGACCTGATCGCAGACCTGGAAAACGCGCTGAAAAAGGTCTGACGCCGAGCGGCGTACCGAAGCTCAGCCCGAAGTCGCGCCCTGCCGGCTCTTCAGGTAGCGTTCAAGCCAGTAGACACCGACAATGGTCTTGACGTCGGTGACGCTGCCGTCCGCGATCCAGCCGTGCAGGTTCTGCCAGGGCGCGGTGAACACCTCCAGCACCTCGCCGTCATCGGCATTCGTGCCCTCGTAGCTCAGCCCCTGCGCGAGGTAGACCTCGATCTTCTCGTCGCTGTAGGCAATGGCGTTGTGGAAGCCGCCCAGATAGGTCCATTCGCGCGCGACGTAGCCGGTCTCCTCGAGCAGTTCGCGCTGCGCGCACACCAGCAGTGGCTCTCCCGCCTCGATCTTTCCGGCCGGAAACTCGACGAAATTGCGCGCCAGCGGATAGCGAAACTGCCGCTCGAGCACAACCTGGCCGTCGTCGAGCAGTGGGATCATCATCACGGCACCAGGATGCCGCAGATACTCGCGCGTGGCTTCGTGGCCATCCGCAGCGCGCACATGATCGACAAACAGCCGCAGGAACACACCTTCGAATGCGAGGCGGCTGTCGAGCGTCTGCTCGGCCAGCGGATCGTCTTCGATGGACATACGCGGCTCCGCCCCTAGCCGCCGAGTGTGCGCAGCATCGCGTCGGTGCATAGCTTGAGCAGGTACTGCGGCAGGATGCCGAGCACCAGCACCAGCACGCCGTTGATCGACAGCGCCACCCGCATGTCGGTGGTCGCGGCGATCGGCACGGCACTACCGGCGAGCGGCTCGTCGAAGTACATTACCTTGACGACCCGCAGGTAGTAGAAAGCTCCGACCAGCGAAAACATGACCGCGATGATCGCGAGCCAGAGCATCGGCCCCTGCAGGCTGTCGCCGAGCAGCGACTGCAGCACGACCAGCTTTGCGTAGAACCCGACCGTCGGCGGGATCCCCGCGAGCGAGAACATCAGCAGCAGCATCACGAACGCGTACCACGGGCTGCGCCGGTTCAGGCCCCGGAGGTCAGCGATCTCCTCTGCCTCGAAACCCTGGCGCGAGAGCAGCAGGATGATGCCGAACGTGCCCAACGTGGTCAGCGCATAGGTGATGACGTAGAACATGCCGGCGCTGTAGGAATTGACGGCAGCCATGACCCGTCCATCAACAACACCGGAGAGCATCGCCAGCAGCACGAACCCCATCTGTGCGATCGTCGAATACGCCAGCATCCGCTTCAGGTTGCTCTGGGCGATCGCAGCAAGGTTGCCCAGCACGAGCGAAGCAACCGCCAGCAGGATCAGCATGCGCTGCCAGTCGACGGCAATCGGCAGCAACCCCTCGACGAGGATACGGAAGCCGACCGCGAAGATCGCCAGCTTCGGCGCCGATCCGATCAGCATCGTGATCGGGGTCGGAGCCCCCTGGTAGACGTCCGGCACCCACATGTGGAACGGCACCGCGCCGAACTTGAAGGCGAGCCCGGCAACGATGAACACCGTGCCGAAGACCAGCGCCAGCCGGCTGGCCACGTGTCCCGTCCCGATACGGTCCGCCAGTTCGTTGATATCGAGAGTGCCGGTCGCGCCGTACAGCATGCTCATGCCGTAGAGCAGGAACCCGGAAGCCAGCGCGCCCAGCACGAAATACTTCATCGCGGCCTCGCTCGACCGCGCGTCATCGCGTCGCAGTGCGACCAGGGTGTAGAGCGAAAGCGCCTGCAGTTCGAGGCCCAGATAGATGACGAGCAGGTTGTTCGCCGAGATCATCAGCATGATCCCGAGCAGCGAGAACAGGCTCAGCGTGAAGAGCTCGCCCTTCCACAGGCCGCGATCGCGCGCGTACGACTGGGCGTACACCAATACCAGCGCAACCGCGATGATCGCGACCAGCTTCAGCAGGTTCGCCATCGGGTCGGTCACGTACATGCCGCCGAAGGCGTAGGTCACGATGCCGGTGGACAGCAGCCACCAGCACACCGCACCGGTAAGCACCAGGATGGCGAGTGTCAGCACGTAGGTGATGTTCCGGCGTGAGTCCGGAACGACGAGGTCGGCCACCAGCAGCACGCAGGTGGCCACCAGCAGGACGATCTCTGGGAGCGCGGCGAGGAAGTTGAGACTCTGCATGCCGGGCCCCTAGTGTGCGGCGATGCCCGCGGGCAGTTTCGACTGCGACGCGTGCTGCAGCAGATTCGCGACCGACGCATCCATCAGGTCGGTGAAGGGCTTCGGATACAGACCCATCCACATGACGGCCGCCGCAAGCAGCAGCAGCACCAGGAACTCGCGCGCATTCACGTCTGCGAGGGCGGCCACTGCCGGGTTGGCGACCTCCCCGAACACCACGCGCTTGTACATCCACAACGAGTAGGCGGCGCCGAGGACCAGCGTCGATGCCGCCACCAGAGCGATCCAGAAGTCGAACTTGACGGCACCGAGGATAACCATGAACTCGCCGACAAAGCCGCTGGTGGCCGGAAGTCCCGAATTCGCCATCGCAAACAGCATGAAGAACGCGGCAAACTTCGGCATCGTGTTCACCACACCGCCGTAGTCGGCGATGTCGCGGCTGTGCAGCCGGTCATACATGACCCCGATGCAGAAGAACATCGCGCCGGATACGAAGCCGTGCGAAATCATCTGCACGATGCCGCCGGCCATGCCGACGGCATTGAAGATGAAGAATCCGAGCGTGACGAAGCCCATGTGCGCGATCGACGAGTACGCGACAAGCTTCTTCATGTCGGTCTGCACCAGCGCGACCAGGCCGATGTAGACGACGGCAATCAGCGACAGCACAATGATGAATCCGGACAAGGCGTGGGACGCATCGGGCACGATCGGCAGCGAAAAGCGCAGGAAGCCATAGGCGCCGAGCTTCAGCATGATGGCTGCCAGCACGATCGAGCCTCCGGTAGGCGCCTCGACGTGCGCATCGGGCAGCCAGGTATGGACCGGCCACATCGGCACCTTGACCGCAAACGCCAGGAAGAACGCCAGGAACAGCAGGATCTGCGCGGTCATGCCGATGCGCGTCGCATGCCAGTCGAAGATGCCGAAGTTGCCGCCGGAGGCGTAGTACAGGTACACCAGCGCCACCAGCATCAGCAGCGATCCGAGCAGCGTGTACAGAAAGAACTTGAAAGCCGCGTAGACGCGGTTGGGCCCGCCCCAGACGCCGATGATGATGTACATCGGTATCAGCGTGGCCTCGAAGAATACGTAGAACAGCAGCCCGTCGACTGCCGAGAACACGCCGATCATCAGTCCCGAGAGAATCAGGAACGCGGCGTAATACTGGGCGACCCGCTTCTGGATCACGTCCCATCCGGCGAGCACGACAATGCCGGTGATGAACGCCGTGAGCAGCACGAACCACACCGAGAGACCGTCGACTCCGAGGTGATAGTGGGCGTTGAAGCGCTCGATCCACGGGGCCTTCTCGACGAACTGCAGCGTGGCGCTGCTGGCATCAAAGCCGGCATACAGCGGCAGTGTCACCAGCAGGCCGACCAGGCTGCCCACCAGCGCCACCGTCCGCACAACAGCGGCGCTGCGGTCGCGGCCGAAGGCGAGCAAGACCACTCCGAACGCAATCGGAACCCAGATGGCCAGGCTGAGCCACGGAGTTGCTGTCGTCTGCATGAGGCTGCGCTGACTTAGTGGCTGAACGTGACGAACAGCGTGACCATGACGAGCAGTCCGATGATCATGCCGAAGGCATAGTGGTAGATGTACCCGGACTGCAGCAGCCGCGAGACGGACGCGACCCACCCGACGACGCGGGCGCTGCCGTTGACCGCAAGACCGTCGATCAGCCTGACGTCCCCGCCCTTCCACAACACCGTGCCCAGCAGGCGGGCGCCGCCGGCGAACACGACGTCATTGATGCGGTCCAAGTAGTACTTGTTATCCAGCAGTCGATAGAGTGCGCCGAAGCGGCGCGCCAGCGCCGCCGGGATATCCGGCCGCTTCAGGTAGAGGAACGCTGCCAGGCCCGCACCGACGATGACAAGCCAGAACGGCGCGGCCGTCAGCCCGTGCAGAGCCATGGCGGTTGCGCCATGGAAATGCCCTGCCAGTTCCTGCATCGCCGGATGACGCGCGGCGTCGACCACGATGGGGCCGGTGAAGAAGCCGCCGAACAGCAGAGCGTCGATCGTCACGAAGCCGATGATCACCGAGGGTATGGCGAGCAGCACCAGCGGCACCGTAACCACGCTCGGCGATTCGTGCGGCTCGCCGTGG
>Ga0316604_10002605_pt1 | contig 13587 bp, 12 predicted proteins | sample OWC_soil_day20_C_FD_207650 | JGI IMG/M metagenome (GOLD analysis project Ga0316604, IMG submission 207650) | Wetland soil microbial communities from Old Woman Creek delta, Ohio, United States - OWC_soil_day20_CT | ecosystem: Environmental > Terrestrial > Soil > Wetlands | place: USA: Ohio... | reverse complement strand
TGAAAAACCTCGTTAGAGGAAATACATAATCTTTTTCACTATACTCCTATGTGGTTATACACTCTTGACATAATAAAGCCTCCTGTTGTAGTTAGCCTACAACAGGAGGCTCTTTTTGCTTTGAAGCCCATGATCAGTAGACTCAAGCATTTATCCTTTGGTTATGTTGCGTCTTCATGCGCTTTATATCTTCTATAGGTGGAAGACCAAACATACGGGAATATTCACGGCTAAATTGTGAGGGACTTTCATACCCTACTCGAAACGCGACATCGGCAGCATCTGTTGATTCGGCTAATAGTAAGCGACGTGCTTCTTGAAGCCTCAGTTGTTTTTGAAACTGAATAGGGCTCATAGCCGTTACTTCTTTAAAGTGCCTATGAAGTGTTGGAACACTCATATTTGCTATTTTCGCCAGCTCCTCGATCCGAAAAGACTGATTATAGTTATTCATAATTTCTTCAATAACGTCTTTAATTCGATAAGTAGAGCTTCCTTCTATGGCAATTTGCTCTAGCGTAGTCCCATGCTGACCTTGCAGAACCCTATAGAGAATTTCCTTTGTGAAGAGAGGAGCGAGGATGGGAATATCATTAGGACTGTCTAACAGGCGGACCAATCTGAGCACCGCATCTAACAAGGGTAACTCAATCTGGCTGACAAACATTGCCCGCCTAGAGTTCTCTTGCGGTTTAACTCGATCTTCGAGATTATTTAAAACCTCTAAGATTTGTCGCGGCGTAAACTCTAGTTTTATAGCCAAATAGGGAGTGGAAGAGGAGGCTTCAACGACTTGGCCAATAACAGGCAAGTCAACAGATGCGACAAGGTAGTCAGTGGGACTGTATCTAAAGCGCTCGTGCGCCAGCCAAACATCTTTTACACCCTGGATGATAATACAGAGCGAAGGCTTAAAAACTCCATAAACTGGTCCGGAAATAGTAGATTGACGCATGAAGAATAAAGACGGAATAGAAGTCGCATGAACACCGTTCCCGACGGAATAATGCTCAATAAGTTTGGCAAGCTCATCCTGCTGTTTATATAGTTGCCCAAACATAAGATCCTCCTCACTACTGTATTCTTGATGATTCTATTGTAATGCATAATTCTATTTTACGTAAGTGTGTTTGAGAAGATTGTGCAATTATTTGATACGATTGAGATAACGGTGGTTATTTCATATGGTGCATAATAAGATTACTCAATATAGATAAAGGTAGATAGAAAAACAATGAACAACACCTGGAAAATTTATATGCTGACCCTGATTAGTTTCATGGTTGGCACATCACAATTCGTTATCGTCGGTATTCTAGATAAAGTCGCTGCTTCTGTCGGTGTGTCCGTATCATCAGCAGGGCAACTTATTACAGCATTCGCGCTCGCCAACGCAATTGGTACACCCCTTGTTATCATGGCAACGGCAAAGATGTATCAGAGCAAACAATTGCTGCTAGCTCTTGTAATACTTTTGCTTGGCATTGTTTCAACGCTTGCCCTACCGGGATTCGGTTTCCTGATAGCCTCTCGCGCCATACTCGGAGTTGGGACAGGTGTTTTTATCGTTACTGCTTATGCGATAACTGCGAAACTAGCCTCTCCTGGACATCAAGGTAAAGCGATGTCCAATATTTCAATGGGCTTTAGCGCATCACTGGTATTTGGAGTACCTATTGGCCGTGTAATCACTGCAGCATATGATTGGCAAGTAATATTTTGGGGTATCGGTCTATTTAGCCTATTGGGAATCTTTGTCGTTGCTCGGACAATTCCGGCCATGGCAGGCGATGCTCCTGTTCCCCTCGGTAAGCAATTTGCCCTTTTAAAGAAGCCGAATATCGCAGCCGCTCTCAGCGTGACGTTTTTCGTATTTATCAGCTATTCGATATTTAATACCTATATCACGCCATTTCTGGTGTCTGTCAAATCTATGAGTGAACAGGAAATGAGCAGCATTCTTTTTGCTTTAGGTATTGCGAGCTTGATCGGCTCCAAACTAGGCGGTTTTCTGGCTGACAGGATTGGAGTCACCCGTACGCTCGTTGGCAGTATGGCCATCCAAACTCTCGCCCTTGCGTTGCTGCCGCCTGCCTCATCTTCAGTAATTATTACCATCATGTTAATCATGATTTGGGCGACTTCGGCCTGGGTATTCGGACTGACACAGAACATTAACATAGTCTCACTTGCTCCAGAAGCTTCCGGTATTATGCTAAGTCTTAACAGTTCTTTTGTGCAGCTTGGCTTTGCAGCTGGTGCTGGCATCGGGGGAGTAGCCATGGCAAGTTGCCCGATAATGGCAATCAGTTGGATTGGTGCCGCTTCGGTCGCATTCGCGGCCTGCATTGCAGTCTTCTCATTCGGTTTTGTCCGCTCGTTATTAATTGTGCGGTGAAGTAGGGCCTAACAAAGGGGGTTAGTATGACCATCCTCGAAAGCGATAAAAGGGTATATATTGACTGCGATCACTATGTCAGAGGTGTTTATCGATGATAAAGACTAAGCTAATCGTCATTATTGTACAATTATTGGTCTTGATGATAGTTATTACAGGCTGTGTGGGGAAAGAGAATGTTATCCGTGCTACGCCTAACAGTACGAGAGATGTGGCAAATTCGTCTGGTAATGAAATTTTAAATAAAGAAGGAAACGTGATGGGAACTTATACCCATTTAAAAACCAGTGATACTGTCCACGATGTTGTAAACCACCCTGCATTTAGAGGTTTTGGCCAGTTTATACTGCCGCTCGACCGGGGGATATATGACAAGAGTATGCAGCTAAACCGTGTGGCTTCGCTTTTGCCTTATCACGGTTATGTAGACCATAACGCAGTTGTGGGCACAATCAATTATATGATTGACAAAGTGGGCGCTGGTGAAACCATATTCTACGACTTTTACACCGAACAGCAGAAGAAGGAGGAGCCAACCAAAAATTCTACTGGCCTTTTCTTCTTCCGCGGAAAACCGAGAGCGCCGTTTGCCATTATATGCCCCGGTGGCGGATTTTCCTATGTCGGTTCCGTTCATGAAGGATATCCGTACGCTATCGAACTGAGTAAGAAAGGCTATAATGCTTTCGTCTTGCAATACCGCGTAGGCGGGGAACGAAAGGCCTGCGAGGATTTAGCGGCAGCTTTATCTTATATTTTCAAGAATGCAGATAGGTTAGAAGTTAGCACAAATGATTACTCTTTATGGGGCAGTTCAGCAGGTGCAAGGATGGCAGCTCGGCTAGGTTCTACTGGTGCTGCCGGTTATGGAGGGGATGATCTTCCACGTCCGCGTACTGTAGTCATGGCATATACCGGCCATTCGGACTTTTCCAGAAATGACCCGCCGACCTTTATTACGGTGAGCGCGAATGATAGTATTGTCAATGTGTCAACTGTTGAAAGGCGTATAGCAGCCATGAGAAACGCCGGAATAGAAGTTGAGTACCGTAAGTATAAGAGCGCCGGTCATGGCTTCGGGCTTGGTATAGGAACAGATGCCGAGGGATGGGTACAGTATGCTATTGAGTTTTGGGAAAAACATATGTCAGAGTAAGAGATCGATCATAACAAAACGAAAGAAGTGAAAGATAATGAAAAAGCGTATTTTGGGAAAGAGTAATTTAGAGGTTTCAGCAATCGGACTTGGCTGCATGGGAATGAGTCATGGCTATGGTCCGGCTTCTGATAAGAAAGAGGCCATCGCAGTCATTCATAAGGCAATTGATATGGGTGTGACTTTTTTTGACACAGCTGAGATTTATGATGACAACGAAATCTTGGTAGGCGAAGCATTGGCTTCCTATCGCGATAAGGTAGTTATTGCAACAAAGTGCGGCATCAAAAACGTCAATGGGAAACAGGTGGTCGATGGGCGCCCAGAAGAAATCCAGAAATCTGCAGAAAAATCCCTAAAACGCCTGGGGATTGATACAATCGATCTCTACTATCTGCATCGGGTGGATGTAAAGATTCCCATCGAAGAAGTGGCGGGAACCATGAAGGATTTGATACAGCAAGGGAAAATTCGTTATTGGGGGCTTTCGGAAGCCGGAGTGCAGACGATTCGCCGTGCCCATGCAGTCTGTCCGGTAACGGCGATTCAAAGTGAATATTCCATGATGTGGCGCCAGCCAGAGATGGAATTGCTGCCTACACTGGAAGAACTGGGAATCGGCTTCGTTCCATTCAGCCCATTAGGCAAAGGGTTTTTAACAGGAACTATTCAGAAGGATGCAAGCTTCGGCAGTTCAGATTTTCGCAGCATTGTCCCCCTATTTACGCCAGAAAACATTGATGCAAATCAGGTACTCGTAAATCTTGTAAAAGAAATGGCTGCTGACAAGAAGGCAACGCCGGCGCAAATTGCACTCGCCTGGGTACTTGCGCAGAAACCCTGGATCGTTCCGATTCCGGGAACCCGCAAAATGAATCGCTTGGAAGAAAACTTAGGGGCGGTCAACCTACAACTGTCTGAACAGGAACTTGCCGCTTTACATGCAGAGCTTGATAAAATCAAGGTGTCTGGAGATCGCTATCCAGCGGGATCTGATGCGGCTAAGCGGGTAGGAAAATAGTTTATAGCAAGTTTATAGCAACTAAAATCATTAATAATTTTTGATGAAGGGATGAGAACAGATGAAAGTATTATTAGTCAACGGTAGTCCGCATGAAAAGGGTTGTACTTACACGGCGCTTAAGGAGGTAGCTGATACTCTAGAAAAAGAAGGGATCGATACAGAGTTCTTCTGGGTTGGCAATAAGCCTTTGGCTGGCTGTATTGCTTGTATGACTTGTGTGGAAAAGAAAAAATGCGTATTTGATGACAGAGTTAATCAATTCCTAAATATTGCGGCAGAATATGACGGCTTTATTTTTGGAACGCCGGTGCATTGGGCAGCGGCAAGCGGAGCGATTACTTCATTTTTGGATCGCGCATTTTATGCTGATATTTGTGGCGGCAGGAAATCATTTTATCTAAAACCTGCTGCAGCGGTGATGTCGGCAAGGCGTGCCGGAACGACGGCGACTTACGACCAGATGAATAAGTATTTCGGATTATTGCAGATGCCGATTATATCATCACAATATTGGAATATGGTACATGGCACAAACCCAGAAGAGGTAAAACAGGACCTGGAAGGTTTGCAGACCATGCGCACACTGGCACGGAATATGGCATTCTTTCTAAAATGCAAAGAAGCCGGGCTGAAAAATGGTGTAGCATTACCAGAACTGGAAGCTGGTATTTTTACAAATTTCATCCGATAAAGGGAGGGACGTTATGAAATTGAAATATCCAAAGCTAGTTACTGCAGTTCTGCTTTCCCTGAGTATAGCTGCTTCGAGCAGCGCCATGGCGGCAGAAAAAACGAGTAAACCTTTAGTTATTCAGGAACAGGGAAATTTTGCTGTGGGTGGATCGGTCATTCAGGCACCAGGTAGCTTTGATTCCATGAATCCATTTACTCCAAACGGGCAGACGCTTCATGGTGACCATGCTTCGGTATTTTATCAAATTCCGCAGAAGGCTCGTAAATATCCACTTGTATTCCTGCATGGTGCGGGCCAGTCGGCAAAAACCTGGGCGACAACGCCGGATGGGCGGGAAGGCTTTCAGAATATTTTCCTGCGCCGCGGCTTTGGTGTGTATTTGATCGATCAGCCGCGGCGTGGTGAGGCTGGACGCAGCACAGTACCGGGCACGATTTCAGCTGCAACAGATGACCAGTTCTGGTTTGGTATGTTTCGTCTTGGTACTTGGCCGGGTTTCTTCCCAAGCGTGCAATTTTCTCACGATAAAGAAGCTCTGAACCAATATTTCCGCCAGATGACACCGAATACTGGACCATATAATGCCGACGTTGTTTCTGATGCAGTGGCATCCTTATTCCAAAAAATCGGGCCAGGCATTCTGGTTACGCATTCTCAGGGAGGAGGTCCGGGCTGGCTTTCAGCAATCAAGAGCAATAATGTTCGTGCTGTTGTCGCTTATGAGCCGGGCAGCCAGTTTATTTTCCCTGAAGGCGAAGTTCCGGAGCCGATGCCAAGCGGTACAGGTCCTCTTGAAGGAGCGAGTATGCCGTTAGATGATTTCATGCAGCTTACAAAGATTCCAATTGTCATTTATTACGGTGACAACATTCCGGAGCAGCCTTCAGCAAATCCGAGCCAAGACAATTGGCGTGTGCGTCTGGCGATGGCACGACTTTGGGCAGACGCCGTGAACCGCCATGGTGGTGATGTCACTGTAGTTCATTTGCCCGAATTTGGTATTCGTGGAAATACCCACTTCCCGTTCTCGGATTTGAACAATGTCGAAATCGCCGATGAGCTTTCCAAATTTCTTAAGATGAAGGGATTGGATTAAGACGCATAATAGGGATATCCTCTGAGAAAGCTCTAGCTTTATGTGTGTAAAAACATCCCAACGAGAAACTCTAAATCAAATATAAATATAAGAATCACCCGCATTGTGACCCAAAAAAACTTGTTTTTTGCTTGAACTGATTTATCGCCATAATTTTTATATCCGTAAGCCCTTGCATTATAAGGGTTTTAATTTATGACGTGGGAGTTTGCCAACACCAGAAAAGGCTACTGGCGAATAGCCGGCAGCCTTATACTGAGTCAAGACTTTACTAATGAAAGATTAACCAAACTCGGTCTCAAAAGTTTGACACAAAGATACTTGTAAGCTCGTTAATCCTGAACGAACCGCCGTATGCCAGACCGGCTTGTATGGTGGTGTTGGAGGGCCGGCGGTTAGTCACCGCCCCCTATCCGACGACGCGCATGGATGGCGCTAGTGCCGATTGCGCTAAGGACAGCATAGCAATTCGGCCGTCCTGAAGGACTTGGCACAAGCCAAGTCTTTTCTTATAAGTTTTTCTTATGGCAAAGGTCGTAAAAGCGAATTGTTCCTGATTTGGCGAGGAGGTAAAATAAAAACAAGAGTAAAAGCTTTGTTATAGCGTCTGCGGATCATGTGAGCCACGATGTCCATTCCATATCAATATTGAGGTTCATATGAAAGTATTTAGGGCGATAAGTGAAGTTTGATGGACAGAGATCGCAAAGCAGGAACTTTCAGATGAAGCACGTCCTGAGCTTGCCACTAAACTGGAAAATATGAAGGACTATGATGTGATTTTTATCGGCTATCCGATTTGGTGGGGCGATATGCCGATGGCGATTTAAGTATCCGCGTTTTATGATATTACGCATGGCCACGGACTAGCTATTCTCACGCCGCATTGGATGGAATATATCCTCGATGAGACGACTGCACCGCAGTTCAAGAAATTTGGCGTGAATGTCTTTGATGTTGATGCGGCGCTTTCTGATATCGAAGGGGCGAGGTTTGCAGTTTTTTTCGGCAGGGAACAAGACTCATATCAGCCGGGGCTTATTCGCATGGGACGGATTACTTCAGATTTATCGTTATTTGGCAAACTTGGCGAATCGCCAGAGGTGCGCATCGAAGTGAAAAAATAATGGACGAAACACACACACAATGTTATTGACTTGGAGTTAACTTTAGGTTGTACAATATGTGGGGATGTAAATTATCAGAGAGATTTGGAGGAAATTTTATGGGGATTTCAAGACGCGATTTTGTCAAATTGGCCGGTACGGCAGCAGTTGGGGCAGCTCTATCTAATTTTGGCGGAGTGGGGAAAGTGCTTGCGCAGGCACCTGTTGTCGGCAGTACGGATGTAACTGGTGGAAGTACAGCTGGTTCTGCAGCAAAAGTTTACTTTACAAAACAGATTGATGCAGAGCATTTGATTCGTTTGTACGACAAAATTAATGAGGGTATCTATGGCAAAGTTGCAATCAAATTGCATACAGGTGAACAGCAGGGGCCGAATATTTTGCCGCGTGATATGGTCAAGGCTTTTCAGGCGCACGTTCCTGACAGCGCAATCGTTGAAACAAATACGATGTATACAGGTGATCGCGATACTACAGAGAAGCATCGCAAGACGCTGGAAGTCAACGGATGGACATTCTGTCCGGTGGATATCATGGATGAAGAAGGCACGATTATGCTGCCTGTTCGGAATGCACTTCGCCTTAAAGAAGTATCGATGGGCAGCCATATCGTAAACTACGATTCGATGATTGTACTCACGCATTTTAAGGGTCATGCTATGGGCGGCTTCGGCGGCTCGCTTAAGAATATCGCGATTGGCTGTGCTGATGGACAGATTGGCAAGCGTATGGTACATGGATTTAATAAGCCAACGGCGCCGCAAGGCTCGGATTTTGCTGAAATGCTAACAAAAGATTTGTTGATGGAAAATATGGCGGATTCAGGGAAGGCGACAGTTGATTATTTCGGCAAACATATCGTTTTCTTCAACGTCCTGCGCCGTATGTCGGTAGACTGCGACTGCGCCGGTGTGCATGCGGCAGAGCCAACGATTTCGGATATCGGCATTTTGGTATCTACAGATATTCTGGCAATTGACCAGGCGTCTGTAGATATGGTTTATGCAAAACCGGAAAATGAGAGACATGATCTTGTGGAGCGTATTGAATCACGGCATGGCCTGCATCAGCTGGATGCTATGCGCAAACTGAAAATGGGCAACGATAAATATGAATTGATTTCTATTGACTAAGCTGGCTTTTGGCATTTAGTAAGGAAATAGAATGTACTTGCAAACAAGATTTGGTCCTTGACAAGGAGGAAATATAGATATGAAACAAGATGTTGTTGTTTTAATCGGTGTTTTTATGGAAATGGTGTCAAAATGAAAAGCCGTTAAAGGAAAATGTCAAAGACTTCTCTGATTGCTTCTTCACTTTTAAATTCATGGTAAGCATATGCAGTATCAAAGTATGTAAATCCTTTTTCTAAAAATGTATCTACCAGTTTGTTCAATGTTTTTGTATCAAATGTGTTCCCAAACGGGTGCTTGAGACCCAAAATATTAATAATATCGGACTGTAATTTTAATCAATTCCTAAAAAATGCTTGACTTAGAGTTACCTCCAAGTGATAGGCTGGAGCTAAGGAGGTAAATATAACTGTTGAAAGATGAGTTAATCAATAAGGAAAAAGGGGATTACGGGTTGGCGCATATGAAGAAAATATATTTTATATTATTGATTATTGTGCTCCTTGCATTCTTTGGTGCGCAAACACAACTGTTTTCGGCGGCAATAAATGATAGTCCGGTAAATATGAAAAAAACAAATGAAGAGCAAATAAAATCGCTTTCACCAGCAAGAAAAATTCTTGTGGTTTATTTTTCGCATTTCGGCACCACCCGCGAAATTGCCAATCAGATTCACGAAAGCGTCGGTGGCGATATTGTTGAAATCCAGACCGTAGATCCGTACCCAAGTAATTACGTTGTACTTGTGATGCAAGCAAAGCAAGAAAAAAATCAGATTATAAACCTACACTGAAAACTAAAATTAAAAATATTGAATCATATGATGTATTTTTTCTTGGTTCGCCGGTTTGGGGCGGGACAATACCACAGCCGGTTGTCTCGTTTCTGTCGGAATATGATTTGTCCGGAAAAACCCTTGTGCCGTTTTGTACGCACGGCGGATACGGTGAGGGGCAAAGCTTTACGGATATTGCAAAGCTTAGTCCGCAGTCAACTGTTCTCGAAGGTTTTGCAATTGAAGGAAACAACGTAAAAACAGCGCAACAGGAGATTGCTGAATGGCTCAGTAAAATTAAAATTGTAGAATAAAATAGGTATATTGACGACAAAACACAATTAACGAAAAGAGGATGATACAAATGAGCAAAAAAGTATTAGTGCTGTCTGCTAGCCCGAGAAAAGGCGGAAACTCCGACTTATTATGCGACCAGTTTATGCTTGGAGCAAAAGAAGCAGGCAATCAAGCGAAGAAATTTTTCTTAAGAGATGAAAAAATCAATTATTGTGTGGCCTGTGATGTCTGTAGAGGAAATGGAGGCCAATGTGTTCAGAAGGATGACATGGCTGAAGTGCTGGAGAAAATGATCGCAGCGGATGTGATTGTCATGGCAACACCTGTTTATTTTTATACTATGGATGCACAGATGAAAACATTGATTGATAGAACTTATCCAAGATATACCGAAATCAGCAACAAAGAGATGTATTTCATTGTAACTGCTGCGGATGGTAGAAACCAGGCAATGGAAAGGACAATAGAAGGATTCAGAGGATTTACTTCCTGCCTTAGCGGGGCAAAAGAAAAAGGGATTATCTACGGAACTGGTGCCTGGAATGTAGGAGACATTAAAGGACATGCTGCAATGAAAGAGGCATATGAAATGGGTAAAAGCGTATAAACAGGAGGAACAAGATTGGAGCAAAAAACTGTAGCAACGAAAAAGCTATTTACGAATCAGGATTTATTTAAATTATTTTTGCCAGTTATTATAGAGCAATTTTTGGAATATTTGGTAGGATTGATAGACTCAATCATGGTAGCACATGTCGGGGAATCAGCCATGTCTGGTGTGTCTTTGGTCGATTTCGTCATGGCATTGTTCATTAGTTTGTTCGCTGCTCTGTCTACCGGTGGTGCAGTCATTGCGGGACAGTATATAGGCAGGAAGCAGATGGAAGAATCAAGAGAAGCAGCGAATCAACTAGTATGGTTTTCCGGTACCATATCCGTCATAATCATGGTCATGGTCTATCTAGGGAAACCGCTTATTTTAAATGGCCTGTTCGGGCAGATTACAGATGAAGTACGCAGGGATGCGAATACCTACCTGATGATTACAGCATTATCCATTCCGTTCCTTGCACTATATAATGCGGGAGCTGCAATATTTCGTACTATGGGTAATTCAAAACTGCCTATGAATGTTATGCTGTATATGAACATAGCGCACGCGGTAGGCAATGCAATACTTATTTACGGCTTTCACTTTGGAGTAGAGGGTGTTGCTATACCGACCTTGCTATCACGCATAGCGGCTGCAGCTATTATTATCACATTGGCTTTAAACAAAAAACGATCTTTATATATACAGAAAAGTTTAAAACACAAATTTAACTGGTCGATGATCAAAAGAATCTTAAGCATAGGTGTTCCATACGGACTAGAAAATGGTTTGTTCTATCTGGGAAGAATTATTGTGCTCAGTCTTGTTGCTATGTTTGGTACGGCATCAATTGCGGCAAATGCGGTGTCAGGTACTATTGTAATGTTTCAGGTGCTGCCAGGTATGGCAATTGGTCTCGGTTTAACTGTAGTTATTTCAAGATGTGTCGGTGCAGGGGATTATGAACAGGCTAAATATTACACAAAAAAGGTTATGGGTTTTGTGTATGTGGCACATTTAGTAAGCTGTGCAATGGTACTTGCTTTACTGCCTTTCATAATGGATGTTTATGGGTTATCTGAGGCGGCAACTGCGATGACCACGAAAAATGTATGGTGGCATGCAGCAGTTATGGTTGTAATTTGGCCGCTTGCTTACACCTTACCCGTGACATTCCGTGCATCAGGAGATGCAAAATTTCCAATGATTGTTGGCACTTTAACCATGATTTTCTGTCGTATTGCATTAGCTTATTTGCTAAGTATTTATTTTGATATGGGAATGTTCGGCACATGGGTAGCTATGTTTATTGATTGGATTGTCAAAGCAACCATTTTTGTATACCGGTATTTAAGTGGAAAATGGACTGAGTTTCATGCAATATAACTGATAATCTGCAAATACCGTTTGGTAAATTCTATGGGGGTTAATATGGAATATCGAATTTTAGGTAGAACAGGGATTAAAGTAAGTGCCACTGGTATTGGCGGTGGAGGATTTGAAAATAAGAGTTATGTAGATTGCGAAGCAATTATTGATTGTGCAATCAATGAAGGTATTAACTTTATTGATATATACAATTCAAATCCGGAAGTTAGAAGTAATGTTGGCAAAGCATTAAGTAAATATCCTCGAAGCAGTTTTGTTATTGAAGGACATCTATGTACTACCTGGGATAAGGAACAATACCGGCGTACCAGAGACTTTAATGAAGTTGTCAGTGCATTTGAAGACTTTTTAATTAGAATGCAGTTAGATTATGTCGATGTAGGGATGATTCATTATGTTGATGATCAAAAAGATTTTGATAACATTTTTAATGGTGAAATAATTAAATATGCGAAAGAATTAAAAGAAAAGGGAGCAATTAAGTCTTTAGGAATATCAACGCATAATACAGATATTGCTTTTAGAGCAGTGGAAACAGGAATGATTGATGTAGTTTTATTTAGTATCAACGCCGCTTATGATATGTTACCAGCTAGTGAGGATGTAAATATACTATTTGAAGATAGTACTTATAAAAACAGAATTTATGAGGGGATTGATCCGAAACGTGATAAGTTATATCAAACTTGTCAAAATGCGGGTGTTGCTTTAACTGTTATGAAAGGATATGCTGCTGGAGTGTTACTAAGTGACAAAGAATCGCCCTTTGAAAAAGCACTGACCCCAGTACAATGCTTACATTACTGTTTAACTAGACCGGCCGTTGCTTCCGTAATGGTGGGAGTATCTAATATAAATCAAATACTTGCAGCAACAGCCTATGTCACTGCAAGTAATAAAGAAAAGGATTATAGTGAAGTTCTTGCAAATGCACCAAGAAGTTCATTTAGCGGACATTGTATGTATTGTGGACATTGTGCCCCATGTTCGAAAAAGATAGATATTGCATCAGTAAATAAATATTTAGATTTAGCATTAATTCAAGAAGATGTTCCTGAAACATTAATGAATCATTATGATTTATTAAAACATCACGCAAATGAATGCATAGAATGTGGATTATGTGTGAAAAACTGTCCATTCGGTGTGAATGTTATAAAAAAAATGAAACAGGCTGTTAAACTTTTTGGCAATTAAGCAATGTTACAGAATTAAAAAGATTTGCGGTCTATTTTAATCTACCAGAATTTACAACTAAATTCTGTTGACATAAGAACGACTAAGGCTTCTGCCGGCGTCCTGAAGGACTTGGCACAAGCCAAGTCTTTTCTTAAGGTATACTCAAAAAACACTTGACTCGGAGTTAACTCCAGGTGCTAGACTGTAGTTAAAGAATATGTACTAACCTTATAAATACCTAGTGCTACAGTATTCTGAAAAGAAATTGGTGATGATTCGTTAATTTCGGCAAAAGCAAAGGGAGCGAATAGAGATATGGAAAAGAAAAAATTGGGATTTGGATGCATGCGTTTACCGGTAAAGAGCCAGAATGATCCATCAAATATTGATATGGACACATTAAATCAAATGGTGGATACTTTTTTGGAAAGAGGCTTTACCTATTTTGATACAGCATATATGTATCATGCGTATAAGAGTGAGATAGCTATGCGAGAGTCGTTAGTAAAACGTCATAAAAGAGACAGTTTCACGTTAGCAACAAAATTGCCAACGATGTTTTTGAAAACACGGAAAGATCAGGAAAGAATATTTAACGAGCAGTTAGAAAAGTGTGGTGTAGATTACTTCGATTACTATCTTCTTCATAACCTGGGTGTAACTCATTATGAGATAGTCCAAAAATTTGATAGTTTTGCGTTTATTCTGGAAAAGAAAAAAGAAGGGA
>Ga0316604_10002603_pt1 | contig 13601 bp, 9 predicted proteins | sample OWC_soil_day20_C_FD_207650 | JGI IMG/M metagenome (GOLD analysis project Ga0316604, IMG submission 207650) | Wetland soil microbial communities from Old Woman Creek delta, Ohio, United States - OWC_soil_day20_CT | ecosystem: Environmental > Terrestrial > Soil > Wetlands | place: USA: Ohio... | reverse complement strand
GCAGGCTCAGTACAGAGCTTTCCAGTTCTTCTTCGTTAATTACGATACGCATACGCTGACCGCCCAATACATATGAAGGACGAACCAGTACCGGATAACCAACTTCTTTCGCTACTTCAATCGCATCGTCCGTATTGTAGGCAGTGCCATACTTAGGATAAGGAATGTTCAGTTCTTTCAGCAGGTCGGAGAAACGGCCACGGTCTTCGGCAATATCCATGTTGTCAAAGGATGTACCGATGATGCGGATTCCTTTTTCTTCCAGTTTTTTAGCCAGTTTCAGCGCAGTCTGACCACCCAGCTGTACAATCACCCCTTCAGGTTTTTCCAGCTCGATAATCTCCCACAGATGTTCCCAGAACACTGGTTCGAAGTACAGCTTGTTCGCCATATCGAAATCAGTAGATACAGTTTCAGGGTTACAGTTTACCATGATAGCATCGTAACCGCATTCCTGTATCGCCTGCAGACCATGCGTACAGCAGTAGTCGAATTCAATACCCTGACCGATACGGTTAGGACCTGAACCCAGTACGATTACTTTCTTATTTTCAGAAGGCTGACTTTCGTTTACAGAATCAAATGTGGAGTAGAAATAAGGAGTTTTTGCTTCAAATTCCGCAGAGCAGGTATCTACCATTTTGTAAGTACGGGTGATGCCCAGTTCCTTACGTTTTGCGTATACCTCTTCTTCTTCACAGTTACCCAACAGGTGTACCAGCTGTGCATCAGAGAAGCCCATACGTTTTGCTTCGCGCAGCATATCAACAGGTATTGTATCCAGATCGTGCTCCATCAGTTGTTTTTCCAGGGTCACGATATCATTGATCTGGTGCAGGAACCATTTGTCAATATAAGTAAGCTGGTGCAGGTGCTTTACAGATACACCTTCCATCAGGGCATCCTTGATACGGAAAATCCTGTCCCAGGTAGGTGTCTTCATTCTTTCCAGCAGCTGCTCGCTCTTCATCTGGGATTTACCATAGTAACCCAGACCCAGTGCATCGTTTTCCAGACTCTGACAAGCCTTCTGCAAAGCCTCAGGGAAAGTACGGCCAATTGCCATTACCTCACCTACTGACTTCATCTGCAGCCCCAGTGTCTGATCAGCACCTTTAAATTTATCGAAGTTCCAACGTGGCATCTTTACGATTACGTAGTCCAGTGCTGGTTCGAAGAACGCTGAGGTGGTTCTGGTGATCTGGTTCTCCAGTTCATCCAGTGTATAACCAATCGCCAGTTTAGCAGCAATCTTTGCAATTGGATAACCAGTTGCTTTGGAAGCCAGTGCAGAAGAGCGGCTCACACGAGGATTGATCTCTATGGCTATGATCTCTTCAGTAGCAGGATTCAGAGAGAACTGTACGTTACAACCACCAGCAAAGTTGCCGAGGTCACGCATCATCTCCATCGCCTTGTTACGCATCAGCTGATAAGCAGTGTCACTCAGCGTCATGGCAGGTGCCACAGTGATGGAATCACCTGTATGGATACCCATTGGATCCAGGTTTTCCACTGTACAGATGATCACTACGTTGTCTTTGGAATCACGCAACAGTTCCAGTTCGAACTCCTTCCAACCCAGTACGGCTTTCTCTACCAGTACTTCATGGATCGGAGATGCCTGAAGACCACGCTGCAAAGCTTCGTCCAGATCATCTTTGGTGTGCACAAAACCACCACCGGTACCACCCAGGGTGAAGGAAGGACGGATTACCAGCGGGAAACCGATTTCCTGTGCGAATTCTTTACCTTCCAGGAAGGAGTTAGCTGTTTTTGCAGGTGCTACAGGTACACCCAGCTGGATCATCCACTGGCGGAACTGTTCACGGTCTTCTGCTTTGTCGATAGCTTTGATATCCACCCCAATCAGGCGAACATTGTATTTTTCCCAGATACCCAGTTCATCTACCTCCTTACAAAGGTTCAGGGCGGTCTGACCACCCATGGTAGGTAACACAGCGTCTATCTGCTGCTCTTCCAGTATCTGTTCTATACTCTCCACCGTCAGGGGTAGTAAGTATACCCTATCGGCCATCATAGGGTCAGTCATGATAGTGGCCGGATTGGAATTTATCAGGATCACTTTGATACCTTCCTCACGCAGAGAACGTGCTGCCTGAGAACCGGAGTAGTCAAATTCACATGCCTGACCAATAATAATAGGACCAGAACCAATAATAAGAACAGATTTGATAGAAGAGTCTTTAGGCATTTGCGTATTTCATTGAAAAAATTAAAACCTGGCTGATTTTCTTCTCATTCACCCGACAAAAAAATCGTGCAAAATTAAGGGTTATAAATTTTATTGTCGCAATAAACTTTGAAACGCGATGGAATCTATCGCCTGAAACCCAATAATGGTCTGCAATTCCCTTGATGAATAATATTTAAACATATATAAATTTGCAGCGCCGCAATACCAGTTATCCAATGGATATATATATTGTTTTTAAATAATCCGTTAAATACCAGCAGATTACTGTTTGGGGCATCAACCAATTATCATCCACACACAAAATAACACCATTGTCCATTGTATGTTTGCACACGTAATAATTTCTTAACGCCCAAATTATTTTCTTACTGAGCAAACAAAGTCAGATCCAGATATGCCAACCATCTGCATGAAGGTGGCCTATGGCTTGGGCAGGAAATTCACAATCCGGCAAATAATAATAACTATAAAACAGGGAAGGCACCTGCTTTTAGACAAGTGCCTTCCCCGATAATAATAATGTTTTTTCTTTTTGTAAGAGCTAACGCATATCCATTCCTGGATATGCTTTTTAATTTTTGACACGGTTACTCATCACTGCAATAGATAACCCCATCAGAGCAATGAGAAAGAAAGACGCCCTCAGACTACTGATCTGAGCAACTAACCCAATCAATACCGGACCAAACAGAAATCCGAGATAACCAATCGTAGAAACCGCCGCCAGCGCCATTCCCGGAGTCATAGTATTACTCCGCCCTGCTGCACTATATACCAGTGGAACAACTGAAGATACCCCTGCGCCGACCATCAGAAATCCTATAATAGCAGTAGTAAAATATGGAAATACAACTGCCAGCAACAGCCCGCCGGCAATGAGTCCGCCACTCAATTGTAATACCCGCTTTACGCCAAAACGCAACTTCAGATAATCTGCCAGGAAGCGAAAAGACGCCATGGTACTCATAAAGGCGTTAGTACCTACTACCGCAATATTAACATGAATCACTTTTCTGAAATATACCCCGCTCCAGTCAAACATAGCTCCCTCGCAAATCATAGATGCAAACGCAATAATGCCAAGGATCATCAGGAACTTGTCAGGCAATACAAATAGCGGCTGCTTCTCCTCTCGCTCACCGGCTTTGTCATCATGCCTTACCACATGATTGATATTCACCGCAAGGATGATAAATACAATCACCATACTCACCAGAAAATGCTGATAGGGCAATACATGCCACTTCTGCATTCCCCACGCCAGCAGAGATCCTGCCAACCCACCAGAACTCCACAAACCATGAAAGGAAGCCATCACAGATCTGCCATACATTTTCTCTACAAATACCGCCTGGGTGTTCACCGCAATATTGGCAATGTTGCCACAAAAACCAAACACTACCAACAATGTAAAGAGTATCCAGGTCTCCCCTGCCAGTCCAAGGGTCGGCAAAATCAAACCATACAAAGATCCAAACACCAGCAGGATCTGCCTGCTGCCATACTTACCGACCAGCGCACCAGCTGCTGGCATAGACAAAAGGGAACCTATCGGCAAAGCCAATAATAATCCACCTAACTGCCCTTCAGAAAGATGTAACTTTTGTTGAATGTCCGGAATACGGGTAGCCCAACTGAAAAAGCAAAATCCCGTCAGAAAAAATAGTGCGCTCACTGCTATGCGCGCCTGCCGCCGCTGCGGAAGGCCTGCTGTCAATACCTGAAACATATAGATAATTAAAATCAGATCACGTTAATACCCAGCTCTCTGTAAGGTCCTGCCATGGCTAATCCTGCCTCGTCGGTTATAATCGTATCCATCTCTCTTATATCACATACTTTGTATGGTTCCGCTGTTCCCATCTTATCGCTCGTCACCAGGGCAATCACTTTGCTTGATGACTGTACCATCACATTTTTTACGCTGGCTTCATCCAGGTGAGGCCCCGTCACGCCTACTTCTGTATGCAAACTGCATACACCCATAAAACAAATATCAGCACGCAGCTTCTCGAGCATACGAATCGTTTCAATACCCGCCGTTACCTGCGAACTCTTGAAAATACGCCCCCCGGTAAGAATAACGTCTACACCCGGATGTTCCATCAATTGCATGGCAATGGGAATACTGGGAGTAACGACGGTTAGCTGTAATGCAGGTGGGAATAACTTGACGAGTGCATAAGTGGTAGTACCACCATCCATTATAATAGTCTGACCATTGTGTAAAAATGAGAGGGCCTTGTCGGCTATCGCTCTTTTATCATCTTCGTGAATGGTGATTCTTTCTGTAAAATTAAACGGATTGGGAGAATGAGGAATGGCCCCTCCCCTTACTTTGATTAACAAACCATTTTGCGCCAAGGCTTCCAGATCACGACGCACGGTATCTTCTGACACATTTAAGTCATTACTCAACTCCGTATGTAACACCTTATGATCTGCCTGTAACTTTCTGAGGATGTACTCAAAACGTTCCTCTTTCAGCATGTTGTTGCAATTTCCTGCAATATTAAGTAAAAACATGCAATATTTTGCTATGAACTTTGTACTATTTGCATAACTTTGCAATAAATTGCAAAATATGGCAAGAATAGCAATAGACATGGATGGAGTTATGGCAGATACATGCCAGCAATACATCGACTGGTACGCAGCACGCTACGGTGAAACAATTGACAAAAACTCCCTCATGGGCTTACCGGAAACAGAAGGCTTCCCTGCCGGTAAAGACGTGATCAGAGGATTCCTTTACGAACCAGGGTTCTTCAGGAACAAGCCAGTCATCAAAGACTGCCAGGAGGTAGTCAAAGCATTATTTGACAAACATGATGTATTCATCGTATCTGCAGCCATGGAGTTTCCACAATCACTCGTTGAAAAGCTGGATTGGTTACAGGAGCATTTTCCATTCATTGGGTGGGAACGTATCGTTTTCTGTGGATCCAAGACCATTGTTCATGCCGATTACATGATCGATGATCATGTGAAAAATCTGCAATATTTCAAAGGCGAACCGTTGATGTTTACAGCACCGCACAATGTCAATATTTCTGGCTACAAACGTGTAAACACCTGGGAAGAAGTAGGTCAGTTATTATTATAGATCTATCCCTGCTTTATTATTTACACTGTTATAAGGATAGTAGTTCGGATCTGGAGCCAACCCTTTGCGCACAGGTAAAAACAACATTTCATTTACCCTGTGCTCAAAGGCTTCCGGACCAGTGATCAACTCATGAGACAGAGGTTCCCACAGCATATCCACTGCAGGAGAAGTCGCCCCTCCGGCTACCAGTTCAGAGATATATAATCCTTTCAGATCTTCCAGCAACTGATCCCTGAAAGCTGGCCACCATACATCAAGTTGCAAAGCCTCTTCCTGCACCATCAGGTATAAAGCGTCAGGCAATAGCAGGTAATCATCAACCCTGATCAGACTATTCTCCTGATCACGGTTAAGTCTGCGGGCCAGCACATCGCAATATCTCTTTTGCGTGAGAATACCAGATGCCCCCTTTAAGTGCATAACGATATACCACATAGGAACATCGAATGCACCAGGCAAATAATTCATATCAGTGACATTTATTTTAAAATCCTGAAATCGGGATTTGCAAAATGTAATTTATCGCAAAATAATAGTACAATAAAATACGCTCGATGATGGAATTAAGAAAATGGCTCTCTATTTAATACAGAATAGGCTTTTCAAAATAGGTCTTCTGATAGGTTGATAAACACTGGTTCATTTTAGCCCTTTTTGGACCGGGCTTGTTTACGTAATTGTAAATTTTCTTTCTTGAGCTGTTCGAGTGCTTCTTTGGTTGAAGAATGGGTTTTCAATAATAAATTGTGCTCTTCCAGCAACTTGTAATATTTTTCTCTTAAAGCGAGCATCTCATCATTATCAGCAATCCGTGTATCATCCAATGAGCCCGGATGAAGGAAACCGGTAGAACTAATTTCAAGTGCCCTGGATACCTTGTCCAGTTCTTCACTTCCGAATAATTCTTTATCAAAGAGATTGTACATGGTTCGCCTCGACATTCCCAGCCGCTTGGCTAACCTGGTTTTATTCAATCCCCGTTCGCTGATAAGTTCCATCAATCTGTGACCATGATGTAATACTGAGGAAGCAGGAGGCTTTTCGCCGTTAATGACAGAAACGCTGTTCCATTCATAGAATTCTTCCGGCGAGATACTGATGATCTCACAGAACTTCTCTAATGTACTTCGCTTCATATCGCTTTTTCGTAAATGGTAATGGGCTATTTGGTTCGTGAAACCGGCCATATCAGCAAAGTCAACAATCTTAACCTTTTTCTGTTTTAAGATTTGCTTCAGGCGCTGGCCCATATGGATTAACCTGGACATGTATGCTTGATTTTACTAACTGTTTATCGCTTTTATGTGCAATTCATACAATATAATAATAATTTCCATTTCATTTTCCTAATTGGTCTTTCATATAGACAATATAGTTACATCATAATTAGGGGAATAAAGTGACAAACTCCGTTCTAAATCAAGCAGTCTTCCATCAAATTCGAGGTAAAATGTTGACATTTATAAGCTATATAAATTTATAATAACAAGTCTTTTAATAATTTATAAAATTTATGTGCATATTTTACGTCATTTATAATTTTATAAATACATTTGTTAACACGTGCATGGCTTTTATACTAATAACATCACTATCAACAAGTTGCAACCAATTGTCCCAAGGTATAAAACCAAAACAAAATGTCAAAATCAAAAGGCACTGAAGCAGTCAACCTCATGCAGGACTTGCACACCAAAATGATCAACTTGCCACTTACATTCCGCGAACGCGTTTGCATCGAATGTAACTGGAGCGTTCCAACCTTCTATCGCAAAATGCGCCCGTCCACCAAAACGGTCAATGGAGAGAAAGAACAGGTCAACCCTTTACTCAGTAATGCAGAAAAGGAAAAGATCATTTCAGTATCAGACGAAGTGTACAAGGAATTCTGGGATTACTGCGACAAGTATCGCAAAAAGAATGGAAAGCACTAATTGCTCCTTCTTTTACCTGTAGTTTTAGCCTCCTGTCCGGAGGGTATTCACTACCTCCACCAAAAGGTCGTAGTGAAAGGCATATCAGTTATTCCCCTTTTTTTACGTTAATATTTGCTTATAAACGATTAATCACTACCACCGTATTCCCCAATTTCATTAAATTTAAGCTGCACATATTACGCGCACGTTATATACTTATTGACCAACACAAAAACTGATTGCAGCCATGGCTTATCCTTACCAGATTAGAAGCTTAGAAGAGTATCAACAGCAGTATCAGCAGAGCATCATAGACCCCGAGGGATTTTGGGCGAATGTAGCTGATCATTTTTATTGGCGCCGCAAATGGGATAAAGTCCTGGAATGGAACTTCAAAGAGCCAGATGTAAAATGGTTCGTCGGTGGCAAACTCAATATCACTGAAAATTGCATCGACCGCCACCTTGGCACATTAGGCAACAAACCCGCCATCATTTGGGAACCGAATGATCCGGAAGAACGTCACCGCGTTATTACTTACAGAGACCTGTATAACAAAGTTTGCCAGTTCGCAAACGTTCTGAAAAATAATGGTGTTAAGAAAGGTGATCGTGTCTGCATCTACATGGGTATGATTCCGGAACTGGCTATTGCCGTATTGGCATGCGCCCGTATCGGTGCTATTCACTCCGTGGTATTTGGTGGATTCAGCGCACAATCTATCGCCGATAGAATTCAGGATGCCCAGGCCAGCCTCGTTATTACATGCGATGGCGCCTTCCGTGGTAATAAAGATATTCCCCTGAAATCTGTAATCGACGATGCTCTCATCGCCTGCCCCTCCGTCAGGAAAGTAATCGTATGTACCCGCACCCGTACACCTGTAAGTATGATAAAAGGCCGCGACCTCTGGTGGGAAGATGAAATCAAACAGGTAGAAACCATGGGTAACCCTCCCTGCCCTGCCGAAGAAATGGATGCAGAAGACATGCTCTTCATTCTCTATACTTCCGGCTCTACCGGCAAGCCAAAAGGTGTCGTGCATACCACCGCCGGCTATATGGTGTACGCCAACTACACATTCGTTAATACATTCCAGTACCAGCCAGGTGAAGTATACTTCTGTACTGCAGACGTAGGCTGGATCACTGGCCATAGCTATATCATCTATGGTCCGCTCAGCGCAGGCGCGACCACCGTTATGTTCGAAGGAGTGCCTACATGGCCTGATGCAGGCCGCCTGTGGTCTATCACCGACAAATTCCGTGTCAATACACTTTACACCGCGCCTACTGCCATCCGCAGCCTCATGGGCTATGGCCTGGGACCAGTGAACCACAAAGACCTGAGCTCCCTGAAAAAACTGGGCAGTGTAGGTGAACCCATCAATGAAGAAGCATGGCATTGGTTCAAAGACAATATAGGTAAAGGACGTTGTCCAATAGTAGATACCTGGTGGCAGACTGAAACCGGTGGTATTATGATCACGCCAATCGCAGGCATCACAGCAGAAAAACCCGGTTACGCCACACTCCCACTGCCAGGCGTTCAACCTATCCTCGTTGATGAACGAGGCCAGGAAATCACCGGCAACAATGTGAATGGTAACCTCTGTATAAAATTCCCATGGCCAGGCATGCTCCGTACTACTTACGGTGATCATGAACGCTGCCGTACCACTTACTTCGCTACCTACGACAACCTCTACTTCACCGGCGATGGTTGTCTCCGCGATGAAGATGGCTACTACCGCATCACCGGCCGTGTGGACGATGTATTGAATGTAAGCGGACACCGTATAGGTACCGCCGAAGTCGAAAATGCGATCAACATGCACGCAGGCGTAGTAGAAAGCGCAGTGGTAGGATATCCGCACGATATCAAAGGACAAGGTATCTATGCCTTCGTCATTGCAGAAAAAATGGTGCATGATCCTGAACTGACAAAGAAAGACATCCTGCAAACTGTATCCCGTATCATTGGCCCTATTGCCAAACCAGATAAGATCCAGTTTGTAAGCGGATTGCCTAAAACCAGATCAGGAAAAATCATGCGTCGTATTCTCCGCAAAATCGCTGAAGGTGAAATGGAGAACCTGGGCGATACCTCAACCCTGCTGGATCCGAACGTAGTCGATGAGATCAAAAGAGGAAAGCAATAATACAACCCAACAATGCTTCTGCCAGTGGCAGAAGCATTGTTTTAAAGAGAAAATTCCTATACCTTGTTCCCCATGAAGCTGCTTAAACGTACCCTGATTATTCTCTTCATCACGCTCAATATTGTAGCTGCCTTTCATGCTTATAAATTCACTCATTTCTATGCACCTGGTACATCAGACAACCGTAAGCCAGAGCAGATGAATGCTCTCGGAAAACTAAAGATCATCTTCTTCGGTGTACGCATGTCTAAAACCGTTGCTACCACTCACCCTGATACAGCTTACATTCCTGTCAGTCTGCCTACATCCAATGGCCTGCACCTCTCCTGCTGGTATATACCTGTACCCAACTCCAAAGGCACGGTATTATTATTTCATGGTTACGGTGGCAACAAAGGCCCCTGCCTTTCAGAAGCAGCATGGTTTCGCCATTTAGGATATAGTACTTTCCTCACTGACTTCAGAGGTCATGGTGATAGCGAAGGCAATACCTGCTCTATAGGTTACAAAGAAGCAGATGATGTAAAAGCTGCTTATGATTATATCAGCAAACAGAATGACAAACCGATCATCTTATGGGGAGCAAGTATGGGAGCCGCAGCCATTATGAGAGCTGTACCCACTTATCACCTGCAACCCCAAAGGCTGATCCTGGAATGTCCCTTCGCAACCCTTACTGATGCTGTGAAGAGTCGTATGCGCGCAGTGAATTTACCAGAGACACCACTCTCCCAATTGCTGGCAATTTGGGGCGGCTTAGAACAGGGATTTTGGGGACTGGGATATCAACCTGCAAGAGAGGGAGAAAAGTTGAAAATGCCCGTATTACTTTGCTGGGGTGAGCATGATATCAGGGTGACCAGCCAGGAAACGAATTCCGTTTTCAAACACCTGGGCAGTTCACAAAAACAACTGGTCGTATTTACCGGATCTGGTCATCAATCTTTTTGCAGACATGAAGGACCTAAATGGAAAAATGCAGTCACTACTTTCCTGACCACAAAATAAAAAAGCATGCTTCACCCGAATGAAGCATGCCTTCACAAGACCAATACCCGTCTTTATGTTAATTCATGCCACCAGCCACAGAACGTTGCTGATGTCACTACGATGCTAACCTAAAGCTTGTAAGATCTTCTAATAATTATGCTGTACAGCAATACAAATTTAATATCTCTTACTGCAATCTAACATGCAGCTCTTATTTTCTAATCACTACCGGTGTACCTACTTTGATCACTTCGTACAACTCACTCACATCACTATTCTTCATACTAATGCAACCCAGCGTCCAGTTAATGCGTTGTTCTACATAGTTGTCACGAATGCCGGAATTCCACTCTACGCCATGAATGCCAATACCACCACCCGGTGTTGCCACCGAAGGCAGATATCCTTCAGTTTGCAAACGATGAAAACGCTCCAGAGACGCTTCATTCGGATAGTCCAGCAGCATAAACCGGTTCCATAACTTATCGGGCCTTTTGCTCTGAATATGGAAAGTTCCTTCCGGCGTCAACCGGTCACCTTCTTTGCACTTATCAGACTGATCATTATTACCAAATACTACCTTGTAGATTTTTCGAAGTGTCACATCCTCATATAAGTAAAGCCTATAGTCGCTTTTGTCTATCAGCAGAAAGATCTTGTCAGGGTCTATATTCCCCGGATTCACTTTCACTGAATAAAGATAACTGTCATTATTAATGTTAGTAGTAATTGTGGTTTTAAATCCTGATACTGGCACATACAGTAATATCAATAATAGTAACAGGCAATAGCGATTCATTTTCACAGGGTATTTAGCTGGTTACTTAACGTTGAGCGTCAACTCTTTATTGCAACGGGTTAAAAAAATTGACGTCGCAAAGGTAAATAAAAAACCCTCCGGCACCACACAAGGCACCGGAGGGCTGATATTTTTTGGAGGAATTAGTAACCGAATACTTCTTCCAGCGTCAATACTTTCACATCACCAAACTTCTTCAGATCGTCCAGGTTCACACGTTTGTCTGATGCTACCACGCAATAAGTATATGGCTTATTTGCCAGCTCATCGTCATGGAATTTTTTCACATCATCAAAGGTGATCTTATCGATCTTTTCGTATACCTTCTTACGGTTGTCTTCCTGCAGACCCAGTTTCTGGTCAGCCAGGTAAGTGAAGATGATACCATCCTGTGTGATTCTTTCAGTTTCAATATCCTGTTTCAGGCTCTGTCTTGCAGTTTCAAACAGCTTGTCAGAACGAGGAATATCATTCAGCAATTCATTCATGCCATTGATCGCATCATTCATCTTATCTGCCTGACTACCTACGTAAGCAACGGTAGAATAGCGTGCGCCTTTCTTATCAGGTGTAGAATAGAAAGCATAAGTAGAATAAGCCAGCGCCTTGGATTCACGGATAGTCTGGAATACGATAGATCCCATACCACCACCAAAGTATCCATTGAACATGCTTACCAGCGCTGTTTTGTCAGGACTATATACTTCATCATTCCTTACCCAGTTTACTTCTGTCTGTACCATATCATAGTTTACAAACAGCACCTGGTTTTTAGTCTGATCTATTTTATCAAATTTCTGTTGAGGAGGTATTTCCTTCCACGAAGCAGGAATCACGTGCTCTTTCTGTACAGCAGCAATCATTTCATTCATGGACTGAGGACCATAATAGATAACTGTGTGCTTGAAGTTACCCATAGAGTGCAACATGTCTGTCAACTGGCTGGCGGTTACACCATCCAGGTCAGCCTGACTCAGCGCATTGTTGAAAGGATTTTTGGCACCATACATTGCATAGTTAGCCAGGCCTTTCATGATATTGCCTTTATTCAGTTTGCTATCTGTACGTGATTTACCAATACGACCTTTCAGTGCAGCAAGTGCATCTTCATTCACCTGGCAATGTGTTAACAGATGCTCAAACAGGGCAACAGCCTTATCGAAATTCTCCTGTAAGCCAGAGATAGCAATCACAGAGTTTTCATTGCCTGAATTTACGGTGAAGCTACATGCGATGTTATAGAACTCTCTGCTGATCTGCTCAGAAGTATATTTATCAGTACTCAGGAATTGCAGGTATTGTGCAGCCAGTGGCAACAGTTTATTGTTCCAGCTACCCATGTCAAAACGATAGTACAGACGGAACAGACCATTGTCTTTGTTCTGTACATACAGTACGTCTGCCTGACCAGCTTTACCTTTCTGAATATCCTTGTCGAAATCCAGCCACTGTGGTTGTACTGGTGTAGCCGGGATGGCATCTACTTTTTTCAGGAAAGCAGATTGATCATTGCGGTTAATTGCAACAGGCGTGATCGTTGGCTTTTCTACCTTTTCAATATTCTTGTCTTCCCCTTTACGCTTGTACAACAGTACGTAGTTATCATTAAAATATTTATTGGCGAAATCAACGATCTGCTGCTTGGTTACCTTACCCATGTTATCCACATAGGTTACATCAGCCAGCCAGTTCTGGCCCCTGTGCTTGATAAAACCATCCATCAGGGAACTAGCACGGTTGTTATTGTTTTCCAGCCCCTGTAATTCAGACAGCTTGGCATTGTTCACAATCGCCTTTACCAGGGTTTCGTCGAACTGACCTTTCTTCAGAATTTCCAGCTGACCCAATAACAGATCTTTTACCTGATCAAGGGTTTGACCCTGCTTAGGTTTACCACTCAGTTGGAACACAGCATAATCCTTCCAGCCCATTACACCAGCGCTGGAGCTCAGTACTTTCTGTGCCTTATTCACATTCAGATCCAGCAGACCCGCTTTACCATTGTTCATGATTTCAGAAATTACACCCAGCAGTACAGAGGATTTGGTATCCAATGCACCAGGCATACGATATGCAATCATTACATTTTCAGCATCAGGACCTACTACTTCTTTCACGATCGGCGCTTTTATAGGCGCTTCTACAGGAGCTTTGTATTCTGGAACTGGTTTAGACTTCATGTAAGCGAAGTCTTCATCAATCTTCCTGATCACATAATCAGGATTGAAGTCACCCGCCATTACAATGGCCATATTGTTCGGCACATAGTAAGAGTTGTAGAACTGACGGATCGCTTTCAGAGAAGGATTTTTCAGGTGCTCCACCGTACCGATGGTGCTCTGCTGACCATAGTTATGGGTAGGGAACAGAGAAGACAGCATCAGCTCATAAGACTTACGGCTATCATT
>Ga0316604_10002601_pt1 | contig 13620 bp, 13 predicted proteins | sample OWC_soil_day20_C_FD_207650 | JGI IMG/M metagenome (GOLD analysis project Ga0316604, IMG submission 207650) | Wetland soil microbial communities from Old Woman Creek delta, Ohio, United States - OWC_soil_day20_CT | ecosystem: Environmental > Terrestrial > Soil > Wetlands | place: USA: Ohio... | reverse complement strand
GTGGACTGGCGAGAGCCCGGAGTCATTCGGATTTCACCGGCGCCCTTATATAACTCTTATGGAGACGTATTTCATTTTTATGAAATCATAGCAAATATTGCTTAAAACGCTTAATTAAGTACGATGAATTTTGAGAGAAACGAACGCCCCCGCAGGCCCTACTCTCCTCCTGGTGCAGACAAAGACCAAGATCCCAATAAGGAGAGACCAGGCGGTTACTTCAAACCCGATTTTAACAATGAAAGGGAGGGCAAACCTGGTGGTTACAACCAGGACAATGACAGACCTAATTTTAACCGTGACCGCGGCGAAAGCGGCGGTGGCTATAATCGCGGTGATCGCGATGGTGGCAGCGGTGGATATCGTCCACGCGACAACGGTGGCTATGGCGGCGGCGGCGGCTACGATCGCGGCGGCAGTGGTGGCTACGGTGGCGGCGGAGACCGTGACTTCAACCGTGAAGGCGGTGGTGGTGGCTATAACCGCGAAGGCGGTGGTGGCGGCTACAATCGTGGCGGCGGCGGTGGTTATGATCGCGGCGGCAGCGGTGGCGGTGGTTACGATCGCGGCGGTGGCGGCGGTGGTTACAATCGCGGCGGCAGTGGCGGTGGTGGTTACGATCGCGGCGGTAGTGGCGGTGGTGGTTACGATCGCGGCGGTAGCGGCGGTGGTGGCTACAATCGCGGCGGTGGCGGCGGTGGTTACGATCGCGGCGGTGGCGGCGGTGGTTACAATCGCGGCGGCGGTGGCGGTGGTTACGATCGCGGCGGCGGCGGCGGTGGTTACAATCGCGGCGGTGGCGGCGGTGGTTACGATCGCGGCGGTAGCGGCGGTGGCTACAACCGTGGCGGTGGTGGCGGCTTCGGCGGCGGCGGCGGTGGATTCCGTCCAAGACCAGGTGGCGGCGGCGCAAGACGTCCGTTCACTCCTAAACCAGATAACAAAATCTACTTTATCGCCCTGCTGCCTACAGCTGAGGTAGGTAAAGAGATCATCAAAATAAAGCAGGATTTCGCTGAGAACTTCGGCCCTATGTATGCGCTGAAAGTATTGCCGCATATCACACTCCAGGTTCCTTTCACAGCTGATCCTGCACTGGAAAAAGCTTTCTGCGATGAACTGGCTGAATTTGCTAAAACACAGGCGCCTTTCGAAGTGTCCCTGAATGGTTTTGGTACATTCCCGAACAAGCAGAACCGCGTACTGTTCATCAATGTTGAGAAGAGCGAAACTATGAGCGCCCTGCACAGACAACTGATCAACTTCCTGCGTAAGGAGTTTGGCTTCAGTACCATGCTGGCTCGTACAGGTTTTACCCCTCACGTAACCGTGGCCTTCAAAGACCTCGAAGATGCACAGTTCGAAAAGGCTTGGCCTGAATACGAAAACAAGGAATACACTGCTTCATTCAAAGTGAACAACCTGTATTTCCTCCGTCATAACGGTAAATCCTGGGAAGTACTGCAGAAGTGCAAACTGGGTGGTGCGTGATCGGAATGAGATTAACACTAATGAAAAAGAGGAAGGCGATCGCCTTCCTCTTTTTTTATTTTCCGTAGATCATTATTTTCCGTAGATCTTATTTTTTGTAGATTCTTTACTTCCTGTATATCCTGTAAGTATCTCCGTCTTTTAACCAGCCTGAGTTTGTCATGTCTGTAATTGAATCCAATACCTGTGGTAATGGTGGGATCCGGACAAACATTCTATTTAGATGGAAGGTGTCTATAGCTCTTTCTGCTACAATCTTCACCCCATAATAATCCTCCAGCGTTTTGAGTATATCATGAATCTCTGTACCATCAAACACAAATTTATTCTCCTTCCACGCTATGAAATTCGCATCATTATTCGCATTCTCTTCAGGCTGCTTGCCTGCTGCAAAAGTCACTTTACGACCCGGTGTCACCACTAGTTTATGTGTGTCATGCGACACCGCTACCTTTCCAGTTACCACCGTAACTTCCACAGGTGTGGCAGCATATGCCCTAACGTCAAAAGAAGTCCCCAATACCTGCGTCTGTGTTTCATTCGCATACACCACAAATGGTCTTCCCGGTTGGTTCGCTACCTCAAAAAATGCTTCCCCTTCCAGGTGAATCGCTCTTTCTGCACCAGCCAGTTGTTTGTCATAACGTAAACGACTGTTTTGATTCATATAAACCTTACTACCATCCGGCAGGGTAATAGTCGTCTTTTCATTAGCGGCCGTAAGCGTGGTGATTTCATTTGGTCCACGCAAGGTGAAGTAGAGTAGGGTAGCTACCGCAATACCAGTAATACTGGCTGCGATACGCAGGTACATTTTCCTGTTGCTCACCACCTGCAATGTAGGTGTCTGTGTTGTATACACACGCTCCCTAAAGCGCTGCCAGTTGGCTGCTGTATCAGGGATAAATGTGGTGTCGTTGTCACCGGTGATCGTCCACGTACGCCTGATCTCATCGAAGTAACGACGATGCGTGGCATCTTCATCCAGCCATGTTTGCAACATGGTTCGCTCAGTAGGGGAGAGTGAATTCTCCAGCGAGCGTACGATCAGCGTATCAATATTTTCAATTTGCTCAGACATATATGTCAACATTGTAAAAGTAAAGGATAAAGCGCCGCTCCTGCTATGAACAGGATAGTTACCTGCAGATAATCCTGCAGGGAGATACGTAATTTTTTCAAGGCCGTCACCATCTGGTTCTCCACTGTTTTTACAGAGATATTCAGCGTAGCGGCAATCTCCTTGTATGATAGTTCTTCGTATCGGCTAAGTATAAAGATCTCTCTGCACTTTTCAGGCAGCCGGTCTACAGCTTGCTGAATATGTTGGGTAGTTTGTCGCAGGTTCATACCAGCGCCTGGATTTTCCGCCTGTACTGGTTCATGCTGTTCACCTAGTTCCATATGTACGCCTCTGCGCTTTTGTTTATCAACATAATCCAATGCCATATTGATCGCGGCTTTGTGCAGGTAAGCTTTAAAGTAAACATCCTGTAGTTCAGCCCGACGGTTCCATATCTTAATAAATACGTCCTGTGCAAGGTCTTCCGCAGTAGCAGTGTCCTGTACAATGCGGTAGATTGTCTTACAGACAAACGGAAACCAGCTCCTGAACAGTGTTTCCATGAACAACTGCTCATTCTCCTGTAATAATTTTTGCAATGCAGCATTTTCCGGCATGGTACAAAAATAACCTTTGTCCGTATTCCCGCTAGCATAGGTAGGGGCAGTACTGGAAAATGTCCTGAGTACAGCTTGCATATGTGACAATTAATTTGCTGTGATATAATAGATAACGGTTGTCACAGCTGATACCCCTATGTGATGGAAAAATAAAAAAGTCGGAAGAAAATTTCTTCCGACCATGACCGGGGCAGGTGCCCCTTAAAAAAAATGGAGCCGGCCATACTGAAGTATGGAACCGGCTTTTTGATTAACCCCTATGAAAACCAACTATTGCTATCTTCAATTATTTTTCTGACAGTTTAATTTCTCCGAGATCTGTTGCTTTTCCATCTTCCACTCTCACATTTGCAATCGTCACATCCTGGTATGGACTTTTGGCAGAAACTATCACTGTATATGTGCCGGCTTTGGCCTGTTGTAAGGAAAATGTTCCATCATTAACAGTCGCCTTCAAAGTATCTGTTCCCATAATCGCCCATGCATTGTTTGCTCCATCTGCAGGAGTTACTTTTCCTGAGATGCTTCCTTCATCACTTGTCCTGAATGCATACGCACCGAATACGGCAATAGCAAGGACTAACATTAATTTTTTCATGGTCGTTTCAATTGATATGGTTATGTAGAAGTAAAATCAATTAACATGCCAACGGGCCAAAAATCAAATCAAGTAAGAAGAGGTTTAACATTCCTTTATACTAAACTGCAAGAGTCTGCTATAAACGTAGAAAGAGGTTTTTATTAAACGTAGCAGTAGGTTTTTATAAACGTCGAAGGAGGTTTGCCATCAGGCAAACCTCCTTCGACTCCCCTGAAAAGAAAACGCTTTTACCTTCGGCAAAAGCGTTTTCTTTTCAGTTATTTTAGTTCAAACTATCTTCTATTCAACTTAGACAGCAGTCGCAGTATCTCCAGATACAACCAAACCAGCACCACCAGCAAACCAAACGCTGCATACCACTCAAACCACTTAGGCATGCCCTGTGCAGCTCCCTGCTCAATCATATCAAAATTCAAAATCAGATTCAACGCAGCAATCGCTACCACCACCAATGAAAAGATAATACCAATCATACTACCCTCATGCAGGAAAGGAATATCTACAGAGAACAGACGCAGTACCAACGCAATCAGATAAAACACTGCAATACCTGCAGTCGCTGTATACACAATCGCACGGAACTTCTCAGTCGCACGCAGCACACCCAATCTATAAAGCACCAGCATTGCGACAGCAGTACCAAAAGTCAGACCTACAGCCTGCAGTACAATACCGTCATACAATGAGGAATACATTGCGGAAATAACACCGAGGAACAAACCTTCTGCCAGTGCATAAGCAGGTGACAAATAAGGCGCCCATTCTTTCTTAAAGCTAATAACAATTGCCAGTACAAAACCACCGATACCACCTATCATCAGGAAAGGAATATAGTTACCCTCTCTTGCGAGGATACCCCATGAGTAAACAGCAGCACAGATCACCAGTGCTAAGAGGAAAGCAGTCTTGTTGGCAGTACCCTTTACTGTCATTGAATTGTCCGTGGACTTCAGAGCAGCCTGCTGAAATGTCTTTTCATTCAGGACGGGATTATTGGGTTGGAATAATGCCATGATGTTATAATAATTATTTGTTAGCTAAATTACGATTTTCACTCATAAATATCGTAAACCAATTGCGAATTCCCTGTTAAACTCCGTTACTATTACTAAAAGTTATGAGCCATAACTATTAGCTATGCTGGCGGAAAGACAAAGTCTACTGACTTTGTGTACTTTTGTTAAAATTCAGCCTTCCGGAAAGTATATGATTTAAAACAGTAAATACTACCCTCCGAATCGTTAAATTTACAGCCTGAAAAAATATCAGTCGTTAAATAAGATCTTAAATGTCAAATACTTCGGTTCAACAGATAGAAGATGTGGTGATCAAGTTCGCTGGGGATAGTGGTGACGGTATGCAGTTGACGGGAACCCAGTTCTCCAATAATACCGCCCTGGTAGGTAATGACCTCAGCACTTTTCCTGACTTCCCGGCCGAAATCCGTGCCCCTCAGGGTACCCTGGCCGGTGTGAGCGGCTTCCAGCTCCACTTCTCCTCCAACCGTATATTTACCCCTGGTGATGCCTGTGATGTACTGGTGGTTATGAACGCAGCAGCGTTGAAAGCCAACCTCAAATCCCTGAAAAAAGGTGGTATCATCATCGCAAATACTGACGGTTTTGATGCAAAAAACCTGCGCCTCGCCAATTACCCAGATGGCGTAAACCCTCTCGAAGACGGTTCCCTGGTGAACTTTCAGCTCCATACCATGGACGTAACCAAGATGACGCGTGAAGCGCTCAAGGAAAGCACCCTCGGTATGAAAGAGAAGGACAGGGCCAAAAATATGTTCGTGCTTGGATTCCTCTACTGGTTGTATGACCGTAACCTGGAAAGCACTGAAAACTTCCTCAACGATAAATTCGGAAAGAAACCTGAAATCTTAGATAGTAACCTGAAAGTGCTGAAAGCAGGTTACAACCTGGGCGATACCGTAGAAGCCTTTACCACCCGCTACCGTGTGGAAAAAGCAAGAATGGAACCCGGTACCTACCGCAGCATTACAGGTAACACCGCCCTGTCTTACGGCCTCATCGCTGCCAGTCAGAAGGCAAACCTGCCCCTGTTCCTGGGTACTTACCCTATTACACCAGCATCTGATATCCTGCATGAGCTGAGCCGTTACAAAAACTTCGGCATCCGCACATTCCAGGCAGAAGATGAAATCGCAGGTATCGCTTCCGCAATCGGTGCGTCCTACGGTGGCCACATGGGTGTAACTACCACCTCCGGCCCGGGTATGGCACTGAAAGGTGAAGCCATCGGTCTGGCAGTAATGCTGGAAATCCCACTGCTGATCATAAACATTCAGCGTGGTGGTCCTTCTACAGGCTTACCTACCAAAACTGAACAATCTGACCTTTTACAGGCATATTATGGCCGTAACGGGGAGTGTCCGCTGCCGGTGATCTCCGCATCCACACCATCAGACTGTTTTGATGTGGCTTACGAGGCTTTCCGTCTCTCCATCGCACATATGACACCCGTGATCCTGCTGAGTGATGGGTATATAGCAAATGGTGCTGAGCCATGGCGTTTCCCTAAGTCAGACGACCTGAAACCAATTCAGGTTAAGTTCAAAACAGCACTGGAAGAAGGTGAAGACAGTTATCTCCCTTATCATCGTGATGAAAACCTGGTGCGCCCCTGGGCAGTACCTGGTACACCTGGTCTGGAACACCGTATCGGTGGTCTGGAAAAACAGAACATCACTGGTAACGTGAGCTACGATCCTGAAAATCACCAGGTAATGGTGCGCATCCGCCAGGAAAAAGTTGATAAGATCGCAGATCATATTCCTCCTCAGACAATAGAACTGGGTCCTGAAAAAGGTAAAGTACTGGTACTGGGCTGGGGTTCTACCTATGGTTCAATCAAGAGTGCCGTACTGGAACTGCTGGCTGAAGGCCACGAAGTAGCGCATGCTCATATCCGCTACCTGCGCCCGTTCCCTAAAAACCTGGGTGAGATCCTGCATAACTATGATAAAGTATTGATTCCTGAAATCAACAACGGTCAGCTCATCAAAATCATTCGTGAGCAATTCCTGATCGATGCACAGGGTTATAACAAGATCATGGGTGTGCCTATCACAAAAGGCGAATTGGTGATTAAGATCAAGGAGCTGTTGCTGCCATGATAATCAGCTAACTAATATATTGGCAAAAGATCCTGTCCCCCGGGGCAGGATTTTTTTTGTATATTCATTTATCGCCAAATGTTTATTATGAAAAGCCTCGTACTGTCTTTATTACTTTCATTCCTGATGCTGGAAATAACCGCACAAACGCATAGCTATGAAATTCGCTATGGTAGTCATGTGATTGGCAACATTACCGCTGTGCAGAAAGTAGCAGGAACTGTCAGAAAGATTGCCATCCAGAGCAACGTTGATATGAAACCCCTTGCTAAGTTTAACCTCAATATCGACTGTGATTACGATAACAATATCTTGTTGATTGCCAATGCAAAACGCACTACCGGAAAGGAGGGAGACGATAAGTACAGCATTACTAAAAGAGATGGAAAGAATTACAGCATCAATCACAATGGGGAACGGTCAGTGTTGAACAATACAGATATCGTACATACGGTAGCGGAGTTATACTTCTTCGAACCTCATCATATCACCAGTATATTTTCGGAGCTGCAAGGCGCCTTCCTGCCACTCAGATCATTGGGGAATGGATTATATGAGCTGACCCTGCCAGAGGGCAAAAAAAACGTGTATAAATACGAAAAAGGTACATTGGTACAAGTAGAAATACCACAGGCATTTGGAAAAGCGCTGGTGGTTAAAATAACTTAGAATGGGTTTAAATAAGCTGAGGATAGCGTGCGCTACCCTCAGTGATTGTTTTAGTCTATAATTCAGTGAATGATTCAGTCTATAACGAGGACAAAGACAGCCTATAACCCAGTCAGGGTTTGCGTCTATATCCAGATAAATTTTTAGTCTATCACCTTTTCTATGATCTGCCCACTCACCTTATCCTTCAGGATCACTTTCTTCGTACCATAATGCGTCATTTCTTCCTTGACAAGATAATACTGTGAATCGTATTCCTGCTGAGTAACGTCTTTACCTACATTTTCACGACCTCTCCATATCTCCAGTTTTACCGGCTCCCACAATTTAGAAGCGGCACTGCGATAAGCGGCATCCAGAATAGCATTCACCACATACCCATCGTAAAACGTTTCCTGTGGTGCACGTTGCTGCTCCATGGCTGCGAACATATCGGTGAACATGTGATTGTAGCCCAGGTCATTCAGTTCATCGCCTACAGGGAATAACCATCCGCTGTTGCTTTCCGCTTTTTCAGCTACATAGTCTGCCCCTTTACCGGTGGTGAACATATCAAAACCTGTACGCAGGAAATTGTTGATCCAGATAGTACCTTCTGTACCCATCACTTCATCACGCAGGTCCAAACCACCTCTGAAAGTCCAGCTGACCTCAAATTGCCCGATAGCGCCATTTTCATACTTCACTAACCCGATGGCATGGTCTTCGGCATCGATAGGTTTTACCTGTGTATCGGCCCAGCACATCACCTCTACAGGTTTGATGTCTTTGCCGATAAATGACCGGGCTATTTCCACGCAGTGACAACCCAGGTCCAGCATACAACCACCGCCGGCTTGTTCCTTATCCCAGAACCATTCGCTGTGCGGGCCGGGATGTGTTTCTCTGGATTTGGCCCAGAGTATTCTGCCCAGTGCTCCGTTCTTCACACTATCCAGTGCTTTCAGGAACTTGGGTGTATATACAAGATCTTCGAGATAACCATTGAAGATGCCTGCCTTTTCTACGGCTTCCAGCATACGTTTGGCTTCTGCTGCATTACGGCCCAGGGGCTTGGTACAGATCACACCTTTTTTATGTTTACAACACAGCAACACCGCTGCCTCATGGAGATTGTTTGGCAATGCAATACATACTACATCCACGTCAGGATGGGCAATAGATGCCTCCATATCGGTCGTCCAGTGTGCTACCTGGTAGTCTGCTGCAAACTTTTGTGCACTCTCTTCCCTGCGGGAATAAATACTCACAATCTTATCACGGCTACGCTGCCCCTGTAACGAGTCAGCATAAAATCGGCCTATGAAGCCTGAGCCTAACATGGAAATACGTTGCATACTTACAGAGCGGTTTTGGTTTGTTTTTCCTTGAATAATGCGAGGAAGAGGAAGCATACCACCAGTGCAATACCAGCAGGAATGATCCACACCTTACGCCAGAATTCAGCTAAAGGCAGATCCTTGTAATGATCAGAAATGAGACCAGCTACCCAGAAACCGATCAGCATACCTACACCATAGGTAGCAAGCGTGATCAGACCCTGTGCGGCACTCTTATATTTTTCACCTGCCTGTGCATCAGTATAGATCTGACCAGACACGAAGAAGAAGTCATAACAGATACCATGCAGTGCAATACCGATGATCAGCATAAACAACAGATCATTTGCATCACCATATGCGAACAATACATAACGGATGGCCCATGCCAGCATACCAGCCATGATCGTCTTTTTGAAACCATATTTCTTGAAGAAGACCGGGATCAGCAGGATCAGGAATGTTTCTGACAACTGACCAATGGTCATCATCACCGTTACATGTGGCATTTTCATTTCTTCGAAGAAACGGTGTGCATTCTGGTAATAAAACGCCAGCGGAATACAAATGAGGATAGAAGAAATAAAGAAAATGAGGAAGTTGCCATTCTTCAATAAGCGGATGGCATCGAGACCTAAAATTTCACCAATACTTTCTTTCTGGTTTTTGTCTTTTATCGGTGGCGTCTTTGGCAGACTAAAGCTGTAGAAACCCAGGATCACAGACGCGATACCAGCCATAGCAAAGGTGTTTTTCATGAATCCTGCAGCTACACCAGCTTCACTATCCCATGCAAAAGCAGAAACCAGCACACCTGCTATAATCCAGCCGATGGTACCGAACATGCGGATCACGGAGAATTCTTTTTCAGGATTTTTCATCTGGCGGAAAGAAACGGAATTCACCAGTGCGAGTGTGGGCATAAAGAGTACCATGTAAGCAAACACATAAGGATAGAATACGCTTACATCTTCGGCACGAAACATCTGGAACATCAGCACAGCGCCTGCAAGGTGCAGTACGCCAAGGATGCGCTCAGCATTAAAGAACTTATCGGCAATCATACCGATGATAAAAGGAGCGATAATAGCGCCGTATGACTGTGTGGAGAATACATTGGCAGTGGCGATACCATCTGCATGAAGGTTCGCACTCAAATATGTTCCTAATGTAACAAACCATGCCCCCCAGATAAAAAACTCAAGGAACATCATAACGGATAGCCGGATACTGGTACTTGCTTTCATAACGATTTTATACTTAACAATGACGATAACTTTGCCCGTATAAGATAAGTAAAATAAAACCGAAATTCCAATAGGGTATGAAAAACGGGCTTTTTAGATAAACACCCGGTCATCTTTAATTATAAAATCCTTTTCGGTAGCACCGTAATTTCCGACCCCTCCGCCAGCAAAGCCGATATCGGCTGCTGACTCAGCATAGGCACAAACTCATCTCCATACAATGCAACTGTATCCACCTGATAACTATAATCAATCATACTATGCGTTCTCCACTGTGGATGCGTCACCTGGTATTCCCCGGTCTTATCAGCGCCCATATGGGTATATCCCCAGTAATGATCTGTAATAAATGCTGCTTCGCTACCCGGAGTAATAGGCAATGGCGCCGCATCTGCTTTTGCTGTGAGATGATTCCAGTGGGCACCCACCTTCCATTCATAACTCACTTCCAGCTCCTCCTCAGTATGTTTCCATCTATGCCGCATGGCATGTGTGGCATATTTCTCTTTATAAATAGTATTAGCTACAAATGTAATCGCATGCTTAGGCACCAGTTCCTTAATAAAAACCACGCCTCTCTTCCATTCCTGCCCATCCTTATACCTCACATAAAACCGTAGATTCACCTCTTCAAAATGCCTGTGAAATGGAATTGACAAGCCAAGTACTTTCGTATTTTGAAACATAAACCCCACAAGACTTACATAATGTATGTCATTCCACGTATCCAGTTCGGTGCGATAAGGTACATAGCGCTGCAATACAGCCGGATCTGCCTGAAAATTGATCATGAGCAGATTGCGCCATTCTGCTGATAGAAAAGGACTTTGCATAGATTATTGTGCTTTTACCAGCGTCTTGTAGTACTTACAGACAGGCCTGATGCCACATTCCCCACACCTGGGGCTTCTGGCCACGCAGATGTACCGGCCATGCAGAATGAGCCAGTGATGAGCGATATGAACTTTCTCTTCAGGAATATATTTCAGCAATTGCAACTCTGTCTGCAAAGGTGTTTTGGCGTTCGTCGTCAACCCGATGCGTGCCGATACCCGGAACACATGGGTATCAACAGCCATATTAGGCTGATGATGTATAACAGAAGTAATGACATTGGCTGTCTTTCGTCCCACCCCTGGTAGCTTGACCAGTTCTGATACTGAATCAGGTATCTCCCCATTGAAATCTTCCATGAGCATCTGCGCCATCCCGATCAGATGTTTCGTCTTGTTATTGGGATAGCTGATACTGCGGATCAGCGGAAATAGCTCATCAAATGTGGCGTGGCTCAAACTTTCCGCATCCGGGTACTTTTTAAAGATTGCCGGTGTGGTCATATTCACCCTTTTATCTGTGCATTGCGCAGACAGGATGACGGCCACCAGTAATTGATAAGGATTATCATAGAGCAGTTCCGTCTCCGCATTAGGAGCATGTTGCTCAAAATAATTTAATACAAAGGCAAAGCGTTCTTTCTTTGTCATACCTGTAAAGGTAGGGCAAAAAAGTTCTCAAAAATGTGAGTGCTGAAAGGGCTCCTTACTTAGTCGGCTGGGTCTTCTTCGCGTATTCTGCAATCGCTCTGATAGTCTCAGGTCTTGGTGAATAAATAATAGTGTCCAGCGCTTTGCGGGTTTGGTTCAGGCAGTTTTGTTCTTCGCGGGAAAGTTCAGGATCTTGATTATCCATTTTGTGCAATTTATTTGCGCTATCAGTTACAGAAAGAAAAGTAGAAAATAGATGTGTAGAATTCCCCATGCAAATAAGTTTTAATACAAATGATTAATTCATAACAGTATAACGGAGATTATGCAAAATGTATTGTCAAAATAAACGAAATATTTCGAAAGATATGATAAGGAAAGGATGGGCGGTAGAGGAGAAATGCTTGATAAACGAGGATTTGAACAGAAGGGGCTGTTATTCTTCCTCAGTGAAGATGAAAAGGTCCTCATCGTCCTTTTTCATGAGGTATTTTTCACGGGCAAACTTTTCCAGTTTGTCAGGGCTGGACAATAATTCTTCCTGTTCTTTGCGGGTTTTAACAATTTCTTCGCTGAAGAAAGCTTTCTGTTCTTCCAGTTTATTCACTTCGGAGGTGAGTTCGTACTGGGAGATGAAGTTTTTGCTATCAATAAATGCCAGCCATATTACGAATGCCGCTGCTGATACGAAATATTTATTTCGCATATATGCAGGGATCTTTATGGACTTTAATTTAGATAACATATCGGGTGGAAAGGTACAGAATTCATGCCATACCCAAAAAAAATCCGGGTTTTGACGTAAATCAAAACCCGGAATATTGACCACTAATGAAAACTCGGCAGTTAAAATAAATTATTCACTTGCACGAACTCCAATTTGTGAATGATTACTTCTTACCAAATTTAATGGATTTTCCCGGAAAATAAGCCGTAGTATCCAATTCTTCTTCGATACGCAATAACTGGTTGTATTTCGCCATACGATCAGTACGGGAAGCAGAACCGGTTTTGATCTGACCGCAGTTCAGGGCAACAGCCAGGTCAGCGATGGTAACGTCTTCAGTTTCGCCGGAACGGTGGCTCATGATAGAAGTGAAACCAGCTTTGTGTGCCATGTTTACTGCATCGATAGTTTCAGTAACAGTACCGATCTGGTTTACCTTGATCAGGATGCTGTTAGCGATAGACTCGTCGATACCTGTTTTCAGACGTTTTACGTTAGTTACGAACAGATCGTCACCAACCAGCTGTACATTAGCACCTACAGCTTCAGTCAGTTTTTTCCAACCTTCCCAATCATCTTCAGCCATACCGTCTTCGATAGAAACGATTGGATATTTTTTGCACCACTCAGCCCAGTAAGCAACCATTTCATCGCTGGTGATCACTTTGCCTGAGCTCTTGTAGAATTTGTAAGTTTTGTCAGCGTCGTTAAACATTTCGCTGCTTGCAGCATCCAGTGCGATACCGATCTGCTCACCTGGTTTGTAACCAGCAGCTTCGATAGCCAGCAGTACAGTTTCGATAGCTTCTTCGTTGCTCTGGATATCCGGAGCGAAACCACCTTCATCACCTACGTTAGTACTGTAACCTTTCTTTTTCAGTACAGACTTCAGGTGGTGGAAGATTTCAGTACCCCAACGCAGTGCTTCAGAGAAAGAAGGTGCGCCGAAAGGAACGATCATAAACTCCTGAAAATCAATCTTATTGTCAGCATGTACACCACCGTTGATGATGTTCATCAGAGGAACTGGCAGGGTAACAGCATTTACACCACCCAGGTAACGGTACAAAGGCAGTTCAGCCTGTTCAGCAGCAGCTTTCGCAACAGCCATAGATACAGCCAGGGTAGCGTTTGCACCCAGTTTACCTTTATTTTCAGTACCATCCAGTTCGATCAGATATTTATCGATACCGGCCTGGTCAGATACTTCCCATCCTATCAGTTCTTCAGCGATAATGTCGTTGATGTTGGCTACAG
>Ga0316604_10002600_pt1 | contig 13624 bp, 13 predicted proteins | sample OWC_soil_day20_C_FD_207650 | JGI IMG/M metagenome (GOLD analysis project Ga0316604, IMG submission 207650) | Wetland soil microbial communities from Old Woman Creek delta, Ohio, United States - OWC_soil_day20_CT | ecosystem: Environmental > Terrestrial > Soil > Wetlands | place: USA: Ohio... | reverse complement strand
CGGTGCTCATCGGGTATCCCAAAAGCAAAAAAGCCAACCATTGCTGGTTGGCTTTTTCTACCTTGCGAACAAGGATAATTCTGGTGGCCAATCGCGGAATCGAACCACGGACACGCGGATTTTCAAGACCACCACCTATGACATTGGGTTCAACCCGACCCAACGAATCTGGGCAGCATCTTACCGTAGATAGCTCGCCCGGGACAGGCCGTTATCAACATGCTGTTAGAGGCTTATTCCGGGTGCCGCCCGGCAACACATCTTCCAGCACATCACGGACGGCGAGCAACCTTGCATATTGGTGACCATCACCTGGCCACTTCGGCTAGATTTACCGGCGAAAAACCGGGATAAAGCACTCGCTTCACCGTCATTCGCCCGTTCGGGCTGAACGCCAGATCGCTGCGCTCCACAGGTTTTTTATCGGGATTCGGCTAAATCTGTAGCCGGGAAATTGCCGGACGTGGCTATCCGAGCTGGCAGAGACGATCGTTTAAGCACCTTAATCAAGCACCAAAACTTGATTAAACTTGATTCGCTAAATTATTCATCTATAATCCCATGACTATGAGTAAAGTGTTACACAGTCAGTCAATCAAGTCTGCTCTGGACAACCGGGGTTGGACTCAGAAACGACTTGCGGAAGAGATCGGCGTCACCTCGCAGGCAGTTACGAACTGGCTGAAGGGTGTGGACTTTCCGCGTCCGGACAAGCTCCTCAAGCTGGCAACCACCCTCAAGCTGGGGTTTGACCAGTTGGTCGAATCGCAAGTCGCTAAGCCAGTAATCGCCTTCAGAAAGAAGGCGGGAGCGAAGACCACCGACGGTCATATCCACCGAGCGGAAGTCATGGGCATGCTGCTCAAGCCATTGGTGTCGTACCTTCCTCCCCGAAAGGCTCTGCGCACACAGATTCCATCGCCCTCAACCGATTACGAAGCGCTCCAGAATGCTGTAGCCGCGGTACGAGAGAAAATCGGCATCGGCATGCAGGCCGTGCTGACCTACCAGCAACTGATCGGTGAATTCCGCGCCAACGATGCGGTAATCATCCCTGTCATGTGGGGGCAGAAGCGCAATCACGAGAACGCCCTGCATATCTTGTTGCCGGATGAGCAGGTTACGTTCGTCTACTTGAACCTGGACACCCATCAAGAGGACTTCAAGTTCTGGATGGCGCATGAACTGGCCCACGTTTATACGCCAGAGATCGCTGGCAAGGATGAAGGCGAGGACTTCGCGGACGCCTTCGCTGGCGCGCTGCTTTTTCCACGAGAGTTAGCGCATGCAGCATATGCCGAAGCAGTCAAGCAACGGGCCAAGACGCCCCAGATGGAGGTCCTGCGTCGTTTCGCTGGGCAACACCACATATCGCTCTTCAGCGTATTCTGCGAGGTTCGTAACTACGCCGAAGCGACTGGCGTAGCCCCGCTCAAGGTTCTGGCTGCTGACATTCATGCGCTACGGAATCTGACCCGTGGTGCGTTGATCAGTGAAAGCCTGTTCAAGCCTCAGCCACCTGAATCGAAGACGCTGATCGCAACGTCGAATACGACGTTCCAGTCAGAGTTTTTCCCTTCGCTTCAGAAAATGCTAAATGAACGCGGAACCGGCGCCGGATATCTTCAACAGGTGCTTAACGTATCCATTCACGACGCTGCTGCGCTACACGCAGAGTTGGTGCATTGACTCTCGTACTGCTCGATACAAACGCCTATTTACGGTTGGCTAAGCGCGTCCGGCCAATGCTCGGCGTCAAGTTCGGACACAAGGAATACGTTCTTACCGTTCTCAAGGATGTCGAAACCGAAGTCCATCGCAATCCGAAACTGCGCGCCAAGTATCCATGGTTTGATGGGGCTGATCTTAGTGCCGAGCGCTTAGCCGCTCGAATTCCGCTGAGTGCGGATGACAAGGATCGCCTGGCGGCAGCACAAAGCCTGTTACAAGGCTGGGTTCTGAGTAATCTGGATAGCTACATGACGAACGGCCGCTCGCCACCAGGCGAAACCGATTGCCGGGTACTCGCCTTCGGGCAGATTCGGCCAGCCATCGTGGTCACCGACGACTTGGGGATGCATCAACTGGCCAGCGACTTCGACATCCCCGTCTGGCACGGGTGCGGACAACCTTCAGAATATCGTCACGCGTCATCCGCAATGACAGGCTTAGCGACAACTCATCATCTTTTACCGCGCCGTTAGCCAACGACACCATATCCACTAAACACTGGATATCCCGAATCAGAAAGCTGCGACTTAGCCAAGAACTTACCGTACTTGAATGCAGCTATATCTCCAAGTCGAACATAGCCCCATTCAGAATTCATACCCGAGCCCCCCAAGTCTCTGCCGAATCGACTGGTCTAGTTCTGCCCCCCTCGCCATCTGCTCACCCAACTTCTCAGTCAGTTTCTGCATCTTGTCGGCAAAGGCTTCGTCGTCGTCCTCAACTTCCTCAGCACCCACGTAGCGCCCCGGGGTCAGTACATGGCCATGTTCGGCTATCTCGGGCAACTTCACGCTACGACAGTAGCCCGGTTGGTCGGCGTACTCTCCATCTTTGCCACGCCAGGAAGCCACTGTGGACGCTATACGGTCGATGACCTCGTCGGTGAATTCCGTCTGCACCCGACTGATCATGCTGCCAAGCTTGCGGGCATCAATGAAGAGCACTTCACCCTGGCGCGTGGTCTTCCGCTTTGCAAGAAACCAGAGACAGGCCGGAATCTGCGTGTTGAAGAAAAGCTGGCCCGGCAGCGCGATCATCACCTCGACCACGTCGGCATCGACCATCGCCCGCCGGATGTCGCCTTCGCTATTCTGGCTAGAGCTCATGCTGCCATTTGCCAACACGATCCCTGCTCTGCCATTCGGCCCGAGGTGGTAGACCATGTGCTGCAGCCACGCGTAGTTAGCGTTGCCAGCCGGCGGCGTGCCGTACTCCCAGCGCGGGTCGCCCTCAAGGCTGCCGTGCCACCAATCGCTGATGTTGAACGGCGGGTTGGCCAGGATGAAGTCGGCTCGCAGGTCGGGATGCTGGTTGCGGGTGAAGGTATCGCCCGGCTCGCGGCCAAGATTGAAGTCGATGCCACGGATGGCGAGGTTCATTGCAGCCAAGCGCCAGGTGGTCGGGTTGGATTCCTGTCCGTAGATCGACACATCACCAAGCTTGCCGCCATGCGACTCGATGAACTTTTCGCTCTGCACGAACATCCCGCCTGAACCACAGCAGGGGTCGTAGACCTTGCCGTGGTGCGGGGCAAGCACGGCCACCAAGGTCTTGACGATACTGGCCGGCGTGTAGAACTGACCACCTTTCTTGCCTTCGGCGCTGGCGAACTGGCCAAGGAAATATTCGTACACTTGACCGAGTACGTCGCGAGCCTGGCCGGCGTCGGTGCCGAAGCCGATGGTTGATACCAGATCGACGAGTTCGCCGAGCTTAACCGCCCCGGCCCGGGGCGCGCGCCGCGCGCCGCCGGGCTTATCCTTGCCCACATCGTGTCACGCGCCGCTCAACCGCTTCATACCGCCTAGATGAGGCAACGCGCATCAATGAATTGAGGCTGTCAGCCTCAACTTGCGACGAACATTTCGATGGGCTAAACCACACCATGCGCCATGACCAAGTTACCTGCCGCTACCTCACCCATCTCGTCCATAAAGCTAACCCGGCCCAACCCCCGGCGTGTCGTCGACCTTGACTGGTTGGCCCGTGCCGCCAAGCTTCCCGGCAAGACTCTGCATGTCGCCTGCGCCATCTGGTTCGTGGTCAGCCTGCATCGCACGCCGACGATCCGCTTGGCGCCATACACGCTTCGCATGTTCGGGGTCAGCCGCGATTGCTGCTACGACAGTCTTCGTCGACTTTCCGATATGGAGATGATTGTCCTTAGTACGCGTCGTGGGCGCCTCCCTCGCCTGACCGTAGTCGACCGTCAGGTGAGGCCGCTAGAAATAGATTGAAGCGGTGCATCGGCACCACGGGTGCTTGCTGCACATTGCATATCAAGTAGGTAGAGATCGGAATGGCCTGAGCCATTCCGATCTCTACCTTGACATGTCCGCAGGGGTCACAGTGGGGGCGGCCATCTAAATATCATGAAGGTGATCGACCTTGATCACCTTGCTCCCTGCCATCGCCAGATGCACCGGAGTTTCTCTTTAGCCACGCCAACAAGGACTACCCCATCATGCTTCCCGCCATCATTCTCGTCCCGGCCATCGAGGCCATTGCCACAGCCTTGACGACCATCGCCGTTCAGAAACTGTTGAACTCGGGTGATCAGTCCAGTCCGCACCACCGCAGCTGACCGTCTTCGGCGATCCACGATCGCTCTTACTTGAAGCGTCCCGATGACCACGACAGGTCATCGGGGCGTTCTGCTTTCTACCCCTTCCTTCTGGAGCGCATCATGTCAAACGAATCACTTACACCCTGGCTGACCGTCAAGTCCGGTATGGCCGGCAAGCTCGGCCGCAACGGCGGCGAGGTCGGCTTCCGCGTCTTACGAGACCCGGCCGGCGACCACCTGGCATTAACTATCACCTCGAATTCGGGCGGTGGCTGCTGGTCGCCGGAGATCGTCACGCTGGATGCGATTGAACGCTGCCTACCCGATGACCGGCATGAATCCCTTCAGGCGAAGACGGTCGCCCGTGCCTTCATCAGTCGATCGGCGAATCAAGGGCCATTTGCCACAGCGGTCCTAGTTGGTCTGGGCTTCCTGACGCGTGCCGCCGAACATCCCAACCGCTACCAGATCGCTGACCGATGGTTCGAGCTTAAGGCGGAGTTCCTCGCCCTTGATGCAGGGGAAGCCTATGTTCCGCCAACGAAGGCTGGCAAGAATGCAGTCTCGGCCATGACCCGCCAGGACACTCCGGATGATCCTGAAGCCGAAGATACGGCCGTTGGCCGCAAGGGGCGTAAAGGGCATCCGTCGAAGCACGCCGAATCGGGTCAAGACCATGCGGCATCCAGTCTCTGACCGAGACCTCAGCGACCTGGCCGAGCCATTGCGCCGGGAAGTCGTCAGCTGCCTAGCGCGCTGGCGGAACGCTAACCTTGGACCAACGGATTACGAAGCACTGGTGGCACTGGTGGAAGCTGGCGATTCCGTCGCCACCGTCGCCGCACTGCTCGGTGACACCGCCGATGACGACTACGTCCTGCCCGCCGAATGGATCAGCGATCTGGGCTGCGTCTTCGAGGCCTACATCTGCTGGAGCGACGATGGGTACGGCGTTTCGTTGCTGGTCCCGAAGGATGACGCCATCGACCCGGTACTGCTCGCCTTGTGCCGCGACCTCGCCAGTCCGCCGCCGATCTGACCCTCACGCTTCTTTCCTTCGTCACCCGCCGCCGTCCATGCCTTCAAGCCTGGGCGGCGTTTTCACATTGGAGCTTACCCATGACCGTAATTCCCAACCTCAGCTTGCCCAAGCATCGGCAAGCCGGTTCGCCTCGCTTCGCGCTCGGCCAACTCTTGATCACACCGGGCGCGATTGACTGGCTGGCCCAGCACCATGTATCGGCGTTCGACCTACTTGCCCGCCATGTCGCGGGTGACTGGGGCGACGTCTGCGCCGAAGACGCACAGGCCAATGAGGCCGCCTTGCGCTATGGCAACCGCCTGCTTTCCGTCTACGTGGTTGCCGGTCAGACCTGCTACGCAATTACCGAAGCGACGCGGGAAGTGACGACCGTCCTGCTCAGTAGTGAGTATTAACTATGGCCGACCAACTATTTGACCCAGTCCTCGCGCCGTTCGTCGGCAACCTGTTCGAGCGCCTGGACGAAAACGATCTGCTCGAGGCCTGGCTAGAACGCAGTGCAGTGGTTGAGTTCGATGCCGGCCAGTCTCGCTCCTTGGCTCAAGCGCTTACCTTGATCGAGTTGCTGCGCCGTCACCCCGCAATTCTGTCGGCGGTGCAGGTGTTGGCAGTCGAACTTGATGGCGGCACGAAATGGCTGCTCACGGACAGTCTGACGCACGCCCGGCAACTTGTTGACGCCATAGGCGGCGTCGAGGTCGGCTGCCATCCGGTCGCCGATGTCGTGCATGAGCAATTCGGCGGCATCGCGCTTTTAGGCACGCTTGGCTGATCTCGACCGACTGCTGCGCCAGTTGCCGGGATTCTGCCGGCGGCGGGTGGCAGGCGCACCTACCCGACTTTCACCCCTTACCGCGAAGCCAAGCACCGCTTGACTTGATGCGGCGTGCCGCCCTGCACGGCCGGCGCCGACACGCGGATTACGAGGCCTAGCACCTACCCGACAAGCCCCGTTCGTCCTGATCGCCCGGTTCCCCAACGCTTTTCTCGATGGTCCGCGCGTCTCTTTTTCAAAAAAGGACGAATTCACAACAACCACATAGACGGTCGGCAACACGCCTGCCCGTCCAGCCAGCCGCTGCCGGTTTTCTGCCGGTGGCGGCTTATTTTTTCCTGGATACGAGGTGACCCCTATGAAAGACAAGAAGAAGTTCCCCTTCACCAACCGCGCCATCGCCGCGCTGCCTGCGCACGACCCCGACTCGCCGTCGAAGTCGGCCGAGTATTCCGACACGGCGATGCCGGGGCTGCGCCTGGCCGTTGGCAAGAACGGCGTCAAGCGCTTTGGCATGCGCTACACGCTGTTGTCCGGCCGCAGCCGCTACGCGCCGATCGGCCAGTTCAGCACCGCGTTCGGCGTGGCCGAGGCTCGGGCGGAAGCGGCCGAGATGCGCGCCATCATCGACCGCGGTGGCGACCCGCAGGAAGCCCGGGATCGCGTCAAGGCGATGCCGAGTTTCAGCGAATTCGTTCGCCAGCAGTATCTGCCCTTCGCCATCCAGTCGGGCAAGCGCTCTGCCAAGAAGGATGACGAGTCGAAGTTCCGCCTGCACCTGGAACCCAAGTTCGGCCACCTGCGCCTCGCCGAGATCACGACGCGCGATGTGCAGTTGCACCACGCAAGCATGCGTGAAAGCCACTCGCCGGGCACCGCCAACCGGCATTTGGCGCTGTTGAGCGCCACGTTCAGGAAGGCCGTCGAGTGGGACATCATCGACAAGAACCCGGCTGCCGGCATCAAGCAGTACCGTGAAGTCGTCAAGGCGATGCCTTGCCTCGACGCGAGCCAGCTGGTACGCCTGTTCGCCGCCTTCGACGCCGACAAGAACCAGACGGCCGCATCAGCGCTGAAGCTTCTTGCGTTATGTGGGGTGCGCCGCGAAGAGGGGCTTCAGGCCGAATGGCAGCACGTAAATCTGGAGACCGGGCTGTGGTGGTTGCCGAAGACCAAGGCAGGCGTCGGACGCTACGTGATGCTGAATGAGGCGGCCGTCGAGCTGCTGACCAACCAGCCCAGTCGAGGCGTATCGATGTGGGTATTTCCGGGGCGCTTCGGGGACAAGCCGATCTGCAACGTGCGCAAGTTGATGGAACGTGGGCTAAAGGCGGCAGGCCTGGAACACATCCGCCTGCACGATCTTCGTCACGGATTTGCGTCGCTGGCGATCAATGCTGGTGCCTCGCTGTACGAAGTGCAGCACCTGCTCGGCCACGCCTCGCCGCAAGTCACGCAACGCTACGCCCATATGGCTGATACCGGGCAGCGCCGGGCTAGCCAGGCGGTGGCTGACGTGGTCGGCGCGGCGATGCAGGCAGCGGCGAAAGCGGAAGAGGTGCAGTTGGAAGACGACACCGAGATCGCCGCCGACTAATCCGGCGACATTAGGATGCCCGAACGGCTGCGGCCGTTCGGGCGCATTCCCCCGTTTTTTGAAGGATCATCGCACCGGCGACTATGCCAAGGCCATCGATCAGCCTGTCTGCATCAATTCGGAATGAGGACCGTCCTTAAAGAACGTAAGCATTCAAGATAAAGGAATGTAAACTGTCCCGCATAACTACGCCTTTCTTGAACTGATTGGCCATTTGCAGCGATGCCCGAAAGAAGCCCCCCGATCGAGAAAGCCAAAGAATGACTTCACCTGAACTCACCGGAGGTGCAGGATTTACCTACGAAGACGCCGTTACGGCGCACTACCTCGCGGCGATGCTCGGCGGCACAACAGCTACGGCCCTCGACGGGAGAGTGGTACAGCGCGTCGCGCAACAGCAGGCGGACTTCGGCGAACCGCTCGACGACGTGATTGTCGATGCCGGCTCCTGTATGGACGAAACGGCCATGAGGCTATCGCTGCAGATCAAGCGCTCACTCACGATCTCGGCGGCGGAGTCTAATAGCGACTTCCGCGAAGTGATCCTGCGCAGTTGGCAGACGCTGCAGAAGTCTGCTTTTCGCGAGCACGTTGACCGTGTCGGAGCGGTCACTGGGTCGGTGGCTGAGGAGACGTTCCGAGTCTTCGCGGCGGTTTGCGAATGGGCGCGCGCTTCCGACACAGCAGCAACCTTCATGCAACGCTTTATCGACGGCGGGAATGCGTCAGCCACTCACCGTACTATCGCCGAAGCTGTTCGAACGGTTGCAGCGGGTACTACCACACCACTTTCTGACGACCAACTGTACCGCTTGCTTTCGCATTTGGTGCTGATCCGGTTTGACTTCCTTCACGCTGGTTCGACGCACGAAGCAGAGGCTGTTGTGACCCTCCAGCACGCGCTGGTGCCAGGACAAGTGACTCGTGCCGGCGACTTGTTTGATTTGTTGCGCCAGTTTGCTCGTGATGGTGCCGGCCGCAGTGCCGTGCATACTCGGGCATCGTTGCTTCGCGCGCTGACCGGCTGGCGCTTTACTGGCGCGCCCGCACTTGCCGGCGACAAGCAAACCATGCGGGACTGCACGCGCCACTGGCTAGACCAGCAAGCCCAAGACATCGGGGGGACGCACCTTCCGCGCCAAGCGCTACGCGATCAGCTCGATGTGCAGATGGTGGCCCACCGCTTGACGTTGATAAAAGGCCTGCCCGGCACCGGCAAGACGGTCCTACTGCGTAACCTGGTACAAGAACTGGCCTCCGATGGCACTACCTTGTTCCTCACGGCCAACCGCCTCTCTGGTCGCAGTTGGTCGGAGCACGCTCGCGCCATAGGCTTGGCAACTACATCGATCGAGCCTCTGCTTGTGGAGGTTGCTGCCACCGGTCATGCAACGTTGCTCATCGATGGCCTAGACCGCATCGCACCAGAACAGCGCGCTATCGTGACTGACTTATTCGGCCAGCTTCTGACGAACCCGGCGCTTGCCAACTGGCGCGTGGTCGCCACGGCGCGCGACGCCGGCATCGAACCCTTGCGCAACTGGGTGCCTCCTGCGTTGCTGGCCAGCGGCGGCGTGGGCTACGTGGACGTAAAGAACTTGACGGACGAAGAAGCCAACTCGCTCGCGAATTCGCTGCCGGCGCTGCAGCCACTCGTTACTGGCGGAAACGAGCGTGTGCGAACACTGGCGCGCCGCCCGTTCTTCGCGGCCGTGCTGGCAAGAGGGTTCTCTCGGGAAGTTTACCCTTCGGGGTTCGCGCCTCAGTCGGAGGTGGACCTCATCGATGCCTGGTGGTCGCGGGGTGGCTACGACGCGCATGCTCCCCAGGCACTGGCGCGGCAGCGGGCGCTGATTGAGCTGGCTCGACGCAGCGCGCCCGACTTGGGGCGCAATGTCCGTATTCGCGACCTGTCGACTGCTACGCAGAGCGTCCTTCCGGCGCTAGAGGACGATGGCTTGGTGCAGCAGGTGCGCACGGGTCACACCGCGCAGTTCAGTCACGACATCTTCTTCGAATGGTCGTTCCTCCACCTACTCTTAGATGAAGGTGACGACTGGATTGCGGCCCTGACTGCCGCCGGCGAACCGCCCGCTTTGGCTCGGGTTGTGGAGTTGTTGTCACAGGCAACTTATCCGATCCCTGACCAGTGGTCACGCGCTCTCGAGGCGCTCAAGGTAGCTCTGGTGCGACCGCAGTGGTTGCGCGCCTGGCTCGTAGGCCCCGTGTTTAGCCCGCGGTTTGCCGAGCGTACCGACGTTTTCGCTACAGCGTTGGCGGCAAACGGCCACCAACTCCTCGGAAAGCTATTGGTGTGGATGCAAGCAGAGAAGACGACGCCCAATCCCATGGTGCTGTCTGGAGTCCTCGGCGGTGATTTGGACGCCGCCGCGCGTATCCGTATCGCGGACTCACTGGGCTGGCCGTCGGACTTCCCGGCATGGCGCCGCCTGCTCACGTGGGCTATCACGCAGATCGACTCGATCCCCGATACAAACTTAAGGGACCTCGTCACGCTGTTCGAAACTTGGCAAGTCGCTGCCGCCGACTACCCCAACTCAGTGTCACAGCGCATCTTAACGCTATGTGCGGCCTGGCTGCTCGCGATTGAGGATGAACATTCGGAGCGCGAATTCCGCTACAGCAGGCAGGAGAATAATGCTGTGCCACGCCTGCGCGTCCCCACTCGGCTTGAGACGGAATTACGCGCGTTGGTGCTGCGCGCTGCGCGCGCCTATCCGGATTTAGTGGACGCCTATCTCACGAAGGTCGAGGCAATTGAGCACTGGTCTGATAGTGCGTTCCGCGAGCTCATGGTCTACTCGCCGGTGCTGGCGCAGACGCATTCTGTACAACTTGCCCGGGTCGCCCGACGCTGGTTCATGCGGGAGTTGCCCGACGACACGGCTGCACGGTGGCGTAGTGAAGAACATGAAGAGGGCCGTCGGCGCAGGGAGGCCGTTGCTATCCCGCCGGAGAATCGATCGCGGCTCGATGAAATCGCGCTCTCGAGCACGTCGTTCATGCACCACTCATTCTCCCACCACGATTGGGAGCGGCTGTCGATTGGCGGCGACCATCAGGGCTACTTCCCCGCCTCACCACTACGCGAACCGTTTCATTCGCTGCTCATGCACGATCCGGCAACGGCGCTTGCGCTGATCCGGGACGTGACAAACCACGCCACGACGGCATGGCGTCAGTTACATAGGCACATGCACAATAGTGCGACACCGCTGCCACTCGTGCTTGAATTTCCTTGGGGGCAACAGGAGTTTTGGGGTGATGACCAGCACTACTTCTGGTTCCGCGGTCATGGTGGGCCACAGGTTGTAGAGTGCGCCCTCATGACGCTGGAACGCTGGGCCCTCGCGCAGCTCGATGGCGGACGCCCATTAGACGAAATTTTTCGACAGCTGCTGGAAGGACATACGAGTATCGGCATGCTGGGGATTGCTGCGCACCTTGTCTTGCGAGCCAAGCAAGTGTCGCCATTGACTTTGGCGTTGCTGCGTAGCATCCGGCTGTGGCGGCTCGACCTACAGCGTACAGTTCAGGAGCATCAACTGCAAGGCGCAGGGCTGATCGGATTCGACAAGGACGGCGCCGAAGCAGCGCACCGTCAGGCTGTCACTGACAGTATTCAGATAACGTCACGCCGCTTGGAATTGCGCAACCTAGTGCCGTTATTCGTGCTGGGTGGTGATCCGGCCCTACGCGACGCATGCCGCGCGGCTCTCGACGACTTCCCGAACAAACTGGAATTCGCCTACCTAGAAGACGGGCAGGATCCTGAACATGTGGCCGAGTTGCGCCGCACGGCTGAGCTTTGGTCCGAGTTGGGCCATGCTGAGAACTACACCGCTGAACCGATACCCGGCCGCGACGATGTGGTTCAGATCTCGATGAGCAGTCCACGCCACGAAGCTCCGGAGATTCAAGCGTCCCTGCAACGCCACGCACAGTCAGCGCGCGAGATCGAGTTGTGGCTGTGGGTGAATAAGTGCTTCACGTCTCGGCTCTGGGCACCAGACTTCTCGGTGGATGAGGCCGTCGGGCGCGCTAAAGAACTGGCTGAAGCTGCTGCTGCAGGGTTGCCAATGTCGCCGTTGCCTAGCAGCGGACTCACGGAAGGCGCAATTGCGGGAACGGCAGCGGGCGTGATTTGCTTTGCCGATGCGAGCGGTCATGAGGCATGGGCAGATGCCATCATCGAAAACTTCTGCGTTGTGCAGGACGAGATATCCGATGACGCGTATGCCGGCTCGGTGATCTCTTGGCACCCGAAGATATTCGTGGCGCATGCATTGGCCACGCGTATCAAGTCGGCCCGCGAACATCCCACAGACCGCGAAGAGCTATATCGCTTGATCGCGCATCCGCTCGATGCGGTCTCGTTCGCTGCGATCTCGGGTGTCGCCAGTTGCTGGGAGCGCGACGCTCGGTTCTCTTGGTGTGGCCTGAATCTAGGGCTTCGGCTGGCGCAGCTTGTAAGAAGGCGAGACATGTACCGGCTCGGCGCTGAGGCACTACGACAGGTGGAATCTGTCCGGCGTGACGCGGCATTGGCCGCTGCACTCGACGAGTATCGTGCGCAAGGGCCGCTGCCAGCCTTGGTGCGCCCACGGTCTTCCTGGGTGCAGGCCTCCCCGGACTCTGAGAATCCGCAGACTCTTGGCAGAGAAGAAGAAGAAGGGTGGCGGAGCACCGACGACCTATGGGACGGCCGCTACGCCGCGAACGTCTTGCAGAGATTTCCGGTGGCGGCGATCATGTCGAGCGTGGACCGTGCGTACTATGTCGACGCTCTTGAAGCTTTTCTCTGCTGGACGCTCGACACGATCAACCCGGCTTGGCGAACCCAGAGGCGCAGGGGGCGCGAGCGTGGCGATAGAAACCTGTACGAGTGGGAGGATCAGCTTGGTCGGATCGTGGCAGGCGTTTCGCCCCATCTTCCCTCCGACGAGATCTTGCAGAGGTTGCTGCGGCCGATCCTTGTCCAGCCCGACGAGATCGCGATGCGACTGCTCGCTCCATTCACTGTCTCGCTGGTCTGCAGCGAAATCCTCGATGTGGCGGAGGTCCGTAATGACACTCTGCACTTGCTGCAGGCCGTACTCGAACGAACACTGGAGAACGACGACCTGCGGCGCTCCCCATACAACGACGGACACATGGGCGGCTTTGACCTGCCGGAGCTCGTCAAGTCGCTGCTCTTCGTGGTCGTCGAACATGCCTCAGGCGCCTCGCGCTTCGCCAACGGCCGCTGGGACGACCTTGGCCTGGTGATGCCACTGGTCGACCGCATGGTACGCGCCGCCGGGTGGCACCCATTCGTCGCGCGCCAGTTCGTCACGCTGTGCGAACGTTCCGGTGCTGCCTATCCGGCTATAACTTTCGTCGACCAAGTGCTGGCGCAGATCGTCGACGGGCGCTTGCCTGAAAGTTGGAAAGGCACCTTATTACCGGCGGCGATTGCGGCTTTGGTGCAAGCACACGCCGACCGAGAACATCCATTGCCGAGTGGTCTGGCCTGCAAGCTTCTGCAGGTGCTTGATGCGCTTGTCGACCTTGGCGACCGCCGCAGCGCCGCTTTGCAACAGAGCGAATCATTTCGAGGCGTGCGCCTCTAAGCGCCAGCTTGAGACGCTATGCGAGCAGCTCGCTCACTGGCCGGCAAGCAGCTGTTCGGGATTGTGCCGGCACGCGGACTTACGTTCGCCGAAAACAAAAACGCCAACCGGTTAGGGTTGGCGTTTTTTTCCTTGAGTTTCAAGGAGATATTCTTGGTGGCCAATCGCGGAATCGAACCACGGACACGCGGATTTTCAATCCGCTGCTCTACCAACTGAGCTAATTGGCCAAAACGAGCGCGCATTATAGCGATGAGAATCAGTGCTGGCAAGACAATTC
>Ga0316604_10002599_pt1 | contig 13626 bp, 7 predicted proteins | sample OWC_soil_day20_C_FD_207650 | JGI IMG/M metagenome (GOLD analysis project Ga0316604, IMG submission 207650) | Wetland soil microbial communities from Old Woman Creek delta, Ohio, United States - OWC_soil_day20_CT | ecosystem: Environmental > Terrestrial > Soil > Wetlands | place: USA: Ohio... | reverse complement strand
AGTACCAGGGCCAGTTTGGCTGGGATCAGCTATACCGGTTACCGGGTTTTGACCTCTGGAAGGCAGGCCTGGTAGGATGGGAGGGCGCTGTGAACCCACTGGCGGCAGCCATCAAATGTGCATGGAGGGTTACCACCGTTTCACCAGGGTACCTCGAAGAAATGTATAACGGCGCGAATGGACTGGAAAGTCTGCTGCGAAGCGAGCGTCGTAAGTGCAAGGGTATCCTGAATGGTATTGACAACAAGATATGGGATCCTGCTACAGATCCGATGTTACCTGTCCACTATGATGATACTTCCTTCGTAAGCGGGAAGAAAGAAATAAAGCGCCAATTGTGTGAGGAGTTTGGATTTGACCCTGAATTACCTTTGTTCTCCTTCATTGGCCGCCTGGTAGGCGAAAAAGGCGCTGACCTGTTACCAGATATTATTGGTCGTTCACTATATGAGCAACAAAATCAACTCAACTTCCTTGTATTGGGTAGTGGAGAACCGCATACAGAGTGGCGTCTGCACCAGACAAAGAGTACGACTGGTCCAAACTTTAATGTACAATATGGTTATAACGAGGGCTTATCGCATCGGATCTATGCCGGTAGTGATTTCCTGTTAATGCCAAGCAGGGTAGAACCTTGTGGCCTGAACCAGTTATACGCACTGCGTTATGGCACAATGCCTATAGTACGTAGCACAGGTGGCCTTAAAGATACCGTGAAGGATTTTGGAGAACAGGGTGGTTTCGGTATCCGATTTATACAGGCAGAAGTTTGGGATGCCTGTCAGGCTGTGACCCGCGCTGTAGAGCTGTATCGTGATGCACAGGCACTGCAGGAGATCCAGGAATATATTATGCAGATCGATCACTCCTGGGACAGCGCCGCTGCAGAATATGTAAAATTATACGAATCAATAGTAATAAGACCTTAATTGGCACGGAACTTTCCACGTAAGTTTGTAAACGGGACTTTTCATATAGTTATCATTATTTCAACGAAACAAAAGAATAGAATATATGTCTAACGCAGTTATCTCCCTTATCTTAGGAGGCGGTTCAGGTACACGTCTTTATCCGCTCACCCGCAGGCGCTCGAAACCCGCTGTGCCCGTAGCCGGTAAATATAGGCTGGTGGATATTCCCATCTCCAATTGTTTGAATGCGGATATGAACCGCATCTTTGTGCTCACCCAGTTTAACTCCGCGTCACTGAATAAGCATATTAAGAATACATACCACTTTAGCCACTTCAGTAAAGCGTTCGTAGATATCCTGGCGGCAGAACAAACTCCCGATAACCCCACCTGGTACCAGGGTACAGCCGATGCGGTGCGTCAGTGCCTCCATCATATCGAGAACTATGAGTATGACTATGTGCTCATACTATCTGGCGACCAACTGTATCAGATGGATTTCAGGGAGATGCTGCAACATCATATAGAATCACAGGCAGAGGTGACGATCGGTACCATCCCGGTCACCGCTAAAGACGCTTCTGACTTCGGTATATTAAAAACTGATGATAAAGGAACAATTACCTCCTTTACCGAAAAACCGAAACAGGAAGTTCTGGCACCCTGGGCTTCGCCTGTAAGCGATGAGATGCATGCAGAAGGAAGAGAATACCTGGCAAGTATGGGTATCTACATCTTCAGCAGAACCACGCTCAATGAATTGTTGAAAGGGCAGGAGGCTGCCACCGATTTTGGCAAAGAGATCATTCCATACGCCATCAACGCGGATCTGAAAGTAATGAGCTATCAATACACCGGTTACTGGACGGATATTGGAAATATCAGCTCGTTCTGGGAAGCAAACCTGTCATTGACAGATGAGATCCCTCAGTTCAATTTATTTGATGAAGGCAAGATCATCTATTCCCGTGCGCGTATGCTGCCACCGGCAAAGATGAGTGGTACCTTCAACAAGACCATCATTTCAGACGGTACAATTATCTCAGATAGCACCCTGGAACGTTGTGTAGTGGGTATCCGTGCCCGTATTGGCCGTGGTTCAGTGATCACAAACAGCTACATTATGGGTAGCGATTTCTACCAAACCCTCGAAGACCTGGCCAGAGCCAAGGCCAAAGGCCATCCGCCAATGGGGATTGGAGATAACTGTGTGATCAATAATGCGATAATAGATAAGAATGTGAGCATTGGCAACAATGTAAAGATAAATGTAGGCGAGACATTGCCGGATGGTGAGCATGAGCAATATACCGTGAAGGATGGTATTGTGGTGATTAAGAATGGAATGGTATTGCCGGATGGATTTGTGATTTGATCGCATTGGGTTTGAGAGAATTGGTATTTATGGAATCCGGTTTTTGGATTTATGGAGCCGATGGCTAGTTTCAAAAAAAAATCGCTTTTACCGAAGGTAAAAGCGATTTTTTTGGTTTAGCGGCAAAAAAAACTGTTAAAATCGTTTTTAAAACTGACAAGTGGTTTTTATTTCCTTATCTTTGAAAAACCGCAACAGCAAAGACTTTCAGCCCAGGGGAATGTAAAAAAATAATTTCTATTAACAGCGTTAAATACTGTTAAAATATCTCCTTCTTTTATCGCGTCTTACCGCCCGTTCATCTCATTTTTTTGCCTAATCACCGACAGATATTCCATATTCGCCGACATAACACATTCCTCCTTCTCCCGAAATCTACATTTGTTTTTTAGGTACTCAACAAAAAATCAATTTGATGGTCTTGCTGGATCAAAGGGCAATACATATAACAGGCCTCTGTTGTCTGCTGTTATTATCAGTCGCCTGCCATGAAAAAAAGAATAAGGAGGATGCTAAATCTCAGGGAAACCAACCTACCATTGTAGATGTCATTATCGCCGACACCCGTAGTGTAAGCAATAACATCGAGGCAAACGGTACAATCGTTCCCAACGAATACGCCGAACTCCATCCCGAAATTAGTGGCAGGATCACTTTCCTCAATGTTCCCGAAGGCGCCATCGTCGAAAAAGGCACCCTCATTGCCCGCATCAACGATGCCGACCTACAGGCACAACTGGAAAAATCCAAAGTTCTCCTGGATCTCTACGAAAAAACAGAACAACGCGACCGCAAACTCCTGGACATTAACGGTATCAACCAGGCCGACTACGACCTGGCCTTGAACAATGTGAATGGCACCAAAGCCGATATGGCCTACACGCAGGCCCAGATAGACAAAGCCGCCGTCCGTGCCCCATTTACCGGTACCATTGGCTTACGCCAGGTCAGCATCGGGGCATACGCCACACCAGCGACCCTGATCGCTACTATCCAGTCACCCGACAAAATGCGGATCGACTTCACATTACCTGAGAACTACGCGCACAACCTCAAAAAAGGTGGTGTGGTAGAAGTAGTGAGCGATGCGAACAATGGCACCCGCAAGCAAGCCATCATTATCGCTACCGAACCACAGGTGAGTCAGACGAGTCGCAACGTAAAAGTGCGCGCCCTGCTCTCCGACGGCAAAGGCCGCCCAGGCGCATTTGTAAAAGTATACTTCAATGCCGGTGCGGAATCCAAAGCCATCATGGTCCCTACCAATGCACTCATTCCAAATGATAAGAATAACCAGGTCATACTCGTCAAAGACGGCAAGGCCCACCTCACCACTGTGCAAACCGGCGTGCGGGAAGCCAATAATGTGGAAGTCACCAGCGGCATTGCTGTAGGTGATACCGTCGTGGTGACAGGTGTGCTCTTCGCCCGCCCTGATGCTCCTGTGAAAGTCAGACAAGTGAAGACACTGGAAAAACTCGTGGCTGCACAGCAATAATCACCCAACGGAATTCAACAAATGAATATTTCAGAACTATCATTGAAGCGGCCTGTCCTTGCGACAGTGATGAACCTCCTGATTATACTGTTTGGGGTGATTGGCTACTATTTCCTGGCAGTGAGAGACTATCCTGCCATCGATCCTCCTATTATTACAGTAACCACTTCTTATACAGGTGCGAACCCGGATATCATGGAAAGCCAGATTTCCGAACCCCTGGAAAAACAGATCAACGGTATTCCCGGTATCCGTACCATCTCCTCCAACAGCTCCCTGGGTAGCAGCGTGATCACGGTGGAATTCAACCTGGGTATCGACCTCGAAGCCGCTGCCAGTGACGTGCGTGACAAGGTGAGCCAGGCAACTAAAAGTCTGCCGCTGGACATCGATGCACCTCCGGTAGTCACCAAGTCCGATGCGAACAGTGACCCGATCCTGATCCTCGCCGTACAAAGCCGTACCAAGTCGCTCATGGAACTGAGTGACTATGTCGATAACGTACTGCAGCAACAATTACAGACCATCGACCAGGTAAGCTCTGTGAACATCTTTGGCGATAAAAGCTATGCGATGCGCATCTGGCTCAATGAAGCAAAGATGGATGCTTACAATGTGGCATATAATGATATCAGCACGGCCCTTAGCAATGAAAACGTGCAGTTACCCGCTGGTAAAGTATACGGTAACAACACCGAATTGACCATTAACGCCATTGGTCGTCTCACCACAGAAAAGGATTTCCGTGACCTCATTCTTCGCGAAGACAGTACAGGCATTGTACGTCTCAGTGATGTAGCCCGTGTAGAACTGGGTCCGCAGATAGAAGAACAGGGCTGGAAATACAATGGTGTAAATGCGGTAGGGTTGGCGATCATTCCACAACCGGGAGCGAACAACATCGCTATTGCCGATGAGTTCAAAAAACGTATGGAGTCGATCAAAGAATCCAACAAAGACGATATTGAATTCAGTGTGCTGGTAGATAATACCCGCAATATCAGACAGTCACTGGCCGAAGTAAAGGAAACTCTGATCATTGCATTTGCACTGGTGGTATTGGTGATCTTCTTCTTCTTTAGAAACTGGCTGATCGCCATCCGTCCATTAATAGATATTCCTATCTCCCTGATCGCCACCTTCTTTGTGGTGTATCTCGCGGGCTTTACCATTAATATATTAACGCTGTTGGGTATCGTACTGGCTACGGGCCTCGTGGTGGATGATGGTATTGTGGTTACGGAAAATATCTTCCGAAAACTGGAGCAGGGGATGAGCATTCGTGCGGCTGCGCTGGAAGGAAGTAAAGAGATATTCTTTGCAGTCATTTCAACATCATTGACACTGGCTGTGGTATTTATGCCGGTGATCTTCCTGCAGGGATTTGTGGGCAGGTTATTCCGTGAATTCGGGGTAGTACTGGCCACAGCGGTGTTAATCTCGGCCTTTGTATCCCTTACGATTACGCCGGTATTAAATGTGTACCTGAATAAGAAAGATGCTGGTCATGGCAAGTTCTATGAAAAAACAGAACCTTTCTTCCAGGGTATGGAAAGTGGCTACAAGCGCTGGCTGGAAGCATTTATGAAAGTGCGCTGGGTCGCAGTGGCCATCATTCTGGTGTGTGCAGGTATGATATGGTTGATCTTAGGTAGTATACAAAGTGAGATTGCACCACTGGAAGACAGAAGCAGTATCCGTATGACGGTGAGCTTACCTGAAGGTACGAGCTATAGTTATACCCAGGCAGTGAGTGATAAGATAGCGAATTACCTGTATGACTCAGTGCCGGAAAGAGCCTTCGTGTTTGCAAGAACACCTGCGGGTTCAGTGATCAATAGTTCTCAGCCACGTATTGGTCTGGTACCGCCGGAAGAGCGTGATCGTAGTCAGGCGGAGATTGCCAATGACCTGAACAAGAAGCTGAAGCGCTTTAATGATGCGCGTATCTTCACGATACAGGAGCAGACAATTGCGGTGGGTTCCGGTTCTAAGACCAGTTTACCAATACAGTTTATCCTGCAAAATCAGGATTTAGATAAACTTAAAAAGACGATTCCGTTATTCCTTGAAGAAGCACGTAAAGATCCAACCTTCGCTAACGTAGACGTAGATCTGAAATTTACAAAGCCTACATTGGAAGTAACGTTCGATCGTATGAAGATCAAGGATCTTGGCTTATCTACGAATGATGTGATCTCGGCTATGCAGGCTGCTTTCAGTGGTGGTCGGCTGGCGTATTTCATCATGAACGGCTACCAATATTACGTAATTGCACAGTTGGAAAGAACGGAGAGAAATGAACCTGCGGATATCAGTCATATTTATGTACGCAATGCGAGTGGAGATAAAATTCCATTGGATGCGGTAGTGAAAGTAGTGACCAGTACGAGTCCGGCTACGTTGTATCACTTCAACCGTTTCAAGAGTTCCACCATTTCAGCATCCCTGGCACCGGGTCATACTATTGGTGATGGTATCAAAGCCATGCAGGCGATAGCCGACAGGTTACTGGATCCAACCTTCCATACGGCATTGTCCGGTTCCAGCCGTGACTATGCAGAGAGTTCTTCCAATATCGTATTTGCCTTCCTGCTGGCGTTGGTATTGATCTACCTGGTACTCGCTGCACAGTTTGAAAGCTTTATCGATCCGTTCACCATCATGCTCACGGTGCCGCTGGCATTGGCAGGTGCGTTGTTGAGTCTGTGGGTATTTGGTCAGACATTGAATATCTTCTCCGAAATCGGTATGATCATGTTGATTGGACTGGTGACGAAGAATGGTATCCTGATCGTAGAGTTTACAAACCAGAAGCGTGAGATGGGTATGAGCAAACATGATGCGGTAGTAGAGGCAGCATCACAACGTCTGCGTCCGATCCTCATGACATCGCTGGCTACGGCACTCGGTGCATTGCCACTGGCCATGAGTCTGGGAGCTGCATCGACGAGTCGTGTACCATTGGGCATCGTGGTAGTGGGTGGTATTATGTTCTCACTGATCCTGACCCTGTTCGTGATTCCGGCAATATATACCTTTGTGAGTAGTAAGCACAAGGCACACATACCTGGTGTGGCAGAATAAAACAAAATTCATGAAAAGATTCATTATATATCTAACCTTTTTCTCACTTCCGGAGCTGCTGCATGCGCAGCAGCTCACGCTGAAAGATGCTGTGAATATTGCGTTAAATAAAAACCTGGGCATTAAGATCGCGGAGAATAATGTGAAGATTGCGGAGGAAAATAACAACTACGGTATAGCTGGTGGTATGCCTGTAGTCAGCGCCTCCGGCTCCGATGTAGAAGAGCTCACGAGTCTTGAGCAGAAGTACGCAAATGCCGCGAACAACAAATCGAGCAATAACGCCCGCTCTAACCAGCTCTCTGCCAGCTTTGGCGCCACCGTTCCTATTTACAGCGGAAGTAAGATCTCCAATGCCAGCAAGCGCCTGGATGTTGCTGAGTCTATGAGCAATGACTACCTCAAATCCCGTGTTGCGTTCATTACCTATAATGTGATGACAAAATATTACGACATCATTCGTCAGGAGAGCTATGCGGCTACACTGGAACGCTCCCTGGAAGTATCCCGCCAGAAACTGGATATCGTAAAAGCACAACAAAGTGTGGGCGTTGCCAACAATGCAGACCTCTTTCAGGCCCAGGTAGATCTGAATACACAAATGCAAAACCTGCAGGCGCAGCAACTGGTGATCGATCAGGCCAAAACCGATTTACTGACTGTCCTGACCTTAAAACAGGACTCGCTCATTCATATAAAAGACACTATTATCGTAGCCACAGATCTCCAGCTGGCACCCATCCTCCAATCGATGGAGCAACATCCTGACCTGATTGCCGCAGGCAAACAGGTGCAGATCGATCAGTACCTTGAAAGGGAAACGGCTGCATATCGCTATCCTTCTCTGACAGGCAATGCCGGCTATAATTACAATTATACCAAGAACAGTGATGGATTCTCCTTATTGAACCAGAACTATGGTCCATACGTCGGCGTAGGTGTAAACATCCCGATCTTCAATGGCTCCGTTTACAAAAGGAGGCAGGAGATCGCAGGCATCAATACCTCCAATGACAAGTTGATCAGAGATACCCTCGGCATCAACTACACAGGTAATATTATCAAGAGCTGGCAGGCGTATAATAATAACCTGCAGCAATTACAAACTGCCAAAGACAACTACGATCTGTCAGGAAAATTACTGGATCTTGTCTTGCAGCGTTTTCAACTCAAGCAGGCGACGATCATAGATGTCAAAACCGCACAACAAAGCTTCGAAAATGCAGGTTATCTTTTAATAAACGTAAGCTTCGCCGCAAAATCTGCGGAGATCAGGTTGAAATATTACGGGAATCAACTCAGCCAGCCATAACCGCCTTTTCCATAACTGGCTTTTGCCGGCTTACTTTTGCCGTCTCTTGCTTGCCGCCGATACATGCTGGCTTGCAGCCAACATGTACCGGCCCCCGCGAAAAAGAACGCTTTGACAGAAGGTCAAGGCGTTCTTTTTCGCCCACCTCCCAACTTACCATTCATGAAATATCCCCCGGATTATCCCCCTTTTCCCCTAAATTCGTGCATTCAAAAGATCATTTGAGTGTAGTATGGAGCAACCTGTAAGCAATATAACGTATAGTCAGACGGGGTATTTCAATCAACTAGTAATCGACTTTCTGGCAGATCATCCGCATCTCCGTCCCTTTTACAAACATTCCTCCTTATCCCCTGATTTTGAAGCTGCTATCGCCGCCAAAAAATCCCAACCACAAAACCGTGGGGTATTAGTCACCTCCCTGCAGGAACAATACCAGGGTCTTCATATCACTGATCACGTCAAAAACAGCATCACCGCCTTAGGCTCGGCGAACACCTTCACCATTACTACCGCTCACCAGCCTAACATCTTCACCGGTTACCTCTATTTTGTATACAAGATCCTGCAAGCCATCAAGCTTGCCAGCCAGTTACAAGACAAGTATCCACAATATAAATTCGTCCCTGTTTACTACATGGGCAGTGAAGACGCCGACCTCGACGAACTCGGCCACATCTACCTCGCCGGCAAAAACATCAACTGGGCCACCTCCCAGCAAGGCGCCGTAGGCCGCATGCAGCCCGAAGGCTTCGCCGATCTCTTCACCACCATCGAGTCCGCCCTTGGTTACGGCCCTTACACCGCCGAACTCATGGACATGATGAAAAAGGCATACCTCGAACACGAAAACATCCAGGAAGCCACCTTATACCTTGTAAATGAACTCTTTGGTCGTTTTGGCCTCGTCGTGCTCGTCCCTGACAGCCCGGCGCTGAAGCGGCTCTACATCCCCGTCATGCGGGATGAGTTACTGCACCAGCACTCCCATAAAATCGTCAACGAGACCCTCACCCGGCTCTCTCAACACTATAAAGTACAGGCCAATCCCCGCGAGATCAACCTGTTCTACCTGACTCCGACCTCCCGCGAACGTATCGTCCAGATAGGAGATACCTGGAAAGTGCTGCACATGCCGGTCGAGTTCACCCGCGACACGTTGGAAAAGGAATTACAGGAACACCCGGAGCGATTCAGCCCGAACGTCATATTAAGAGGTCTCTTCCAGGAAACTATCCTCCCCAACATCGCCTTTATCGGCGGGGGAGGGGAGATCGCCTACTGGATTGAATTACAGGACCTCTTCGCCCATTACAAGGTGCCATTCCCGGTACTGTTATTACGCAACTCCTTCCTGCTGGCAGATATGCCTTCCTTAGCCCGTTTAAACAAACTGGGCCTGGAAGTTCCGGATCTGTTCAGAGATGCAGAATCATTGGTCAACGATTTTGTACAAAAGCATACCAATGCCGCGCTGGTCTTAAAAGATGAATACACCGCGATCGAAAAGCTTTTTGATGAACTGTCCTTAAAAGCAGAAGATATTGATATTACCCTGGTGAAATCAGTAGAATCAGAACGATCCAAAGCGATAAAATCCATTGGTAAACTGGAACACAAGTTCCTCCGTGCAGAGAAAAAGAAATTCGCCTGGCAGACGGACCAGATCCGGGTACTCAAACAAAAGTTATTCCCTGCTAATAGTCTACAGGAGCGTAAAGAGAACTTTATGCCCTGGTATATTCAGCATGGGCCGGGTTTCTTTGATCTGATATTGGAACATCTGGATCCAATCACCGATCAATTTGGGATTATTTATACAGATTAAAATTTACTGAGTAAATCAATCATAAAGTTTTTTCAGCTCGCCGCAGGTACTTTCTCGCTTTCGGCCGGTACTAGCTAGCTTGCAGCTCATATTTGCTTGCCTCAGCTACCTGCTTACCTCAGGGTACTTGCTCTCTTGCCGCAGGTATTTGCTCGCCGCAGGTACTTGCTGGCGTAAGCCAGCAAGTACCTGCCCCGCGAAAAAAAACGCCTGGGCCGAAGGTCCAGGCGTTTTTTTTCGCTAATTATTTTGCTAATTATTCTGCTCCAACGTCTTCTTCATATCCTTCAACAAACTCATCACCGCATGTAACTGATCCCTCACCTGCTTCACCTCCAATATCTCCTGCCTCAACACTGTATCCCCCTGCCCATTATTCACCTCCTCCTGCCTCTTCTGATACATCGCCTCCAACTTCATATCCAACGTCTCAAACGCCTCCACAGTCGCCGGCGGCGCCGCCACTTTCTCTCCAGGCCGCTCTAACATTTCCAATATACAACTAAAATACGCCTGCAAATTATTACTCAACAACTTATACTCCGGCTGCTGAAACCTCACCCCATTATGCGTCGTCCCATAATTCGCCAACGCCGCTATATGCGAAACAATCGAATTATTCACCACCACAAAGTGATACACCTGCGACCCATTCTTTTGCTTACTCTTCGGCTCTGACAGCATTCGCTGAAACGCCGACATCAGGTTCGCCGCACTCACATTCGAATCCTTCCTCGCCAACTTATAATCATTCACCACAAAAGGCTCCTGCGTATACATATGCATCACCTGCTCAAAATAATTCGCATTGCTCTTCACCATCTTTATCATATGACTCGGCAACGTATTCTTCTCCCAACTCGGCCACAACAACAAATTCGCAAAGAACGCGATCGTTCCCCCAATCGTCGTATCCATTACTCTCCAACCTACATTATAAAAATGTGCAGGATGCAAAAAGTGTAACAGGAATATCACAAACGGCGTCACAAAAAACACACTCAATGTATACTGATGCGTCATAAAACTATACGCTCCCAGAATACACAGTAACATAAATATAAATATCACTGTATTGTTCATCGTAAAGAACAGGATCACCGCCGCAAAGAGCGCCCCTGCCACTGTTCCGTATATCCTTTGATAACTACGGGCTTTCGTAATACTAAAACCTGGTTTCAATATCACCACTATCGTCAGCAATATCCAGTAGATCCTGTCCAGGTGTAATAACTGTCCGATTACATACCCCGTCACCGCCGCCAGACTTACGCGCAAGGCATGCCTGAATATATGCGACTGAAAAGTCAGGTTATTAAAGAACGTCTCCGCATCATACTGCCCATGGTTCGTAAAGCTGGATAATTGTAATCTCGGATCAATGATCTCATCCTTCACCCTTTCCAGCCTTGTAAGCCGGTGCAGGTTATAGATTCTTTGCGCCATATCCGCCAGGTTATGCAGGATATTTGACAGCACCAGCAATCGTGACCGCTCTTTTACTGTTGGTAAAGTTTTCCTGATATCATCCACAGCCGTCTGCACTTTTACAATCTCATACCGCAGGTTCGCCTTTGGCAAAGAACGTTGTCCGGCCGCTACTGCTTCGCCTATGATCTTCAACTCGCCTGCAAACTCTAATATCAGTGTATGGAATTTATCCAACACCCCCGCCCCGTCAAATGACTCATGCAAGGCATGGTAATCCGTCTGCGCCGCCATAATCTGCTCCTGCAGGTCCACCATATCGAGGAAGATCAGCACTAATGCCTTATTAATACTGGTAGTACCTTCCTGGTGAGAACGTCTTTTTAATAACAACTCTCTCACCGCCTCCTGTTTCTCACTCACCACCACCTGCTGTGCCAGTACATCTTTATAAATTTTTTCAATTTTATCACCAGCACCCTGCTCATAAAAACGCGCCCTTGCCAGTAAATAATCCGCCGTTTCAGTAATACACTCAGAGAGCATCTGTTGTACACTTAAATAAGGCCGTATCTGCCAGAGCAACAAGGCCAGGAGCCCATACCAAACCGCACCTAATAATATATAGAGGCTGTGAATGACCGCTTCGTAGGGGGGCACCGCCTTTTCCCCCAGTATAGATACCATCACCAGCATACAGGCGATCCCAATATTCCCTCCTCTGTTACCATAAATAAGCAACATAGAGTTCATAAAACAACACGCCAGTATATAAAAGGTCATCAAAACCGGATACGGCATGATGAGCGAGGTAGTAATGGCTGTAAACCAGATGAAACCAATGGCAATTAGCGTCCCGTTTCGCTTATGAATGGCAGTTCCCGGTACATCCGAGAGGGCAGTAGCTAGGGCGCCGAGTGAAATGACGATCCCGAGCGGGAGGTTGCCCAACATTGAGCAGACTACAGAAGGCACGACTACACTGATGGTAGTACGTAAACCGGTACTAAAATGATAGCTGTAGATGAAATTCCTGACTTCCTGGATCCAATGCCGCATGTAGAAATTAATATTTACAAAGATATGAATTCAAAGATTAAACCATTCTGGCTGGAATGGGAACGTCGGTTAAAAAGAAAGGGTTCTTTTCTTTAGGCCATTTAAAAGAGGTTTTTTTCAAAAAAACAGAAATTTCCCAGCTGCTGCAGGCCCATTTAGCTGCCAGATAAATCTTTCCTTCACCACTGCAACTAACTCCTCCTCAATGGCGCCAGCAAAAAGAGCCTTCTTTCCCGCAGCCGCAGGCGATTTATAATTTTTCATAAAATAGAAAAAATCCCTAATTTGTGTCCCCTGTTAGTCTATACCATATCGGCTAACCCATCATTATATTCAACTAAAGCAATGATCTTCAGCAACCTGTCTGAAATTTATACACAACTGTGTATAATTAAATTTCCCCCGACATGTCTATCTATTATAAATTACTGCTTTCTTTGAACAAATAATGACCTGGAAACATAATTGTGCTGTGAATGGTTAAAATCTGATACGACAAATCAGAGAAATCATAGTTATCTTTGACGGCTTAAAAAAAACAAAGAGGAGCAATTGTGCGTTTAAAAACATTAGAAATCAAAGGCTTCAAAAGTTTTGCAGACAAGACTGTCTTACACTTCGACGAAGGTGTAACCGGGGTTATAGGCCCCAACGGCTGTGGCAAAAGTAATATTATCGACTCCATCCGATGGGTTATCGGTGAGCATAAGATCTCCAATCTCCGCTCTGAAAACCAATCTGGCCTGGTGTTCAACGGCTCCAAAACCCGCTCTGCCAGCGGGATGGCTGAAGTAAGCCTCACGTTTGAGAATACCCGCAATGTACTCCCTACTGAGTTTACAACCGTCACTATCACCCGCAAATTCTACAAGAACGGCGATTCCGAATACCGCCTCAATGACGTAGCCTGCCGACTCAAAGACATCCATAATCTCTTTATGGATACTGGTGTTAGTACCGACTCCTACGCCATTATCGAACTCGGAATGGTAGATGATATTATCAAAGATAAAGAGAACTCCCGCCGCCGCATGCTTGAGCAAGCCGCCGGTATCTCCATCTACAAAACCCGTAAAAAAGAAGCAAAATCCAAACTCGACGCCACCGAAGGGGATCTGAACCGTATTG
>Ga0316604_10002598_pt1 | contig 13630 bp, 8 predicted proteins | sample OWC_soil_day20_C_FD_207650 | JGI IMG/M metagenome (GOLD analysis project Ga0316604, IMG submission 207650) | Wetland soil microbial communities from Old Woman Creek delta, Ohio, United States - OWC_soil_day20_CT | ecosystem: Environmental > Terrestrial > Soil > Wetlands | place: USA: Ohio... | reverse complement strand
CGCGCGCATCGAGCAGGACTGGGCGCAAGCGCTGGAGCTGGTCGTGGAGCTCGACACCTCGACGCCCTCGCCCATCGACGCGGTCGACGCGATCAACCGCTTCGGCCTGCTGCCGCGCGGAACGACGCTGCGCAGCGTCGTTGCGCCGGACACCTACCAGCAGCTCGCGACGTACATGAAGGCGCGTGGCTACCCGATGGAGCGCGTCGACCGCATGCGACCCTGGCTCGTCGCGCAGGTGGTGACCCAGCTCGAGTACACCGCGGCGGGTCTCGAAGCCGAGAATGGCGTCGACGTGGTGATGATGCGGCGCGCGAGCGGGCGCAAAGGCATCGTGCCCCTGGAGTCGCTCGAGGAACAGGCGGAGCTCTTCGCGGGTCTGCCCGCACCTCTGCAAGAGACGATGCTGGTGGAGATCCTCCGCGAGGCGCAGGCGTTGCTCGCCGTGACACGCGCGACGCTCACCGCCTGGGAGCAGGGCGACGAGAAGACGTTGACCGAGCTGCTCTTCGGCAACTCGACCGGCGATGCGGCGCTCGGCCAGTTCTACGAACGGGTCTTCTACAACCGCAACCGCACGATGACGGATCGCATCGTGGCGCTCTCGGCCGACGCGAAGCCGCGCTTCGTGGTGGTGGGAACCGGACATCTGATCGGCCCGCAGGGAATTCCCGAGCTGCTCGCGCAACGTGGCTTTCGGGTCGAGCGCGTGGGCAGCGCGCGCGTGTTGCCCGGAGCGGCGACGACACCGGGAGCAGTCATTCCGGCGCCCGCAGCAACTCCCGTCGAACCGTCTGCACCTGCACCTGCACCTGCATCTGCGGTCGCGCCGATCCTGCCGCCGGTGCCGGGCGCGCCCGTCGCGCCCGCTTCGACGCCCGCTTCTGCGCCCGTTCCGGCGCGCGTTCCGGCGCCCGAGATGGTGCCCGCGACGGTGCCGGCGATCCCGGCTCCAGAGGCTCCGATCGCGACGCCCGCACCCGTTGTACAGCCGGTATCGCCGCCGTCGCCCACGGCACCCGTCCGGCCCTCTGGTGTGCCGCAGGATTCCTGGCTCGGTCAGGACGCTGAGCAGGTGCCGTTTCCGGATGAGCCGGCTCCCGCTCCTGTGGAGCCATCACCAGCGCCGCCCGAAGCAGCGCCCGCGCCCGCGGTGACGCCCGCCCCGGCGCCGCCGACTGAGAAGCCGAAGCCGAAGACCAGACGGCTGAGCCGGCCGAAGCCCTGAGCTCTTTCCAGATCGATTCTGAATCCAGTCTGGATTGATTCCCGTCTGGTGTCCAGATAAGCTGCCGCCCGACCGATCGGTCGGAGCCAGAAGATGAATGACGCCACCGCCAACTCGCACGCGAAGATCCTCGAGGTCGCGGAAGCGCTGTATGCGCGGCGCGGCTTCGCCGGCGTCGGCATGCGCGAGCTCGCCGAGGCGGCGGGACTCGGGAAGTCGTCGCTCTTCCACCATTTTCGCTCGAAGGTGCAGCTCTACCTCGCCGTGGTGGAGCGCGTGCTCGCGCGGGTCGAAGAGCGCGTCCAGCCGATCCTCACGGCGCACGCTCCGGCCGCCGAAAGACTCGACCGCTGGATCGACGCGCTCGTCGATGCCTTCGCCGAGCAGCCGGCGTCGGCGCGCCTGTTGCTGCGCGCGCTCTTCGAGGAAGACGAGTTCGACGCGGCGGACTGGCCAGAGGGGCAAGCGGCCGAACGCCGCCTCGCGAACGTGCTCGACGGAATCACGCGGCTCCTACAGCAGGGCATGCGCGCCGGTGAGTTCCGCGCAGCGTCCGCACCGCACGTGGTCCAGACCCTGATCGGCGCGACGATCTACCACTTCGCGTCGGGAGAGATCGGCGAGCGGCTGCTCGGCGGTCCCCTGCTCTCGGCGGAAGCCGTGCGCGCACGCAAGGCCGAGATGAAGCAATTCTTGCACTACGGACTGGCCGCGCGCCCCGCGTCGTCCGATGAGGGAGGGCAATCTTGAACAAGCTGATGCAGCAACACCGAAAGCGGTTCGGTGACTTCGAAGTGATCGAGTTCGTCGACGAGAGCGAGATCGCGAAGCTGCGCGCGAAGACCGACGTCGCCACGCCACTCACGCTCAACTGGACCTGGGAGTACGGCTCCGAGGTCGAGGAACTCCGCGCCCTCTACGAGAAGGGCAAGGTCAACCAGTGGAACGCCGAGCGCGATCTCGACTGGTCGATCCCCGTCTCGAACGACGAGTGGGTGCTCTCTCCCGAAGCGTCGATGCTGGCCCAGATCTGCAGGCTGATGGGCAAGGACGAGGCGACGCAGAAGGCCGCCGCCTTCGACGAGCTGGGCCACACGCTCTCGCAGCTGCTGCACGGCGAGCAGGCGGCGCTCCAGCTCTGCGGTCAGCTCACCAATGTCTGCACCAAGATGGACGAGAAATGGTACTCGGCGAGCCAGGTGGCCGACGAGGCGCGCCATCTCGAGGCGATCTCGAAGTTCCTGTCCCGCAAGCTCGGCACCATCTACCCGATCAACCCGACGCTGAAGATCCTGCTCGACGAACTTCTCGCGGCCGACACCGCGCGCAAGAAGACGCTCGGCATGCAGACGCTCTTCGAGGGCATGGCCGTCGGCATCTTCGACCTGCTGCGCCAGGAGAGCCGCAATCCGCTGCTCACCGAGATGATCCGGCGCGTCGAGCAGGACGAGGCGCGCCACGCGGCTTTCGGGGTGCTCACGATGCGCCGTGCGGTGCGCGAGGCCGACAAGACCGAGATGGACGAGATGGAGGACTGGGCGTTCGGCATTCTCGAAGCGCTCAACGCCAACCAGCAGCTCGACATGCTCCAGACGCTCGGTCCGAAGTACGGCATCGATGCGAGCAACCTCACGCAGGCGACGCTCGGCATGCCCAACTGGGCCGAGCTGAACAGCCTCATCTACATGCACACGGTGCTGCCGAACCTGCGTAACCTCGGCCTCGTCACCGAGCGCACCGAGTCGCAGTACCGCAAGCTCGGCATGCTCTACGACCGCGGCGATCGCGCGACGACGGTGCCGGAACTCTCGCTGATTGCCTGAGCGGCCGACGTCCTGAAAGAACAGGGCCGCGGGCGCAGGTCCGCGGCCCTTCGCATTTTCACCGCCGGGTGTCGGCCAGCAGCCCCGATCAGGAAGCCGAGATGCCTGCTAACCGCGATAGCGCGCCGCCGCCCGGGTGAGTTCGCGCTGCACGTCTTCGCGCAGCGAAGCGGGTTCGAGCACCTCGGCGCCGGCGCCGAACGAGAGCACCCAGCTGCGTACCTCGGCCGCGCCTCCCACTTCCATCGTGAGTTCGAGGGCGCCGCCGGCGCGGCGCTCCAGCTGCTGCGTCGCGTGCCAGGTGCGTTCCGCGACCCAGTCGGCCCAGCGCTTCTCGAAGCGGATGCGCACGCGCACGGGTGGCTCGTGGATCACCCCGAAGGCGGCGCCGATGTAGGCGTCGAAGTCGAAGCTCGCCGGCACCGTGAAGCGTCGATCGGTGCGGCGGATCGCGCCGATGCGCTTGACCGCAAAGGTGCGCACCTCTCCCGAGTGATGGTCGTGGCCGACCACGTAGAGCGCGCCGCCGCGATACCAGATCCGATACGGATCGAGATCGCGCGCGCGCTCGCGGCCGGTGCGCCCGGTTCGGTACTGCATCGAGATGCTGCGCCGATCGAGCACCGCCTCGTTGAGCACGCGGATCGTGTCGCGCAGCGCTGCGTAGTCGCCGTGGGGACCCGGCAGTACACGGAATGACTCGCCGAGTCGCGCCAGGAACTCCGTCATCTCGGGGCCGAGGCTCGCACGGATCTTCGCGAGCGCCGAGCGGATCGAGTCGTGGAAGACGGTGCCTTCGAGCGTGCGCAGCAGGTCTTCGCCGAACGCGAGCGACAGGATCTCGTCGGGTGTGAACGGCACGTCGCCGAGCTTGAAGTCGTCGAGGAAGCGATAGAAGACGCGACCCTCGCGGCGTTCCGAGAGAACCGGGAAGCCGGCCGCCATCAGCGCGTCGAGATCCCGGTAGATGGTGCGGCGATGACACTCGAAGTCGTTCGCGAGGTCGTCGAGCCCGACGCCCCAGCGACTGCGCGCCAGTCGCTGGATGAGCCTCCACTGCCGCGCCAGCTGATCTCCCCGCATGCCCCGCGCATCCTAGCTCGTTGACTTGGGGACGTTCCTGCCCCCGTTGACTTGCTTGACTTCAGGAACGTCCCCAAGTCAACGGGGTCAGGCGACGATGACGAGGCGGGTGCGGGCGGGGACTCGCGCGCTGAGTCGGGCGAGGACGTTGCCGCGCAGCATGTGCCAGAGCATCCCGCGCTGGGAGGTGCCGATCAGGATCGCGTCGACGCCGAGACGAGCGGCGGCGTCGGCGATGGCTTCGCCCGCGTCGCTCGCGACGCGCCAGATCGGGATGGCCGCGGCGCCCTGCGCGTTGAGCCGCGCGACGGATTGCTCGAGGACGCCGCGGGCTTCGCGTGACGGCTCGGTGTCGCGTGGCACGAAGAGCCCCGGCACTTCGTCGACGAAGAGCACCGCGACGTCCACTTCCTTGCGGCCCGTGAGATGCGCGGCGGCCTCCTCGAGTAGTCGCTCGTTGCTCGTTCGAACGCAGACGAGTGTCAGCGGGCGATAGGCGGGGGCCAGCTCGAGCGCCTCGGCGAGCGTCAGGATCTCTGCCGCGGCCGGGCGTTCGGCGGCGATGCGCTCGGCTTCTTCGGGCGTTACCGACGCGGCGGCGCGCGGTCGCCAGATGCCGCGCCGGTAGGCGAGGCCCCCGAGCATCATGATCGCAGTGAGCGATCCGCCAAAAATCGTAGCGGCCGGCTTCGCCACCAGGTTCGTCGCCCACGCGACGAGCACCATCACGGTGGTCGCGACGCCCAAGGCGAACAGCAATCCGCGCTGACCCTCCGCCATGCGCACGCGGTCGAGCGAGATCGACGACAGCGCGAAGGCGCCGAGCAGCCCGAAGGCGTAGAGCCCGCCGAGCGTCGCGATGTTGCCACCCGTCATGGCGAGTACGGCGATCGGCATCATCACGGCGAGTGTGATCGCGAGGGTCGGCGTCCCGAAGCGCTCCGAGCGATTCAGCAGCAGGCCGGGCAGGAAGCCGCCGTCCGCGAGTGCACCGAAGATGTGATAGGCGCCCACCAGTGCGGTATTCGAGGCGAAGAGCAGCAGTGAGGAGGCGGTGATCACCACCAGCACCCGCAGCCAGGGGCCGCCCATCGCGAAGGCGAGCTCCGATTGCAGCGCGTCGGGGTTCAAGCCGCGCGGGTCGAGCACATTGGTGGAGAACGCAGTCAGCAGCGGTGACGTTGCGAGGACCGCCACCACCACGAGTCCCACTGCGATGCTGGCGGTGCGCCGGCGCGGTGTCGCCATCGCCGGCGAGATCTGTGCCAGCGATTCGAGCCCGCTGAACGCCAGCCATGCGCCCGAGAATCCGACCACCGCATCGCCCAGCGGGAGCCGGCCGGCCGCGGCGAGCTGACCGCCGATCTGCTCCCAGTGCTGTGGACCGATGTTCCACGACGCGACGCCGACCAGCGCGATCAACACTGCGAATGCGGCCGCTCCGATCGCGGCGCTCACCGTCGCCGACTCGCGGATCCCGACCCAGTTGAGCACACCGAGCAGGATCAGCCCGACCGCCGCGAGGATCGGCACGGCGTGTTCCAGCGACGGGAACATCGTGGCGAGATACGAAAATCCCGACACGGCGGAGATTGCCGCGGTGAGGAAGTAGTCGACCAGGATCAACATGCCGCCGAGCGCACCGACGCGCGGACCGAAGGCGTCGTTCGCGACCGAAACGACGCCGCCGCCGGCGGCGTAACGCGCGGAGATGTCGGCGTACTTCTCGGCGAGGAAGATGAAGACGATCGAGGTGGCGAGTACGAAACTCGCCGCGCTGCTGCCGACTTCGCGAAACAGGATACCGGGGACGTAGTAGACGCTGGTGCCGATGTCGGCGTAGACGATCGCCCAACAGAGCAGTGGTCCGAGCACGCCGAAGTGCACGGCGCCGCGTCGCACCGACGCACCTGCCACCGCTGTCGCTCGGCTCATGGACCCCCCGGACGGCGGCGCAAGATAGCGCGGGGCACGACGAACGAACGGCGCGGACCACGAGCTGGTTGCTAGTGGTAGTCGTGCGAGACCGGCAGCTGGGCGCCCGGCGGCGGGGAATCGGCTTCGAGCGCGAGCGTTGCGAGGTGCTTCACGCGCACATGCAGCACGCCGTCGACATTCTGGACGGTTCCTGCGATCTCGACCAGCGGCGAGGTGTGGAGCGCGACGCGGAAGCGCCGGAACTGTTGCGGCCCGAGCACGGCGTTCGAGGTGCCGGTCTCGTCTTCGATGGTGAGGAAGCACATGCCGCCCGCGGAACCGGGTCGCTGGCGCACGATGACGTGGCCCGCCGTGCGCACCCAGCAGTCATTCGGGACGTCGCGTAGCGCAATTGCGGAGAGCACACCGCGCTGCGCGAGCCGCTCGCGCAGGTGCGCCATCACGTGCGGGCCCGTCGAGACTCCGCTCGCACGGTAGTCGGCGAGGGTTTCCTCGAGTGCGCTCATCTCGGGCAGCGGCGAAGTGGCCGCGGGCGGGGAGGCGCCGGCGAAGAGCGATCGGTGGTCGCGTTCGAGAGCCGCCACCTGCCAGAGTGCGGCACGCCGCGAGCAGGCGTCGGGGTCGATCGAAGCGAGCGCACCGAGTTCGGCGAGCGTCAGCAGCTCGGCGCGCGAGAGTTCGGCGCGGCGCGCGAGGTCGGCGACGTGCGCGAACGGTCGCTCGCCGCGCGCCGCCTCGATGCGTCGAGCGGTTTCGGAGTGGAGGCCTTGCACGAATCGAAAACCTAGCCGGCACCTCTTGCTTTCGAGGTCGCATAGCCACTTCGAATGGAGTACGTCGATGGGAAGCACCGCGACGCCGTGGCGTTGGGCGTCTTTGATGAGGCTTGCGGGCGAGTAGAAGCCCATCGGCCAGGCGTTGAGCAATCCCGCGAGGAAGGCGGCGGGGTGGTGGCATTTGAGCCAGGACGAGGCATAGGCGATCAAGGCGAAGCTGGCGGCGTGGGATTCGGGGAAGCCGTAGAGGGCGAAGCTGGTGATGCCACGCACGATGTCGTCTTGCGCGGTGCCCGTGATGCCGCGCTCGGTCATGCCGTGGCGCAGCCTGGCTTCGATCTTCTGCATGCGCTCCCGGGAGCGCTTGAAGCCCATCGCGCGCCGCAGCTCTTCGGCTTCGCCGCCGCTGAAGCCGGCTGCCGTCATCGCGAGTCGCAGCAGTTGTTCCTGGAAGAGCGGGACGCCGAGGGTGCGACGCAGAATCGGTTCGAGCGACGGATGCGAGTACTCGACGGGTTCGCGACCGGCGCGCCGGTTCAGGTAGGGGTGCACCATCTTCCCGACGATCGGGCCGGGGCGGATGATCGCGACTTCCACCACCAGGTCGTAGAAGTTCGCGGGCTTCATGCGCGGCAGTGTCGCCATCTGCGCGCGGCTCTCGATCTGGAAGGTGCCCATGGTGTCGGCGCGCTGGATCATGGCAAAAGTGGCGGGATCATCGGGCGGGAGTTTCGCGAGGTCGATCGCGACGCCTTCGTGCTCGCGCGCGAGCCGGATGGTGTGCTCGAGCGCATTCAGCATGCCGAGGCCGAGCAGGTCGATCTTTATGATGCCGAGGTCGGCGCAGTCGTCCTTGTCCCATTGCACCACGCGGCGACCGGGCATCGACGCGGGTTCGATCGGCACGACTTCGTCGAGGCGGCCCGCGGCGATCACGATGCCGCCCGAGTGCTGGCCGAGATGGCGCGGCAGGCCGCGCACGCGATCGACGAGGCCGAGCAGGCGGAGCACGCGCGGCGCATCGGGGTCGACGCCGCCCTGGCGCAGCAGCGCGCGCGTTTCGTCGAGTCCTTCGCGCAGCTCGAGCGTGGCGAGCACCCTGGCGAGCTTGTCGATGGCGTCGGGCGCGAGACCGAGCACCTTGCCCATTTCGCGCACGGCGAGTCGCGTGCGGTAGGTGATGACGTTGGCGGTCATCGCGGCGCCGTGTCGTCCGTAGCGCGCGAAGACATACTGGATCACGTCCTCGCGCGGATCGCCCGACGGCAGATCGATGTCGATGTCGGGCCACTCGCCGCGCTCTTCGGAGAGGAAGCGCTCGAAGAGCAACTCCATGCCGACGGGGTCGACGGCGGTGATGCCGAGCGCGTAGCAGACGGCGCTGTTGGCGGCCGATCCGCGCCCCTGCGCCAGCATGCGACGCTCGCGTGCGTAGCGCGCGATGTCCCACACGATCAGGAAGTAGCCGGCGAGGTCGAGCTTCTCGATCACGCGCAGTTCGTGCTCGAGCTGGCGGTGCGCGCGTTCGGGAAGCGGATGGCCGTAGCGCATGCGCGCGCCGTCGAGGGTGAGACGGCGCAGCAGCGACGGCTGCGACTCGCCGTCTTCGGTGGGGAAGGTGGGGAAGCGGTAGCCGAGGTCGCCGATGCGGAAGGCGCAGCGCCCGGCGACCTGGCGCGTCGCAGCGAGCCACGCGGGACGATCGGCGAAGCGGCGCGTCCACTCCGCCGCTGCGAGCAGATGGCGTTCGGCGTTGGGCGCGAGGCGACGGCCCGCGCTGTCGAGGGTCACGTGGTGGCGTAGGCAGCTGAGGGCGTCGAAGAGCGGGCGATCCGATTGGCGCGCGTGGCGCACGTCGTTGGTCGCGGCGATCGGGACGCCGAGTGATTCCGCGACGGCCGCTGCCCAGCGCGCTTCGCCTTCGGCGCGCCGGTCGAGATGGCGCGAGACGTCGACCCACACCCGCCCGGGTCCGAGCACGCCACGGGTCCGATCGAGTGACGCGGCGGAGAGCGAGCCGTCTCCGCGCACCAGCGCGATGAGATCACCCGCGTGCTCGGCGACTTCGTCCCAGGTCGCCGATGCGTCGCTCTTGCCGCCCCGTTCGTGGGCCACGGTGAGCAGCCGCGAGAGGTTTCGATAGCCGCGCTGCGACTCGACCAGCAGCAGCAGCTCGGGCCCGTCTTTCACCGCGATTCTGGCCCGATGACCTTCGTTCGCCTTCGGCTCACTGCGCGGATCGCGGTCAGTGACCGCGATCCTTGCTCCTACGATCGCCTCGATTCCCGCCGCCTTCGCTGCCTGGTGGAAGCGCGGGATCCCGTAGAGGCCGCCGCGATCGGCGAGCGCGACGGCGCCGTAGCCCAGCTCAGCGGCGCGCTCGGCGAGGTCTTCGGGGTTGCTGGCACCTTCGAGAAAAGAAAAAGCGCTCGCGCAGCGCAGCTCGACGACATCGGAGGAAGACGGGTGGGACACGAAGCCGACTTTCGCCACTTGTTCGCCACAAGTCAACGCACCCAGGAGCACCCCTTCGGGGGTGCCGGGCGTCAACTTATTTGGGCGTCAAGTTATTCCGGTCAGGTTGTTCCCATAACTTGACAAGAAATAACTTGACGCCCGGCACCTCCCTGAGAGGCACCTCCCTAAGATGTGTGGATGGCGTCGGTTGTGGTCGTGGGGGGAGGCGTTGCGGGGCTCACTTGCGCGTGGCGGCTTCGCCGTGCCGGCCACGACGTCGAGGTGCTCGAGCGCGAGCCGGTGGCGGGCGGGCGGATGCGCAGCGAGCGCGTCACGACGCCGCGCGGCGACTTCGTCGTCGATCGCGGCGCGCAGTTCGTCGCGAGTGGCTATCGCAACATGCAGCGCGTCGTCGATGCGCTCGGACTGCGCGCGCGGCTGCACCCCGTTGCGAACACCAGCAACGCGATCCTGCGTGACGGCATGCTGCACGCGGGCGACTACGACTCGCTCGTCGCGTTCGCGCGTTCGCGACTGCTTTCCACCGGCGCGAAATTGCGACTCCCGCGGTTGCTGTTCGAACTCGCGAGGCATCGCCGCCGCCTCGATCCGTATCATCCCGAGCGCGCCGCGGGGATCGACCGGGAAACCCTCGCGCGCGGGCTCGCGCGCATCGTCGGCGAGGAAGCGGCGGAGTATCTGTTCGTGCCGGCGTTCTCGTCGACTTTCGACGCCGATCCCGAGGATCTTTCGAGCGCCTTCGCGCTCCTCAGCGCGCGCTTCGTTCTCTCGGGCTTTCAGCTCCAGGCGTTCGACGGCGGCATCGGGCTGCTCACGCAGACGCTCGCCGAGCAGGTGCCCGTGCGCACCGGCTGCGAAGTGACCGCGATCGAGACCAACGCCGACGGTGCCCGCCTCACCATCCGGTCCAGCAGACACAGCGGGCAGAGCGGCGCCGGCGACCGCGAGGACCGCGTGCTCGCCGATGCCGTGGTGGTCGCGCTGCCGGGCTCGCTGGTTTCGGGCGTGGTCGCGTCGCTCACGCCCGAGGAAAAGTCGTTCTTCGCGCGGGTTCGCTACGTGCGCGGCATGGTCTGCTTCCTGATGACCGAGCGCGCGCCGGAGACGCTGCCGTGGTACGGCGTCGCTTTTCCGCGTCGCGAGGACGTCGGCCTCTACGGACTCGCGGTCGATCACCACAAGCCGCGCGTGGCGCCGGCCGGCGCGGGCTTGCTGAATGCAGCGCTCACGGCGACCGCCGCGGAGCGTCTGCGCGACGCGCCCGACGCAGCCGTCGTCGCGCACGTGATCGAGGCGCTCGCGCACACGCCCGTCGGCCGCCTCGACCCGATCGCGACGGCGGTGCACCGCTGGGATCCCATGCTCCCGCTCTTCTACGCCGGCTATCTGCCGCAACTCGCTGCGTTCCTCGCGCGCCGCGAGCGTTCGCCACGGCTCGCCTTTGCGGGCGACTATCTGATCGGCCCGTACACCGAGATGGCGCTCACCAGCGGCATGCGCGCCGCCACGGAGATCGCGCGGGCCGTCGCGGGCTGATCCGCGGCGCTCTCTCGCTCCGATCAGGTTCTGCACGTGATCTGCCGATGACCTTCGCCGCGTGTCGCGCAGGAGGGAGTCGTGCAGCTTCTCGCCCTACCGGGGTTTCTCGCCTTTTTCTTCGTGTCGCTCTGGGTGGGCGTACGGATGCTCGCGCAGTGGGGACGCACGCGAGCGCTGCCGGAGTTGCTGCTCGGTCTCGGTGTGCTCGGCATCGGGCCGGTTGGATTCGGTCTGGTCATGCTGGCCGCGGTGGCTGGCGCCCACCAACCGGACGCTCCGTCGCTGCTCGCGGGACTCTCGGCGCTCGCAGTCGGTGGCGGCGCCGCCGCCAAGGCGATCTTCAACTGGAAGATCTACCACCCGAGTTCGCGGGCCGCCGCGGCGATCGCGTTCGCCTCGGTCGCGTTACTCGTGGTGGCGATCGTCGGCGACGCGCGGAGCACCGGCTTCGCGCCGGCGGCGTGGATGCAGCCCGGCTGGATCCTGGTACGCCAGGGCGTCCAGGTCGGAGTCCTGCTCTGGGGATCTTGCGAGGCGCTGCGCTGGTGGCTCCGCATGCGGCGACGGCTTCGCATCGGCATCGCCGACCCGCTCGTTGCGAATCGTTTCCTGCTCTGGGGCATCGGCGCCGGCATGGCGGGCAGCGGCTCACTCATCGGGATGCTCGTGGGTCTCGCCTATGGCCAGCCGATGAACGAGCTGCCGCTCCTGACGCTCGTGCTTTCGATCTGCGGTCTGGTGGCGGCGGTTGCGCTCTGGCTCGCCTTCGCGGCGCCCGAGTGGTGGAAGCTCTGGATCCGAGATCAGGCTCCGAACGCTTCGATGTGATCGCTGGCGAGTCGTCCGAGCATGCGCTTTGCGATTGGATGCTCGCTCATTGCGAGAGCCTCCCGCAGTGCATGGCCAGCGATTCCGCTTCGGCGACCATCTTCTCGAGCAGCGCGAGACCGCGCTCCCAGAAGTCGGGGTCGCCGATGTCGAGGCCCGTGTGCGCGACGACTTCGCGCGGCGACTGGGAGCCCCCCGCTTCGAGCATCGCGAGGTAGCGCGGCACGAACGCAGCGCCTTCTTCGTCGTAGCGCTGCACCAGCGCCAGCACGAGCAGTTCGCCGAAGGCGTACGCGTAGCAGTAGAACGGGCTGTGCACGAAGTGCGGGATGTAGAGCCACCACCAGGCGTAGTCGTCGCGCAGGCGCACCGCGTCGCCGAACATCGGGCGGTTGGCTTCCATCCACAGCTCGTTCACGCGCGGGATCGGCAGCTCGCCCTCGGCGCGGCGCGCGCGGTGCAGCTTCTCCTCGAAGCGCGTCATCACCACCTGGCGGAACACGGTGGCGAAGGCGTCCTCGAGTTTGCCGCAGAGCAGGCCCAGGCGGACGGCGGGATCCGGCTCGTCGCGCAGCAGGCGGCGGAAGGTCAGCATCTCGCCGAACACGCTGGCGGTCTCCGCCGTGGTGAGCGGCGCATCCATCTCGAAGAGGCCCCGCGCGCGCGAGAGAACCTGATGCACGCCGTGGCCGAGTTCGTGCGCCAGCGTCATCACGTCGCGCAGCGTCCCGGTGTAGTTGAGCATCACGTAGGGATGTGAGCTCGGGATCGTCGAGGCGGAGAAGGCGCCGCCGCGCTTGCCGTTGCGCAGCTCTGCATCGATCCAGCGGCGCTCGAAGAAGTGCCCGGCGATCTCCGCCATGCGCGGCGAGAAGTCGCCGTAGGCTTCGAGCACGAGGGCGCGCGCGGCGTCGAAGGAGCGCGCGCCGTCGGCCGCGAGCACCGGTGCGTAGCGGTCGTAGTCCTCGAGCTCGGGAAGTCCGAGCAGCCTCGCCTTCAAGCGGTAGTAGCGCGCGACCAGCGCGCCGCGCCGCTCGCACGCCGTCATCAGCGCCTGCACCGTGGTGTCGTCGATCTCGTTGGCGAGATTGCGTTCATCGATCGGCGACGCGTAGTGGCGCAGCCGATCGCGCGTGGCCTTGTCCTGCACCAGCGTGTTGAAGACGAACGCCAGCAGCCGCGAGTTTTCGCGCAGGCCGCGCGTCAGCGAATCGGCGGCGCGACGGCGCAGCGCGCGGTCGGGTTCGTAGAGCAACGAGAGAACCTCTTCCTCGCTCTTCTCCTCCGTCTTTCCGTCCGCAACTTCGAGTTGGAAGCGCAGCGAGCCGAGCGTCTCGTCGAACAGGCGCGAGAACGCGCGCGGTCCCGTGTTGGCGGTTTCTTCGAGCAGGCGTTCCTCGGCTTCCGAGAGCACGTGGGGGCGAATCTTCCGCATCTGTTCGAGCAGATGGAGGCGGCGGGCCAGCACGGGTGCAGCGAACAGCGCGGCGGCGCGCGCGTCGTCGATCGCGACCCACTCCAGCTCGAAGAACACGACGGCGTTGCGGATCTCGGTGCCGCGCTCCTGCACGCGCTGGAGCAGCGCCCCGTGGCGCGGCGCCGAAGTGTCGGAGGCGAACAGCAACTGCGCGAACGCCGCGGCGCGGTACGCCGGTTCTTCGAATGCCTCCAGCTCGTCGATCGCCGCGACCAGCGCCGCGGCGTCGAGTTCCGCGACGCGAGTTCGATAGCGCTCGGCGAAGCGCTGCGCGGCGGCGAGCGCTCGCGCGAGATCGGCCTCGATGCGCGGGTCATCGGGACCGGCGTAGAGATCGCCGAGATCCCAGGTGACACCGGCGGCCGGGCCGCGCTGGCTCGTCGTGTCGGGAGTGGTTGCGGGCGCTGCTTCGGTCATGGCGCCGACCATAACGGACTCCGTAGACTGCGGCGCGATGGCA
>Ga0316604_10002597_pt1 | contig 13634 bp, 15 predicted proteins | sample OWC_soil_day20_C_FD_207650 | JGI IMG/M metagenome (GOLD analysis project Ga0316604, IMG submission 207650) | Wetland soil microbial communities from Old Woman Creek delta, Ohio, United States - OWC_soil_day20_CT | ecosystem: Environmental > Terrestrial > Soil > Wetlands | place: USA: Ohio... | reverse complement strand
TTGGAGGTGACTGCCAGGCCGGCCGTGCTCCGCCACAGTTCGGCGATCACCTGATGCGGGGCGGGCAGCAGCGGCTTGTCGAGCGCCCAGGACCGCAACCAGGTTGCCGATGGGGTGAACGCGAGGCCCTTCAGCTGTGCCTCGGCCACCACCGAGGAATGGTTCATGAACAGGGCCGCGACGTACCAGAGCCCGACAAGAACGGCGACGACCGCCAGCACCGGAACAACGCTATGGCGAAAGACGGAAGGCTTCGTCATGCCGCTCTCCCCGGCCAATGCAGCAGGATGTCGGGCAGCCAGAGGGTGACCTCAGTCGTCATAGCTGTGCCCCGCCCTCAGGCCGTCGCGCACCCGCTGGGCGAGCTTCAGGAATTCCGGCGTCTCGCGGATGTCGAGCGGCCGGGGGCCGCGCGGCAGGTCGCTCTCGATGACGTCGTGGATGCGGCCGGGGCGCGGGCTCATCACCACGATCTTGGTGGAGAGGTAGACCGCCTCGGGGATGGAATGGGTGACGAATACCACTGTCTTCCTGGTCTTGTCCCAGAGATGGAGGAGTTGCTCGTTGAGGTGATCGCGCACGATCTCGTCGAGGGCGCCGAACGGCTCGTCCATCAAGAGAAGATCGGGCTCGACGGCCAGCGCCCTGGCGATGGAAGCGCGCTGTTGCATGCCGCCGGACAACTGCCAGGGATATTTTTTCTCGAAGCCGGTGAGGTTGACCAGCGCAAGGTTGCGTTCGATGCGCTCGTCCTGCTGGGCACGGGTCAGGCCCATGATCTCGAGCGGCAGCGCGACGTTCCTGGCGATGGTGCGCCAGGGATAAAGGGCCGGCGCCTGGAAGACGTAGCCATAGGCGCGGTCGAGACGAGCGAGTTCCGGGGTGGTGCCGTTGACGGAGATCACACCGCCGGTCGGTCGCTCAAGGTCGGCAATGACGCGGAGCAGCGTCGTCTTTCCGCAGCCCGAAGGGCCGATGAAAGAGACGAAGTCGCCCTTGGCGATCTTGAGGTCGATGTTGGAAAGCGCCTGCACCGGCCCGTCGCCGGTCTCGAAAGTCAGGGATAGCGCCTCGATGTCGATGACATTCATGCTTGCCGGCACCCCGGTTGTGAAGACACAGCCGCTCGCTTGGCCGGCCGCCTTACGCGACCACCTCGTCCGCCGGTCCGGATTCACCGGACCAGCACGGCCAGATACGCAAACCCTGCCCCGACCGACGTTCCGCTGCGCTCGCCACATCGGCCGGTATCCAGCCGAAATCAAAGCAAGAAGCGGGCCGATCAGGCCGATCTCAGATGCCGGTCACCGGAATACCGGCGCGCTCGACGCGACGCGGCGACACGATTTCCTTCCACTGGCTGAGTGCCTTGGCAACCGCCGTGAACGGCTTGCGCGGCACGAACTTGCCGTGGCCTTCCTCGGTCTTCATGGTGGCTTCCTCGACCACCACCTTGCCGCGGGAGAGCGTGAAGCGTGGCAGGCCGGTCACCTCGTAGCCGTCGAACACGTTGTATTCGATCACCGACTGCTGGGTCTTCGGCGAGATGACCTTGGAGCGCTTGGGGTCCCAGACGACGAGGTCGGCGTCGGCACCAACCAGCACGGCGCCCTTTTTCGGATACATGTTGAGAATCTTGGCGCTGTTGGTCGAGGTGACCGCCACGAACTCGTTCATCGTCAGGCGACCGGTCCGCACGCCATAGGTCCAGAGCAGCGGCATGCGATCCTCAAGACCGCCGGTCCCGTTGGGGATCTTGCGGAAATCGCCGAGGCCGTTGCGCTTCTGGGCGAGGGTGAAGGTGCAGTGGTCGGTGGCGACGACGCTCAGCGAACCGGCAGCAAGGCCAGCCCACAGGCTGTCCTGATGCAGCTTGTTGCGGAACGGCGGGCTCATGACGCGGGCCGCCGAATGATCCCAATTGGGATTGGCGTACTCGCTGTCATCGAGCAGAAGATGCTGGATCAGCGGCTCGCCATAGACGCGCATGCCCTTCTGGCGGGCGCGGCGGATCGCCTCATGCGCCTGCTCACAGGACGTGTGGACGACATAAAGCGGCGCGCCGGCCATGTCGGCCAGCATGATGGCACGATTGGTCGCCTCGCCCTCGACCTCGGGTGGCCGGGAATAGGCATGCGCCTCGGGGCCGGTGTTGCCCTCGGCGTAGAGCTTGGCCTGCATCTGGGCGACGACGTCGCCGTTCTCGGCATGCACCATCGGCAAGGCGCCGAGCTCGGCAAGGCGCTGGAACGACTGGAACATCTCGTCGTCGTCCACCATCAGCGAGCCCTTGTAGGCCATGAAGTGCTTGAAGGAGTTGATGCCCTTCTCCTCGACGACGACCTTCATCTCGTCGAAGACCTGCTTGTTCCACGAGGTCACGCACATGTGGAAGGAATAGTCGCTGTTGGCGCGGCTCGCCCGGTTGTGCCAGCTCTGAAGAGCGGTCAGCATCGACTCGTCGGGACGCGGGGTGATGAAGTCGACCACCATGGTGGTGCCGCCGGCAAGGCCCGCCCGAGTGCCGCTATCGAAATCGTCGGCCGAATAGGTGCCCATGAAGGGCATCTCAAGGTGGGTGTGCGGGTCGATGCCGCCCGGCATGATGTAGCAACCGGTGGCGTCCAGCACTTCATCGCCCTTGAGATCGGGGCCGATTGCCACGATGCACTCGCCTTCGATCAGCACGTCGGCTTCATACGTCAGATCGGCGGTGACGATGGTTCCACCCTTGATGACCTTCGACATGGTTCAACCCTCGTTGGACGGTTCGCCCGTCAGCTTTCTTGTCATGAACAGACTATAGGGGTTCGCCGGGTAATCGGCGAAAGGGCCGCACTCGACGTACCCGAGCCGACGATACATCGCCACGGCCTCGATGTTGAGCGGGCCGGTCTCGAGATAGAGCGTTTCGACGCGGCGTGCGGTGGCGAGCGCCTCGAGCCGGGCCATGATATGGCGACCGAGCCCAAGACCGCGCGCCGTCTCTGCCACGAAGATGCGCTTCAACTCGGCCGTGCCATCGGCAAACCACTTCACCGCGCCGCAGCCTTCGGCCACGCCACCGCGCCGCGCGACGAGAAAGGTGATATCCGGCGACGTCAGGCCGGCGACGTCCGTGCCGAAATGCCCTTCCGGCGGATAGCGCTCCAGCGAATAGGCGTCAGAAGCCTCGATCAGCGCCACGATGTCGGGCCGATCCGGCTGTTCCTGCGCTATGGCGTGAGGCGCATCGCTCATCAGGCGACGATCTCCGCGGTTTCGAGCACGGCGTGCAGCAGCACATCGGCACCGGCCGCCGCCCATTCCGGCTTGATCTTTTCGTCCTCGTTATGGGAAAGGCCGTCGACGCAGGGGCACATGATCATGGTCGCAGGCGCCACCTTGGCCGCCCAGCAGGCGTCATGGCCGGCACCGGAGACGAGGTTCATGTGGCTGTAGCCGAGCTTCTCGGTGACCGTGCGGACGCGGGAAACCAGTGCCGGATCGAAGGTGACGGGGTCGAAGTGGCCGACCACCTCGACCGAACACTTGACGCCCAGCGGCTCGCAAAGCTTGGGCGCCTCGGCCTCAATGAGCGCCCGCATGCGGTCGAGCTTGCCCTGTTCGGGCGAGCGGATGTCGACGGTGAAAATGACGGTGCCGGGCAGCACGTTGCGCGAATTCGGCGAGAACTTTACCTGACCGACGCCACCGACGGCGTTGGGCTGGCTGTCCATCGCCACTTTCTGCACCAGCTCGAAGATGCGGGCCATGGCAAGACCGGCGTTGACGCGCATGTTCATCGGCGTCGAGCCGGTGTGCGCCTCCCGGCCGGTGAGCGTGAACTCCAGCCACCACAGGCCCTGGCAGTGGGTGACGACGCCGATCTGCTTGTCCTCGGCTTCAAGGATCGGCCCCTGTTCGATGTGATACTCGAAATAGGCGTGCATCTTTCGCGCGCCCACGTCTTCCTCGCCAACCCAGCCGATGCGCTTCAACTCATCACCGAACACCTTGCCGTCGAGATCCTTGCGCGAATAGGCATAGTCGAGGCTGTGGACACCGGCAAAGACGCCGGAGGCCAGCATGGCCGGCGCAAATCTGCCGCCCTCCTCGTTGGTCCAGTTGACGACGACGATCGGATGCTTGGTCTTCACGCCGAGGTCGTTGAGCGAACGGACAACCTCCAGGGCGCCGAGCACGCCGAGCACGCCGTCATACTTGCCACCGGTCGGCTGGGTGTCGAGATGGCTGCCGACGTAAACGGGCAGCGCGTCCGGATCGGTGCCGGGACGGGTGAAGAACATCGTGCCCAGCCGGTCGATGCCGAGTGTCATGCCGGCCGCCTCGCCCCATGACTTGAACAGCGCCCTGCCCTTGGCGTCGGCGTCGGTCAGTGTCTGCCGGTTGCAGCCACCCCTCAGGCCGGGGCCGGTCGTCGCCATGTCTTCAAGGCTGTCCCACAGCCGCGCCCCGTTGACCCGCATATTATCGGTCGGCGTCGTCATCTTATTCCCCCGCTCGCGACAGCGAAGCCGATCGTGCCAGCCATCGGCCGTTCTGGCCACTCAAACCACCCGTCAAGACGGCAGATCGGCGAAACTTTTACCAATTGATAAATCCATAGTCGGATTTGCCCTCGAATTGGTCAAGGGTGATTTTTGGGCAACAAAATAACCAAAAGCCTTAGTTTTCGGCGAAACTGGAAAACTGCCACGGAGCGCTACTTCATCAGCAGCGATGCCGGGCCTTCGTCGGCGAAACTCTCAGAGCACCGTGGCGACGAGCAGCGCAAAAGCGGCGTAGGTGGCGTTGAAGACCAGCAGAAGATGGAAGCCGTGCTGCAGGATGTGGTGGGCCGACATCGGCTGCTGCACGGCCAGATGGACGGCGCCGATCATCAGCAACAGGAATGCACCGACAAGCGAGGCGATGAACCGTCGCGCCAGACCGCAGAAGGCTGCAACCAGCATGGTTACGGCAATAACCGGTGTCATGGTCCGTCTCCGTCATCATCCAGCTCCAGCCCCCGGAGACTCGCCCCGACGTCCGGCCGAAAAATGACGAATGAACGGATAACGCCGACGGCCGCGGTCACTTTGCCGCGACCGTCGGCGCTGGGGCGCATGGGAAAAAACCCGATGAGCCAGCGGCCCTAGTCTACTGACGCGCACGAAAGATTCACGACTCGCGGAGCGACGTGCACTCGATTCCTTTGTTGGTGCAGCGGCTTATCCAATCGGATGCCGGCCTTTGGCCTGTAGCATCCGATCGAGCCGGTGCACGAGTGCCAGTCACATGGGCTCGGCCTCGAGATAGCCGATGCTGCTGCCAGCCGCGTCGAGCACAATGGCGATCCTGCCGACGCCGGGGATCGCCCAGGGGCCACGCATCACCTTGCCGCCGGCCGGCTCAACCTTGGCAACTGCCGCGTCGATGTCGTCGACGGCGACATAGGGGAACCAGTCGCGCGAGCCGGGCTGGCTCTCAGGCCACTCGTAAATGCCGGCCACCGACTCTTCCTGTCCCTCGACATGGGCCAGCGTATAGATGCCACTTTCACCCATGTCCTGGTCAACGAATGTCCAGCCGAGCGCCGCGCCGTAAAAGGCCTTGGCGGCGGCGACATCGGGGGTCATCAGTTCGTTCCAGCAAAAGCTACCGTGCTTGATCATGGCGGTCTCCTCTCGATCTGCCACTACAGAACATAACGTGAACCAACTGTTCGCCGAACGCAATGACAATAATCGGTCAGGATGACAAAACGCCGACCGGGAGGCCCGGCCGGCGCTGCATATTTGCGGGGGGTGACCTGCCTCAGGGCAGCGTCTTCAGCACATCGGCGATGACCGATACCAGGAGGTCGATCTCAGCCTTGGAGACGATCAGCGGCGGCGACAAAGCGATGATGTCGCCGGTGGTACGCATCATCACTCCCTTTTCATAGGCGCTCAGGAAGGCCGCGAAGGCGCGCTTGGTCGGCTCGCCGTCGATCGGCTGCAGCTCGATGGCGCCAACGAGACCGATGTTGCGGATGTCGATGACGTGCGGCAGCCCCTTCAGCGAGTGAAGCGCGTCTTCGAAATACTTCGCAAGTTCAGGACCGCGAGTGAGCAGCCCCTCGTTGGCGTAGATATCGAGCGTTGCCAGCGAGGCGGCGCAGGCGACCGGGTGGGCCGAGTAGGTATAGCCGTGGAACAGCTCGATGGCGTGCTCCGGCCCGGTCATGAAGGCGTCGTAGATGTCCGAGGAGCAGAACACGCCGCCCATCGGGATGACACCGTTGGTAATGCCCTTCGCCGTGGCAACCATGTCCGGCACGACACCGAAATAGTCGACAGCGAACGGCGTGCCGAGGCGACCGAAACCGGTGATCACCTCGTCGAAGATCAAGAGTATGTCGTGCTTGGTGCAGATTTCGCGCAGGCGCTCGAGATAGCCCTTGGGCGGCACCAGCACGCCAGTCGATCCGGACATCGGCTCGACGATGACGGCAGCGATGTTGGAGGCGTCGTGCAGGTAGATGATCCGCTCGAGTTCGTCGGCAAACTCGACGCCATAGTCCGGCTGGCCGCGCGAATAGGCATTGCGTTCGATATCATGGGTGTGGCGCATGTGATCGACGCCGGTGAGCAGCGAGCCGAAGAACTTGCGGTTGGTTGGGATGCCGCCGACCGAGATGCCGCCGAAATTGACGCCGTGATAGCCGCGCTCGCGGCCGATGAAGCGCGTTTTCGTGCCCTTGCCGCGCACCCGCTGGTAAGCGGCGGCGATCTTCAGCGCCGTTTCCACCGACTCGGAGCCGGAATTGGTGAAGAACACGTGGTCGAGCGGCTTCGGCATCATCGAGGTCAGCCGTGCCGCCAGTTCGAAGGCCTTGGGATGGCCCATCTGGAAAGCCGGGGCGTAGTCGAGTTCGCCCACCTGGTTGGCCACTGCCTCGACGATCTCGCGGCGACCGTGGCCGGCGTTGACGCACCACAGGCCGGCGGCGGCATCGAGCAGCTTCCGGCCGTCGACGGTGGTGTAATACATGCCGGAGGCCGAGGCGAGCAGGCGCGGCGCCTTCTTGAACTGCCGGTTGGCGGTAAACGGCATCCAGAAGGCTTCGAGGTTGTTGGGAACGGGAACGTTCATGAAGGTCTCCGAGCGAGGCGGACGGCGCGGCTCCGATGGCGGTCGAGCAATATCCGGGTCGACACGTAGATAACGACATGCCCGTTTCCTGAACAAGCAGTTATCTTGTGCAGATCGCTCCCCTTGCAAATGCTGGTGGTTTGTGGCGACCTGTTCGGGAAAGCTAACAACTTAACAGCGGAGAAGGCCATGGCTCTCGATCTCGGCGGCCGGCTCAGACGGTTTCGCGAAGCACGAGGCTTGTCGCAGCGCGAACTGGCGCGGCGGGCCGGCATCTCGAATGCCACTGTGAGCCAGATCGAATCCAACACGATCAGCCCGTCGGTCGGCGCGCTGAAGCGCATCCTTGACGCGTTGCCGGTGCCGATGGCCGACTTCTTCACCGAGGACGAGCCGGCGGCCGAGCAGGTGTTCTTCAGGGCCGAAGACCTGATGGAAATCGGCCGCGGCGGCGTCTCCTATCGGCAGGTGGGGCGCGATCTCTCCGGCAAGGCGCTGCAAATCCTCTCCGAGCGCTACGAGGTCGGCGGCGGTTCCGGCCGCATCCACCTGCGCCACGAGGGCGAGGAAGGCGGTATCGTGCTCAAGGGACAGCTCGAGGTGATCGTCGGCGACAAGCGGCAGGTACTCGGTCCGGGCGAAGCCTATTATTTCAAGAGCCATGAGCCGCACCGCTTCCGCAACGTCGGCGACGACGTCTGCGAGGTGATCTCGGTTTGCACGCCGCCGAGCTTCTGAAGCGGCGATTGATACCAGTAACGTTATGCGTTATAGATCGATATTGATCATGATCCTGAATTTCGCAGATGCGGAAACGGAGTTCGTCTGGAATGGCCGGCGCAGCCGCAAGCTGCCGTCGGACATACAGTCCGTTGCGCTTCGCAAGTTGCGCATGCTCAATCAGGCAAGAGTGCTTGATGACCTTCGAGTCCCTCCGGGCAATCGCCTTGAGGCTCTCAAGGGCGATCGTTACGGCAAACACTCGATCAGGATCAATGACCAGTGGCGAATCTGTTTCGTCTGGACCGAAGGAGGACCATCCGATGTCTCGATCGTCGACTATCACGGCTGATCTTCTTGACAACCCGACGCCGGGCGAAATCCTCCTGGAGGAATTCCTGCTCCCCATGGGCATCAGTCAGAATGCACTTGCCCGCGCCGTCCTGGTGCCACCGCGCCGCATCAACGAGATTGTCCTCGGCAAGCGGGCGATCACCGCCGACACCGACCTGCGCCTTGCCCGCTACTTCGGCTTGTCGGAAGGCTTTTTCCTCGGCCTTCAGACCGACCACGATCTGATGGAGAAGCGTCGGGAGATCAGTGGCGATCTCGCTCGCATCGCGCCGAGGGCCGCCTGACTCCGAGCTTCTGACCGTCCGGACAAAATTCATCCACCGTGACCACCGTTTGCCGCCGATCCGGGCTTGCCGAACGTCTCGATAGCGTGGACATTCGCTCCATGAGTTACGAAACTGCGATCGAAAGCCAGGATCTGGCCCGCGCGCGCGGCTCAAAGAAGCGGACGCGCATTCAGGCGGAAAACGAGGAACGCATCCTCGACGCGGCACTGGAGGTATTCTCGCGCTACGGCCTGCGCGGCGCCACCGTCGACCAGATCGCCGAGAAGGCCGGCATGTCCAAGCCGAACCTGCTCTATTACTTCCGCCGCAAGCACGATCTTTACACGGCGGTGCTGACGCGTACGCTCGACATGTGGCTCGCCCCGTTCGGCGAAATGGCCGAGGACGGCGACCCGGAGACCGAACTCACCGGCTATATCCGCCAGAAGCTGGAGCAGTCGCGCGATTTTCCGCAGGAAAGCCGGCTGTTCATCGGCGAGGTGCTGCTCGGGGCGCCGCATCTCGATGGCGTATTGAAGACCGACCTCAAGTCGATCGTCGAAGAGAAAGCCGAGGTTATCAGGCGCTGGATCCGGGACGGCAAGCTCCTCGACGTCGATCCGGTCCACCTGGTGTTCATGATCTGGGCAACGACGCAGCACTACGCCGACTTCGACGCGCAGATTCGCTCCGTACTCGGGCGTGGCGTCGAAGATCCCGCCACCTTCCGCGCCGCCTCCGACACGGTAATCGGCGTGCTGATGCGCGGCATTCTGCCGGTGCGCAGCTGATCAGGCCTCCGCCCGGCGTCGGATCTCGCCCGGCGACCGGCCTGATACCGACCTGAACATGGCGATGAAGGCGCTGACGCTCTCGTAGCCGGCCTCCAGCGCAACTTCGCTGACACCGGCCCCCTCGGCCAATCGCACCGTCGCCCGGTGAACGATCACCGCCCGCTTCCAGGCAGCGAAAGTCATGCCGACTTCGCGCTCGAAATGCCGGGTAAAGCTGCGCCGCGACATGGCCACCGCGCCGGCCGCCGCGTCGATGTCGGTCTTGACGCTCGGTGCGACGAGAAAGGCAAGGGCCCAGTCACGCATGCGCGGCGCAGCCGGCAACCGCATGCCGGGCGCTTCCTCGGTGCCAGCGTTGACCTCGTGGGCCACAACGTCGATCAACGGCGCCGCGAAAGCATCGCCCGGCGGCAGGCTCCGCAAGCGATCAAGCGCGCTGACCAGCAGCGGCGAGGCCTCAAGCACGGCGATTCGATCCGGCAGGCGGCGGGCGACGTCGTCCGACACCAGCGTCAGCCAGAAGCGGACCTGACCGTGCGAGCGCGACGCGTGATGGAGGCCGGCCGGAATCCAGTGAAGCCGTCCGGGCGGAATTGCCCAGATGCTGCCGTCCGCCTCCAGACTGAGCACCCCGCGTTCGATGTAGGTGAGCTGGCCTTGCCCATGGCTGTGGACGGGAGCGCTGTGGCGCGCATCGCTGTCGATCAGGCGGTTGCTATAGGTGTCGGTCAATTTGGCCCGATCTCGACATTGATTGATCCAATGCCGATAACAAGTCGCAGAGGACTGCGGTAGCCTTTGCCCGATACTCAATCGGAGCTAGCTACAGTGACCATCCTGCACATCGATTCCAGCATTCAGGCTGAAGGGTCCATTTCCCGGGCGTTGACCGCCACCCTCGTCGCCGCCATCGCTGACGGTTCCGACGAGCACGTCATTCATCGGGACCTGACGAGCGAAGCGCCGGCTTCGGTCAATCCGCGCGCCGGTGACAGTGCGGCGGCCGACGAGTTTCTCGCGGCCGACGTCATCGTCATCGGCGCGCCGATGTACAACCTCAGCGTTCCGTCCCGCCTCAAGGCCTGGCTCGACTCGATCGCGATCCCCCGCAAGACGTTCCGCTATACCGACAAAGGCCCCGAGGGCCTCTCCGGCGGCCGCAAGGTTGTCGTCGCTTACGCGAGCGGCGGCTTCCATCACGGACCGGAGGAGGATTTCGTCGATCCCTATCTCCGCTCCTTCTTCCGTCTGCTCGGCATCAAGGACATCGACGTCGTCCGCGCCGAGGGCGTCAACATCTCCGGCGAGCACCGGGCGCGGGCGATTGAGGCGGCCAACGTCGAGATCGCCGGCATTGTCGCCCGCATCCGCGAGGAGCGGCGGCAGACCGTCGACGCCTGACGGGAGCCTCAAATCTTGGCGAAGACAGCCGCGCGGCTCTGCCAGATGTCCGGACGCTCGACAATAACAAGGCCGGCGGCTTCGGCCGCCGCGCATTCGTCCGCGAAAGCGGCTTCGGAAACGTGGCCGGTCGGCTCGGCAAGCAGCAGCCGCGCGCCGGGCTTCATGGCCATCGCCGCCTCGCGGAAGAAACTCGCGATATCGCCGAGCTCATGAACGACGGCAAAGGCGAGAACGAAATCGATCTCGCCGGGAAGATCACCGACGCCAAGGCTGTTCTCCCGCCCGAGGCGCATGTCGATCCGCTTCTCGTAGCCCGCCGATTTGGCACGGCGGGCCAGCGCCGCAAGCATGCGTGGTTCGATGTCGACAACATGGACCTTGCCGGTCGGTCCGGCGAGACGCGCCAGCTCAAGCGTGAAATAGCCCATACCCGGCCCCGGCTCGAGGACCCGGAACCCCGGCTTCACGAAAGGGGCCAGCAGCCGGGCCGGGCGCTGGACCAGCCGGCGTAAAGGATTGAGCAAAAAGTAGCCAAGATACCAAGGACAACGATGAGGCATCCGAGTCTCCCCCCAACTCGGCGGCGAACCGACGGGCACGCCTGCCGATGCTCACCAGATGGGGGTTGTACCGGGGTGGCACCATGAGGCGGCCACTCCGGAACACTGCGTAGGCGCGTCCTTGGTCACTCCGCCGCGACGGCCGATGGGTTGTTCGGGTGGGTCGTCCAGTTGGCGTATTCGGCCGGGACGACCTGGCCGGTGCGCGGGTCGACCGAGCCGGGTGCCATCGGCTGCATGGTGATGCAATCCTCGACCGGGCAGACGTTGACGCAGAGATTGCAGCCGACGCAATCCTCGTCCTTCACCTCGAAATGCCTGGCACCGTCGACCATATGGGTGATCGCCTGATGTGAGGTATCCTCGCAGACGATGTGGCAGCGGCCGCACTTGATGCAGAGGTCCTGATCGATCTTCGCCTTGGCGATGTAATTGAGGTTGAGGTATTTCCAGTCGGACAGGTTCCTGACGGCGAGGCCGCGGAAGTCGTCGATGGTCGAGAAGCCGTGGCCGTCCATGTACTTCTTCATGCCGTCGATCATTTCCTCGACGATCTTGAAGCCGTAGGTCATCACCGCCGTGCAGACCTGTACGGTGCCACAGCCGAGCGCAATGTATTCGGCAGCGTCCCGCCAGGTTTCGATGCCACCGATGCCGGAGATCGGCAGGCCGAAGGTCTCCGGATCGCGGGCAATTTCGGCCACCATGTTGAGGGCAATCGGCTTGACGGCTGGTCCGCAGTAGCCGCCATGGCTGCCCTTGCCGTCGATGGTCGGCACCGGCGCGAAACTGTCGAGGTCGACGGCAACGATCGAGTTGATGGTGTTGATCAACGACACGGCGTCCGCCCCGCCCTTCTTGGCGGCGCGGGCGGGATAACGGATATCGGTGATGTTGGGCGTCAGCTTGACGATCACCGGCATGCGCGTCGCCGCCTTGCACCAGCGAGCGACCATTTCGATGTATTCGGGCACCTGCCCCACCGACGAGCCCATGCCGCGCTCGCTCATGCCGTGCGGGCAACCGAAGTTGAGTTCGATGCCGTCGGCGCCGGTTTCCTCGACACGGGCGATGATCGCATTCCAGTTCAGCTCCTCGCAGGGCACCATCAGCGAGACGACCAGCGCCCTGTCGGGCCAGGCCTTCTTCACTTCGGTGATCTCGCGAAGGTTCAGCTCCAGCGATCGATCGGTGATCAGCTCGATGTTGTTGAGGCCGGCAAGACGACGGTCGCCGGAGTGGATGGCGCCGTAACGCGGGCCGTTGACGTTGACGACGGCGGGATCCTCGCCGAGCGTCTTCCAGACGACGCCGCCCCAGCCGGCGCGGAAGGCGCGCTCGACGTTGTACTTCTTGTCGGTCGGCGGCGCCGACGCCAGCCAGAAGGGGTTCGGCGACTTGATGCCGAGAAAATTGGTGCGAAGATCGGCCATGTCGAACTCCCTCAATCAGGCGGAAAGGGCGGCGTGGATGGAGAGGGCGGCGCGCTTGCCGTGATCGACGGCCTGGACGGTGAGATCCTCACCGCCGCGGACGCAATCACCACCAGCCCAGACACCCGCCAGCGAGGTGCGCATCTCGGCATCGACCGCGATGCGACCACCCTCAAGGGCCACTGTCTCGGTGCCTTCGACCGGGCCGAACACGAAGGTCTGGCCGATCGCCTTCATCACCTGATCGGCGGCGAGGCGGACGCTCCGTCCGGTTCCGACCAGTCGGCCTGAAGCGTCGAGCGCGGTCCGCTCAAAATCAACGGCGGCAACGGCGTTGCCTTCCGAGACCACCGCCTTCGGCGCCACCCAGTGCAGGATGCGCACGCCACTGACTTGCGCCAGTTGCTGCTCATAGGGACTGGCGCCCATCTCGGCCGGACCGCGCCGGTAGGCGATGGTCACCTCGTCGGCGCCCAGCTTCTTTGCTTGCACGGCGGCGTCCACCGCCGTCATGCCGCCGCCGATGACGACGACACGGGCGCCGACCTCGATCGTCGACTTGTCCGGCGACTGCCTGAGCGTCTCGATCCAGCGGACGGCGTCGATGACGCCAGCTGTTTCCTCGCCTTCGACGCCGAGTGCGTTGACGGCCTGGAGGCCGAGGCCGAGGAAGACGGCGTCATGGCCCGCCTTGAGGTCGGCCAGCGTGTAGTCGCGGCCAAGCGCCTTGCCGGCCTCAACGGCGATGCCGCCAACGCCGAGCACGAAGTCCACTTCGCGCTGGGCGAAGCTGTCGGTGGCCTTGTAGGCGGCGATGCCAAACTCGTTGAGACCGCCCGCCTTGCCGCGCGCCTCGAAGATCGTCACGTCATGGCCTTGCAGCGCCAGCTCGTGGGCACAGGCAAGACCAGCCGGACCGGCGCCGACGACGGCCACCTTGCGCCCGGTCGCGGCAGCACGGACGCCGTAGGCGGAATGGTGCTG
>Ga0316604_10002596_pt1 | contig 13643 bp, 10 predicted proteins | sample OWC_soil_day20_C_FD_207650 | JGI IMG/M metagenome (GOLD analysis project Ga0316604, IMG submission 207650) | Wetland soil microbial communities from Old Woman Creek delta, Ohio, United States - OWC_soil_day20_CT | ecosystem: Environmental > Terrestrial > Soil > Wetlands | place: USA: Ohio... | reverse complement strand
CGACCGAACGTGTGCGTCGAGCCGCCACCAGTCCATCCCGCAAAAGGCTGATGACTTCGCCATCGGCACGCCCGCGCTGGCACGCATCCTGATACAGGATGACCGAATCAAACGCTGCGCCGAGAATCTCGGTCTGCTGGCGGATGTCTTCATCACGCCGGTCGCCCGCGCCACTGATCACCACCGAGCGATGCTTGCCGGGCATGGCCTCGACCGCACGCACCAGCGCAAGCATGGCATCCGGATTGTGGCCGTAGTCAGCAATGATCGTCGCCCCTTTGTAGTCGAAGAGGTTGAAGCGCCCCGGTGCGTTATCCGAATCATTGACGAAACTGGCCAGACCGGCGCGAATCGCATCCCAGCCCAAGCCCACCGCCCACGTCGCAGCCACCGAGGCCATCACGTTCTCGACCTGGAAACTGATCGTGCCATCGCGGGTGATCGGCACACCCGCCAGAGAAATACGTTCGGACTTCTTGCCCTCGGTGCACACGATTGCGTCGTTTTCAACGTACACCACGCGCTTGCCCTGGGCGCGATGCGTTGCCATCACGGGATGATTGCGGTCGGCCGCAAAGAAGATGATCTGCCCCGGACAGTTGGCCGCCATCCCGGCCACGATGGGATCGGCCGCATTGAGCACGGCATAACCGTTGTCCGCCACGTTCTGCACGATCACGCGCTTGAGCACGGCGAGATCGTCCAGCGTGGTGATGTAGTTCAGGCCCAGGTGATCGCCCATGCCGATGTTGGTGACCACCCCGACCTTGCACCGGTCAAAGGCCAGGCCTTCGCGCAACAAACCGCCGCGAGCGGTTTCAAACACTGCCGCATCCACATCCGGATGCAGGAGTACGTTGCGCGCACTGCGCGGGCCACTGCAATCGCCGCTGTCGATACGCCGGCCCTCGATATAGACCCCGTCGGTATTGGTCATCCCCGTACGCAAGCCACTCTTGCTGAGGATGTGCGCAATCAGGCGGACCGTGGTGGTCTTGCCGTTGGTGCCGGTCACGGCGACCACCGGAATGCGGCCGTCATCCCCGTGGGCAAACATGGTGGAGATCACCGCTTCGCCGACATTGCGACCCTTGCCATACGAGGGGGACAAGTGCATGCGCAGACCGGGTGCGGCATTCACTTCGACAATGCCCCCGGATTGTTCTTCCAGCGGCCGCAGCACGCTGTCACAAACAACGTCGACCCCGCAGATATCCAGCCCGACCATCTGTGCGGCCGCCACGGCGCGCGCGGCCAGGTCGGGGTGTACGTCATCGGTCACATCGGTGGCCGAACCTCCCGTAGAAAGATTGGCGTTGTTGCGCAGGACCACGCGCTGGCCCTTGGCGGGAATCGATTCGGCATTCAGGCCCTGATCGGCAAGCTTGGAGAGCGCAATCTCGTCAAAGCGGATCTTAGTCAGCGAAGTGGCGTGACCTGTGCCGCGCCGCGGGTCCTTGTTCACTTCCTCCACCAGGGCACGCACCGTGTGAACCCCGTCACCAATCACCAGCGGAGGCTCGCGGCGGGCGGCAGCAACCAGCTTGTCGCCCACCACCAGCATGCGGAAATCATGACCCGGCAGGTATTTCTCGACCAGCACTTCGTCGCTGATCTCGTGGGCCGCACGATAGCCGATCTCGAATTGTTCGCGGCTGGTGATATTCACCGCCACGCCCTTGCCCTGGTTGCCATCCTGCGGCTTGACCACCACTGGAAAACCAATCTCCTGGGCGGCAGCCCAGGCATCTTCCAGGCTGGTCGTCGGGCGCCCTTTGGGCACCGGTGCACCGGCCGCTTCGAGCAGCTTCTTGGTCAGATCCTTATCCTGCGCAATGGATTCGGCAATCGCGCTGGTCGAATCGATTTCAGCGGCCTGGATGCGACGTTGCTTGCTGCCCCAGCCGAACTGCACGAGGCTGCCGGAAGTCAGACGCCGGAACGGGATGCCGTGGGCCACGGCCGCATACACGATGGAGCCGGTAGAGGGCCCCAGACGTTCTTCTTCGTCGAGCTCACGCAAACGGTCCAGCGCATCCTGCACATCGAAGCTGCCGTTTCCCGCAGCGGCCACGCAGAGGGCCTGGGCGAGATCGAAAGCCAGCCGCCCGACCGCTTCCTCGCTGTATTCCGCCACCACCAGATAGACCCCGGCTTCAGTCGTTGCCGTAGTGCGGCTGAAGGTCACCGGGCACCCGGCCTGGGCCTGCAGACCCAGCGCGGCATATTCCAGGGCATGTGCCATCGACAGCCCTTCTTCATGATCCGTCGAGCGGATCGCCCCGATCTGCGGGAAGAGCTCACGCAGACGGGCATCGAACTCGGGCCGCTCCGCCAGCGAACGCTCTGCCGGGGCACAGTTAACAATGGCTTCGATGGCCGTATGCCGGCTCCACAGATTGGGGCCGCGCAAGGCACGGATACGGGAAACTTCCATTGACTCTGATTCCTGTTCGGTTAATCGGGCCGGCTCAACGGCCCAGACTGGATTCGAAGCTTTCGATGGCACTGCTGATCAGATCCGGCGAGATCCCCAGTGCCCAGGCCGCAGCCACCGCAGCCAGTTCGGCAGCCAAGGCATTGGCCGGATGCGCAACGCGTGCAGCCAGCACCTGTTCGCTCGTCCCGCGTGCCAGCACGACTGCGCCCTCACGCACATACACGGCCCGTCCATCCTGGGCCAGATGCCTGGCGATGACATCCGTGTCGCCAGACAATCCATAGAAGATCACCTCGCCATCGCTGAGTTCGGCCAGCGCGGCAACCATCGGATCATCGGCATTGAGTATCGCCGTGCCGCTCTCCATGACCACATCGATCTGGGTCCGCAGCACATTGGCAACCTGTTCGGCATCGCGCACATCGAAGCGCTCAAGGTCCGCACTCGGCCGGATGCTGGTCACCACGCCGACCTTGCACCAGTCATACGGCAGCCCTTCGCCGAGAATGCTTTCCACCGGCGTTTCAAACACCGCGGCATCCACCGTGCGATTCATCAGCAGGCGCTGACCGGCCTGCCAGTTGGCACAGTCATGCCGCTCCACGATGCGTTGATCGAGGAACAGACCGTCGCGGCACGCCATGCCGGCGTGGAATCCGCCCATGTGCAGCAACCAGCCGATCTGGCGGGTGACCCGGGTGGTGTCATCACAGCCCGTCACCCCGACCACCGGAATGCGTCCATCATTGTCTTCGCCCGGGAACAGGTGGGCGACGATCGCTTCGCCAACCGGGCGGGGTTTGCCTTGCGCCGGCTTCAGGTGCATCAGCAAACTGGGGCCGGCATTGACCTCCACGATGGCGCCGCCGGTTTTCTCCAGTGGCAGGGAGACGTCTTCGGTGACCAGATCGATACCGGCAATGTCCAGGCCAACGATGCGCGCGGCCAGCGTGGCGGCGGCAGCGACTTCGGGATGGACCTCGTCAGTGCAGTCGATGGCCATGTTGCCGTTACGTTCAATCGTGACCTGACTCCCTGCCGCCGGAACCGAATCCGCCGTCAGGCCCTGCCGTTCGAGCAGGAGTTCGATCTTGCGGTCTCCGGCGAGAACGATGCGGTCGAGCGGGAACTCTTCGGCCTCGCCACGCCGCGGGTCGCTGTTGAGCTGGCTTTCGACGAGTTCGGCCACGGTGGACTTGCCGTCCCCGGTGATCAGCGTGTGCTCGCCGCGGGTGGCGGCCACGAGTTTGCCGCCCACCACCAGGAGACGATGCTCGCAGCCGCGGATGAAGCGTTCGACGATCACTTCGCTGCCTTCGGCATCGGCAATCGGAAAGGCGGCTTCGATTTCCGCCTGGGTCATCAATTCGATGGAAACACCGCGCCCGTGATTGGCATCCGAGGGTTTCACCACTACCGGCAGGCCGATGTCCTGCGCGGCCTCCCAGGCTTCTTCGGCGCTTTTCACGACATGACCTTCCGGCACCGGTACGCCACAGGGCACGAGCAGGCTCTTGGTCAGATCCTTGTCGCTGGCAATGCTCTCGGCAATCGCACTGGTCCGATCGGTCTCGGCGGTCCACACACGCCGCTGGCGCACGCCATAACCCAGTTGCACGAGATTGCCATCGGTCAGGCGGACCGAGGGAATATGACGATCCGTGGCGGCATCCACGATGCACGCCGTGGAAGGGCCAAGGCACAACGAATCGGCCAGCTCGTGCAAACTCGCCACGGTCGCCGACACATCGAAAGGCTTGTCTTCAATCGCCGCCATCACCAGATCACGTGCGGCCGTCAGGCAGGCCAGGGTGACTTCCTTCTGGCGTGACCGCACGGCCACTTTGTAGACCCCGTATTGCGAGGTGCTGCGCGCCTTGCCGAAGCTGGTGCGCTGGCCTGCCTGGGTCTGCAGTTCAAGCGTGACGTGTTCGAGGATATGTGCCGGCCAGGTCCCTTCCTGCACGCGACGCAGAAACCCGCCGCGCTCGCCATAGCTGCATTTGTGCTCGATCAGGCCGGGCAACATGCCCGACAAGCGTTCGTAAAATCCGGGAATGGTATTGGAGGGGCACTCCTCCAGTTCGCCGATATCAACCCGGGCTTCAACGGCCGGGCGGTAAGTCCAGATGTTGGGGCCGCGCAGGTGCAGCACATCAAGGATTCGAATGTCTTTGGTCATGTATTAGCAAGTCTCAGGCGTGTGCCGGCACGCATCAAGCTGGCAGGTTCATCCGACGAGCCGCTTTCCGGCAGGCAGATTATGCTTCATCAAGGCCACTCGCTACCGGAGCCAGATCATGGAAATGTGCTTCCGTGATCTGGCGCCGCCAGCAAGCCGTCCACAGCGTTTATCATGTGCGGCCTGGGTAACTCGATGCAGCTGGCCGGAGTTTAACGGACTTCCGCCCCAATTCGATGCCCGAAAGCTGGCATAAACCTGACACACACCTAGCGAGCCCCGATGCTGCCTGCCTCACCCGACAATAGCCTGCCCGAACGCTGGCGTGCTGATGTAGCCACCCGTCTGGGTGGCGCCGAACCTGTTCTGGCCTGGCTGGAGCTGGACCTGGACACGCACCTGCAGTTCAACCACGGCCTGCTGCTGATCACGGCCCAGCGCCTGCTGGCGTGCACGCCTGATGCGGGCTGGCAGGAATGGCCACTCACGCCGCAGCGCACGCTGCGCCACATCGACCATGCCGGTGTCGGCTGTCTGGAGCTGGTCGAACCCACGCAACGCCTCGCCTACTGGCGCTTCACCCTGACCCAGAATCTGGCCGCGCTGCGCGTGATCAAGGAATTCGAGCGCCAGACCGAAGCGCTCACCACCGGCCAGCCGCCTGCAGTCCGGGACGAAGAAGTCTGTGCCACCTGCAAGGCCCCGCTGCCACCCGGTGAAGACGAATGCCCGATCTGCGCACGCGAGCTGCATGAAGCACCTTCGACCTGGACCCTGTTCCGCCTGTGGCGCTTTGCCAAGCCCTACCGCTGGCAGCTGTTTTCGGGCTTCGCCCTGATGACCGGCTCCACGGCCGCCACGCTGGTGCCGCCCTACCTGACCATGCCGCTGATGGACAAGGTGCTGATCCCTTATCAGAACGGTCAGCCCATCAACACCGCACTGGAGCTCCAGTTGCTCGCCGGCCTGTTCGGCGCCGCACTCCTCTCCTGGTCGCTGGGCTGGGCCAAGACCTACATCCTGGCGCTGGTCTCCGAGCGCATCTCGGCTGATCTGCGCACCAGCACCTACGAGCACCTGATGAAGCTCTCGCTGGAATACTTCGGCGGCAAGCGCACCGGTGACCTGATGGCCCGCATCGGTTCGGAGTCGGACCGGATCAGTGTGTTCCTGTCGCTGCACGCCCTGGACTTCATCACCGACGTGCTGATGATCGCCATGACCACGGTGATCCTGTTCTCGACCAACCACTGGCTGGCGATTGTCACCCTGCTGCCGCTGCCGATCATCGCCTGGATGATCCACACCGTGCGGGACCGCCTGCGCACCGGCTTCGAAAAGATCGACCGGGTCTGGGGGGAAGTCACCAACATCCTCGCCGACACCATTCCCGGCATCCGCGTGGTCAAGGCTTTCGCGCAGGAAAAACGCGAAACCCAGCGCTTCCGCGAAGCCAATGCCCACAACCTGGCCGTCAATGACAAGATCAACAAGACCTGGTCGCTGTTCTCGCCGACAGTTACCCTGCTGACCGAGCTCGGTCTGCTCGTCGTCTGGGCTTTCGGCATCTGGCAGATCTCGCGCAACGACATCACGGTCGGCGTGCTCACCGCCTTCCTCGCCTACATCGGCCGTTTCTACACGCGGCTCGATTCGATGAGCCGGATCGTCTCGGTGACCCAGAAAGCCGCCGCCGGTGCCAAGCGCATCTTCGACATCCTCGACCACGTCTCCAGCGTGCCGGAACCGCTCAAGCCGGTCACCCTGCCCCGCGTGCAAGGCAGCATCCAGATGCGCGAGATCGGTTTCCGCTACGGCAACCGCTCGGTGATCCGCAATCTCTCACTGGACATCCAGCCCGGCGAGATGATCGGCCTGGTGGGCCATTCGGGCTCGGGCAAGAGCACCTTGGTCAATCTGATCTGCCGCTTCTACGACGTCTCGGAAGGCGCGATCTTCATCGACGGAGTGGACATCCGCAGCGTCGCCATCTCGGATTTCCGCCGCAACATCGGCCTGGTGCTGCAGGAGCCTTTCCTGTTCTTCGGCACGATTGCCGAGAACATCGCCTATGGCAAACCCGACGCCAGCCGGGCCGAAATCATCGCCGCCGCACGCGCAGCGCATGCTCACGAATTCATATTGCGATTGCCGCAGGGCTATGACTCCATCGTCGGTGAACGCGGCCAGGGCTTGTCCGGCGGTGAACGCCAGCGCATCTCGATTGCCCGTGCGTTGCTGATCGACCCGCGCATCCTGATCATGGATGAAGCCACATCGGCCGTCGATACCGAGACCGAAAAAGAAATCCAGAGCGCGCTGGAAAACCTCGTCAAGGGCCGTACCACGATTGCCATCGCCCACCGCCTGTCCACCCTGCGCAAGGCAGACCGGCTGGTCGTCATGGATCGCGGGGAGATCGTCGAAGTCGGCGACCATGACGAACTCATGGCCCGCGAAGGCGCCTACTGGCGGCTGTATCAGGCCCAGTTGCGCAATGCCGAACAGAATCTCACCGAAGGAGCCGAGGCATGAACACGGCAAGCGCCCTCTCTCTGGCCCGCGACAGCTTCGGCCGCCTCTCCCTGACCGATGCCCAGGGCGTCACGCATGAAGGCGTGGTCGCCGTACGCGCCCATCCGATCTCGGCCCCCGAAGAAGGCATCGCGCTGGTCAGCCAGGATGGCCACGAAGTCGCCTGGATCGATCAACTGGCCAGTCTCCCTGCCGCGCAGCGTGCGCTGATCGAAGCCGCGCTGGCCGAGCGCGAATTCATGCCCGAGATCACCCGCCTGAAAGGGGTTTCCAGCTTTGCCACGCCGAGCACCTGGAGCGTTGAAACCAACCGGGGCAGTGCCAGCTTCGTGCTCAAGGGCGAAGAAGACATCCGGCGTCTGCCCGGCGGCATCCTGCTGATCTCCGATGCACATGGCATCCAGTTCATGATCCGTAGTCTGGCCGCACTGGATCGCCACTCCCGCAAGCTGCTGGACCGTTTCCTGTGAGATTCGGCCACACCCTGGCGCTTGGCTGCGCCTTGCTCGCACAGGTGGTTTCCGCAGCCCCCACGCTGCGCTGCCACTACACCTATGGCGGCGAGACGCATACCGTGAGCCAGGCGCAGCACAGCGTAGCGGCCGGCTATGCAATCACGCCGACGCCCATCGGTTCCTACCTGCTGTTCCGTCCGCTGTTCGAAGCAGACACAGTGAAGCTCTACACCTACGTCGACCACCCGGATGGCCCGGTGTTGCTGCATCAAGCCCGTTACCCTTATCCGGCGGCCACCCGCAGCCGGAGCCGCTACGGCTTTACCGGCGAACAGCGCGTGTATGAACCCGTGCGTGACAGCGAGCTGGTGTACTGGTGCGAGATTGCACAATGAGCACGACACCCGCTTGCGCCGGATGGCTTGAAACCACCCGAGCCCCGGGCTGGCGCCCGTTCGCGGGCACTGCCCGCTCCAGCATTCTTGCGCTGGGCAGCCTGCTGTGTTTGATGCTGTTTGCGCCGCAGACCCACGCCACCGAACCTCTCACCCTGATCTTCGCGGGCGACCTCATGCTCGACGATGGCCCGGGCCGTTTCATCGCCGCCGGGGGCGATCCGCTCGCTCCTTTTGCCGCGATTCTGGATGGTGCCGACTACCGCATCGGCAATCTTGAAACTCCGGTCGCCACCACGGGCAAACCCAACGCCAACAAGATCTACACCTTCCGCTCGAACCCGGCCGTGCTGCAAACGCTCAAAGGCCGCTTCGATGCCGTCTCACTTGCCAACAATCACTCGGGCGATTACGGTCAAACGGCTTTTGTCGAGACCATGCATCTGCTCGATGCTGCCGGCATCCAGCACTTCGGGGGCGGCAAGAATCTGGCCGAGGCGCATGCGCCGCTGTGGATCACCCGGAAGGGTTTGAAGATTGCCGTACTCGGCTACAACGAATACAAGCCGCGCAGTTTCGAAGCCGGCCCGAACTGGCCCGGCGTGGCCTGGTCGGAAGACAGTCAGGTGATTGCCGACATCCGTGCTGCGCGCCAGGCCGGCGCCGATCTGGTGATCCCTTTCATGCACTGGGGTTGGGAACGCGAACGTCATTCGGACGCCCGCCAGCGCGCCCTCGCCCACCGCATGATCGATGCCGGTGCCGCCATTGTGGTCGGCGGCCATCCGCATGTCACCCAGGAAACCGAGCTGTATCGCGGCCGACCGATCATCTACAGTCTGGGCAACTTCGTCTTCGACGGCTTCGACAAACCGGCCGAGAAAACCGGCTGGCTGCTGCGCCTGAGCCTCGACAAGCAGGGCGTAGCGCGCTGGGATACGGTCGAGGCGCGCATGGATGACCAAGGTACGCCGCATCCGCAGCCAGGCGCGCAAACCCCGTGCGGGCAGCGCGGCGACAAAGCCCTGCGCACCTGCCGCCCCTTCTGATTACACGGCGACATCCCCCGCCCTCTTCTCCAGACTTGCCCCGTGGGTCCAACCAGACCCACAGCGAATCCGACCTCCCCGTTAAGGATTGCTTAAGCTAGCCTCGGCATGCTGCGTAGCATTCCCCACAAGGAGCTTCGCATGCGCTTTCTCTCTCAGCTCTTGCGTCACACCGTGACGCTCACCCTGCTCTGCAGCACGGTGCTGGCACGCGCCGAAACGCCACAGCAAATCCAGGCAGCTTACGAAAGCGCGGCCCGTGCCCAGGCCCCGGGATTTGCCGCATCGGCCACGCGTGGCAATGATTTCTTCCACACCCAGCACGGTCAGGAATGGACCTGCGCCAGTTGCCATACCGGCAACCCCAGTAATCCCGGCAAACATGTGGTGACCGGCAAGGCGATCCAGCCGATGGCTGTAGCCGCGAATGCCGAGCGCTTCACGCGTCCGGACAAGGTCGAAAAATGGTTTACGCGCAACTGCAAGGATGTGGTCGGGCGCGCATGCACAGCGGCGGAGAAGGCCGATGTGGTGGCCTACCTGATCAGCGCAAAATAGGAGCCGATCATGCGCAACGCCATTGTCATTATTTCGTTATCCCTCGCCCTGCCTGCCGCATTGGCCGGCGAAGGCTCCCGCAAAGCGCCGGCCGACCCGCTGTTGCAGCAGGAGTGCGGCAGTTGCCATGTGCCCTTTCCACCGCGCCTGCTCGGCGAAACCGCATGGCACAAGCTGATGGGCAGTCTGGACAAGCACTTCGGCTCCGACGCCACGCTGGACCCTAAGACCCGCCAAGCCATCGAAGCCTATCTCGTTGCCAATGCGGCACGCCAGGAACGCCTGGGCACCGATGGCCAATCCACCCTGCGCATCACCGAAACCGCCTGGTACCAGCGCGAGCACGACGAAGTGGGCCGCGCCGTGTGGCAACGCCCCAGCATCAAGCGCGCCTCCAACTGCGCGGCCTGCCATAGCCAGGCCGATCAGGGCAGTTTCAGCGAGCGCCAGATTCATATCCCCAAATAAGGAATATTCATCATGAATACAGAGAGCCGCCGTATCAAGGTGTGGGATTTACCCACCCGCGTTTTCCACTGGAGCCTGGTCTTGTCCTTCGCTGGCGCCTGGCTGACCGCCGAGGGCGAACACTACCGCGCCATTCACGTGATGTTCGGGCTGACCTTGCTCGGGCTGATCGCCTTTCGCCTGATCTGGGGAGTGGCCGGCACCCGGCACGCCCGCTTCGCATCCTTCGTGACGGGGCCGGCGAAAATAAAGTCCTACCTCTTGTCGCTCCTGCGCCGCCAGCCCGAGCACCATGCCGGCCACAATCCGGCTGGTGCCCTGGCCGTTGTGCTCCTGCTCGCGTTGGGCCTGAGCACCGCGAGTCTGGGTTTCATGACCTACAACGACATCGGCCCGGAATGGATGGGTGACGCACACGAATTCGTCGCCAACACGCTGATCGCTCTCGTCTTTGTGCATATTGCAGGCGTCATTGTGAGCAGTTATCTGCACCGCGAGAATCTGGTCCGCGCCATGTTCAGCGGCTTCAAGCGCGGGGCCAGCAGCGAAAGCATTGCGAGCACGCGCCGCGCCATCGGCATATTGCTCTTGCTGACTGTTCTGGGATTCTGGATCGGCTACACCTGGACCACGCCCGGCGTGACGCAGGCGCTCAGCACTGCCCCCCATGCGACGCAGGACGATGACGACTGAGCGCAGCGCGGCATCAATCTGCTAAGGTGCCGATTCCACGCGGCCACCCTCGTCATGCGCATCCTTCTGGTTGAAGACCATCCGCTCCTCGGCGACGCCATCCACGTCAGCCTGCGCCAGGCCGGCTACAGCGTCGACTGGGTACAGGACGGGGTGGCGGCGGACACCGCACTGGCGACCGACGAATTTGCCGCGGTAGTGCTTGATCTGGGGCTGCCGCGCCGCTCCGGCCTGGAAGTGCTGCAAGCCTTGCGGCAACGCGGTGCGCAGGTACCGGTGATCATCCTGACTGCACGCGACAGCGTGGAAGACCGGATTCGCGGGCTGGATTGCGGCGCCGACGATTACCTCGTCAAACCCTTTGACATGGGCGAGCTGGCCGCACGCTTGCGCGCCCTGGTCCGGCGCAGCGCCGGCAGCGCCAGTGCGGCCTTGCATATCGGGGGTCTCAGCATCGACCCGGCCAGCTTGAGCGTCACACGCGACGGTCAGGCCGTCAGCCTCTCTGCACGTGAATTCGCCCTGTTGCACGCTCTGGCCTTGAATGCCGGACGCGTATTGACCAAGGCGCAGCTCGAACAGCATCTGTATGCCTGGGGCGAAGAGGTGGAGAGCAACACCATCGAGGTATTCATTCACCATCTGCGTCGCAAGCTAGGCGCGGCGACCATCCGCACGATTCGCGGCGTGGGCTATCTGCTGCCCAGGGATGACCATGCGGATTGATTCGCTCAAACATCGCATCGTCCTGCTCTGCCTCCTTGCCCTGAGCGTGATCTGGCTGGGCGCACTGGCGCTGAGCTACACGGATGCCCGCAAGGAAGTCCGGGGGCTCTTCGATGCCCATCTGGCCCAGGCGGCCGCGCTGCTGGCAGCCCAATCCGGCGCCGAGCTGGAAGAGGTCGACACCGAGCATGCGCCGGATCGGCACAAGTACGCCCGCAGCGTCAGCTTCCAGATCTGGCACGCCGGCAAAACCCTCGGCCTGCATTCTGCCAATGCCCCAAGCATGGCACTGGGAACCCGCGAGGAAGGCTTCTCGGATCGCCGCATCGATGGCATCCAGTGGCGCGTCTTCACGACCTGGGATCGCGAGCACGAAAACCTGATCCACGTCGGCGAGCAAGTCGCCACGCGTGATCATCTGCTTAAGGAAATGGTCGAACATCTGCTCCAGCCGATGTTGTATGCCCTGCCCGTGCTCGCCCTGCTGTTGTGGCTGGCGGTCTATCTGGGCTTGCGCCCGCTGGATCGGGTCACCCAGGAGATTTCACGCCGCCACCCGCAGCGGCTGGATGCGGTAGACAGCGCCGGCACGCCCACCGAAGTCCGTCCCCTGATCGGGCAACTCAATCAACTGCTCGGCCGCATCGCCGAATCGCTTGATGACACGCGCCGTTTCACTGCCGATGCAGCACACGAATTGCGCACCCCGCTCGCAGCGATCCGCGCCCAGGCCCAGGTGGCCCTGGCAAGCCATGATCAAACCGAACAAAGGCACGCGCTGCAACAAGTGCTACGCGGCAGCGATCTGGCAGCCCATCTCATCGAGCAGTTGCTGACCCTGGCGCGCCTGGATGCGTCCGCCCTGCCGACCCACGAAGCACTTGAGTTGCGTGCGCTGCTGCGCGAAATCATCGCCGATGCGGCCAGCGCCGCGGTCCGCAAAGACATCGACGTGGCGCTGGAAGATGGTGACAAAGTCATATCTTCTGTGCAACCTGGCTTGATCCGCATCCTGCTGCGCAACTTGCTGGACAACGCCATCCGCTACAGCCCGGCAGGCAGTGAGATCTGTGTCACGCTGCAGACCCACGCCGACCAGGCCATCATCGAGGTCGTCGATAGCGGCCCCGGCATTCCCGCCGGAGAACTCGCCCGCGTCTTTGATCGCTTCTACCGCATCGTTGGAACAAACGAAACGGGCAGTGGTCTGGGGCTCTCAATTGCACGCCGGATTGCCCAGATCCACGGGGGCGACATCCAGCTCGAACCGCGCCCGGATCGCAGTGGTTTATGCGTCCGGGTCAGCCTGCCGCTGGCCTAGATTTCCAGTGCCAGCAGTTCCTCGATGGTCTGGCGCCGGCGGATCAAGCGCGCGCTCTCACCATCGAGCAACACTTCAGCAATCAGCGGACGGCTGTTGTAGTTCGATGACATGCTCGCGCCATACGCTCCGGTATCATGCAGCACCAGCAGGTCGCCCACCTTCGCTGCCGGCAGGCTGCGGGTTTCGACCACGCCGCCCTCGGCCTGGGTGAACACGTCACCGGATTCGCACAGCGGGCCGGCCACCACGGTGTCACGCAGCGGTCGGGGCGCGACATCACTTGCATTGCCAGGAACGATGCTGATGGCGTGGAAGCTGCCGTACATGGAGGGCCGTACCAGCTCGGTGAAGCCGGCGTCGACCAGCACGAAGTGGTGCTTGCCGGCATCCTTGGTGGCACGCACTTCACTCAGCAGCAGGCCGGATTCGGCGACCAGATAGCGGCCCGGCTCGATCTCCAGACTCACCGCATGGCCCAAGTGCACCTCGATTTCCTTGCGCGCGGCATCCCACAGGCCGAAATAGTGGGCCGTATCGATCACCGGTTCGGTCTCGCGATAGGGAATCGACAGCCCGCCGCCGGCCGAGATGGCCTCCAGATCCAGGCCGGAGGTTTTCACCAGTGCCACCATCGCACCACACACTTCTTGCAGGTGGCCGTAATCGACACCGGAACCGATGTGCATGTGGAGCCCCACCAGACGCAAGTTGTACTGCGCGATCACCGCCAGTGCCGCCGGCAGATCGGTGTGCCAGATGCCGTGCTTGCTGTGCTCGCCGCCCGTGTTGGTCTTGTTGCTGTGGCCATGGCCAAAGCC
>Ga0316604_10002594_pt1 | contig 13651 bp, 14 predicted proteins | sample OWC_soil_day20_C_FD_207650 | JGI IMG/M metagenome (GOLD analysis project Ga0316604, IMG submission 207650) | Wetland soil microbial communities from Old Woman Creek delta, Ohio, United States - OWC_soil_day20_CT | ecosystem: Environmental > Terrestrial > Soil > Wetlands | place: USA: Ohio... | reverse complement strand
ATCTTGTGGCCAACCGCCTGATTCCGGCGGCGCATGTCGATCGTGACGCCCTTGAGATTGCCGCGTTTTTCGGCGGATGGATCGCTTCGCTGATTCATGGCGCCAGCCGTGGCAAACGCGCCTGGCGCCAACAGCTCATGGGCGCGGCGATCGCCGCATTTACCCTCGGCGCGATCAACCTGTTCCCGGAAATCACCGATACGATCCGTCTTGCCGTCAACATGACGCTGATGGCCTCCGGCATCGCCCTGGCGGCAGTCGCCAGGCGTTTCTTCCCTCCGGAAAGCCCAAAATGACCTCATTTGTCCTGACCTTGTACCTCAATGTCATCGGGATGGCGTGTCTCGCTGTCGGCATGGAGCGTCATTACCGCGCGGTGTGGGGCATCCCGCCTTCGCCGGAAGCGTTGAGCCGTTGCCGACGTCGCGGCTGGATGCTGCTTGCCGCCGCGTTGTTGCCCAGCATCACCACCTGGGGAGCGGGCATTGGCGTCGTCGTATGGATCGGCGCGCTGACGATAGCGCTGCTCGCCGTCGCCCTGCCCCTGGCCATGCTGAAGAAATAATCCGCAGCACTGGACGTCCGTGGCGCCAAGCTCGTAAGATAGGCGCCCTGGCTTGCCGGACCTTTGAAAAAGCCCGGCAAAAATCAAGTACATCGGGATGCCATCCGGAAGAACGGCGGCATTGACGCTTCCTTCCATGCCGGCTGCTCCGGCGAGCCACTGGCGTACATGTGGCCGCCTCCCGCTGTTGATGAGAGATGTTGATGAGACGTTCCACGCTTGCTGTGATGTTGCTCGACCCGCGTTTCCAGTCCTTCTGCTACCGCAGCGCCCTGGTTATCTACCTGCTGATCCTGGTTCTGGGATCGATTCCCGGCGCCCGCCACGAAATCGGCGAATACGCCCCGGGAGGCGTATTGCATGCGCTGGCTTATTCCGGATTGACCGTTCTGCTCTTCATCGGCAAGGGTACGCACCTCAACAAACGGGCGATCGGCGCCGTGCTCATGGTAGCCGCCATGGGCGCCGGCGACGAGTTCGTGCAAAGTTTCCTGCCCTACCGCGGCGCCGCCGTGTTCGACTGGCTTGTGGATATCGCCGCCTCGCTGACGACCGCCACCGCGATGTACTTCCTCTATCCGCGCCTGACTCGCCGCGTCAGCGAAACGGCGCCCGCGCCGACGCGGGGTTGATTCCTCCGATCAGGCCGCGACCAGGTCGCACTCCAGCCGCACGGTGCGGTGGCTGGTCTTGGCCGCCAGGGTCTCGTCGTGCGTCACCAGCAACAACGCGCAACCGACGGCCTTGAGCTCTTCCACCAGACAACGGAAGGTGTCCTTCTGCGTCACGGGATCGAGACGCGAGGTCGGCTCATCGGCGAACACCACGCGCGGTTTGAGCAGCAGCGCACGGATCAACGCCAGACGCTGCAATTCTCCGCCCGAAACCTGGCTCGGCAGCCGATCTAGCAGCGCCGCCGGCAGGCGCAAACGCTCCAGGAAAGGCCCGACCAGCCCGGTATCAAGACGATGGCGCCGGCAAAGATCCTCGAACGCCCGACGCAGCGTGAGTCGCGGGGCAAACGCGGTCACCGGGTCCTGGTAGAGCTTCTGCATGCTGCCATGCTTGAGATGCGGCGCGTAACGGATACTCCCGGCATCGGCCGGCAACAGACCGAGAAGCACGTTACCCAGCGTCGTCTTTCCGGTTCCGCTGGGCGCGAGCAAAGCGACCCGTTCCCCGGCATGCAGATCGACATGCAGATCCGAGAACAGGGTCAGGGGCGGAAAACGCTTGCTGAGGCCGCGTGCGCGGATCAGCAATTCGCCGGGAGAGGCGTGCTCGATGTCGTCCCACGCCGCCGGAGCCGCCGCCAGCAGCGAACGAGTGTAGGCCTCTCGCGGATGGTTCAGCACCTGTTCCGCGGAACCCTGCTCGACGATCTCGCTGTCGCGCATGACCAGCACGCGACCGCCCAGCTGTCGGGCCAGATCGATATCGTGCGTGATGGTCAGCAGGAGATTTCCCTGCGCCACATGTTCGCGCAGCAGTTCACCCAGATCATCGCGCGCAATGCTGTCGAGCCCTTTGGTCGGCTCGTCGGCAATCAGGAATCGCGCTCCGCTGATTGTCGCCGCGGCGAACGCCACGCGCTGCGCCATGCCACCGGAAAGCGTGTGCGGGAAATGGTGCTCCTTGCCCGCCAGCCCCAGCCGCCCGAGTCGCTCGCGGGCATGTTCGTCCGCCTTCCCGGCCAGCGGCGTGATCCGCAGGCCCTCCGCCACCTGAGGCAGGGTACGCATCGTCGGATCGAGCGCTATGGCCGGCTCCTGGGGCAGAATGGCCATCTCCCGCCCCCACATCTGCCGGCGATTGGCCGGATCGGCAAGATCGTACACACGGCCCTCGCAGCGCAACACCCCGCTGGCTTTCAGGTTGCTCGCCGTGGTCCCCATGATCGCGTGCGCCAAGAGGGATTTGCCCGACCCGCTTTCGCCCAGGATGGTAATGGCTTCTCCCGCCGAGAACCGGAGATCGAGCGGAGAAACCAGCATCCGTGTCCCATGCCATACGGCCAGGTCTTGCAGTTCTACCGTGGCATTCATCGTGCGACTCCTTTCCCCTGCATCAGTATCAGTCCGGACAAAGTGAGCGCCAGCAGGGCCACCGGGGCAACCGCCAGGCGCGGTGCTTCGTGGTAATGCGGAAACGCCTCGGTCATCATCAGTCCGAGTTCCGGTGTCGGCGGTTGCAGCCCGACACCGATGTAGCCGAGCGTCGACAGCGCCAGCACCGCGGTCGCCAGGCCGAAGGCCATCAGCGTCAGCAACAAGGGACGCAATTCAGGCCACAGGTGACAACGCACGATATACAGCGGCCCGAAACCGAGCAGCCTTGCCGCTTCGACATGCGGGCTCGACAGGATCAAGCGGCTGCGGGCGCGCACCAGGCGGTAATACTCGACCCATTGCGCCATCGCCAACCCGGTGTAGAGCGTCCAGAACCCGCCCAGCGTCATGGCCGAGAAAATCAGCACGACGAGCAGGCCGGGCAAGGCCAGCATGGCATCCGAAAAGCTGCGCAGCAGCGTATCGATCCATCCTCCACGCCAGCTCGACACCACACCGAGCACACCGCCCAACAACGCCGCCGTCAGCACGCAGCAGAGCGACAGCCCCAGCGAAATCCGGGAGGCTCGCGCCAGACGGGCAATCACGCTACGCCCGAGTTGATCGCGCCCTAGAGGTTCGGCGATGGAAGGCGACTCCAAAAAGCGCGACAGATCCTGCCCCGCATAGTCCGGCCAGATCATCGGCGCCACCACAGCAAACAAGGCCACGGCAATCACCAGCAGCGTACCAAGACGCTGCCAGCAGGACCCTGAAAGAAACAACTTTTGGAGTTTTCTCAATTCCTTATCCTCATCCTTGTTCTGCATACGGAATCATTCCCGACGGCCGCGCGGATCAATGGCCAGACACGCCAGATCGGTCACCGTGTTCATTCCTACGAACAGCCACGCCATCATCAGCGCACAGCCCTGGATCATCGGCACATCGCGCCAGAAGACGGAATGCACCAGGGCATGCCCCAGACCCGGCCAGGCGAAAAGGCTCTCGACCACCACCACGCCCTCCAGCAGGAGAATCAGCTGCATCCCGGCATAGGTGATCGACGTCACCCCGATGTTGCGCAAACCATGCCGGAAAAAGACGCTTGCCGGCGACAAGCCTTTGTACAAGGCAAAGCGGTAGTACTCGGACGCGGTCACCTGGATGACGTTGTCGCGCACGATCCGCGCCATCAACCCGGCCAGCCCGGCAGCAAGCGTAATCGTCGGTAGCAACAAGGTCCCGCCCTCCTCGTTCCCGGCAACCGGGAACCATTCCAGGTGAACCGAAAACACCAGGATCAGGAGCAAACCGAACATGAATGCCGGCAGTGCCCGCGCGGCCACCGTCCAGGCCAGGGTCAGGCGATCGAGCCCGCCACCGGGACGAAGGCCGCTGAGCACCCCGACCGGCAAACCGACGAGCATGGCCAGAAACAGCGAAGAAAGCGCCAGCTCAAAGGTGTTTCTCAAATGTTCGCCCAGTTCGGTCGCAACGCCGACACCGGTAACCAGCGAAACGCCGAAATCGCCGGAAAGCGTCCGCCCGACCCAGCGAACAAACTGTTGCCAGGCCGGCAGATCGAGGCCGAGTTCGCGGCGAACGGCTTCGGCCGCGTCGGCGGTCACGTAGTCGTAACCGTAGCGGCCGGCAGCGATGCGAAACGCGACATCGCCGGGCAACTGCTGGACGATCAGAAAACAGAGCGAGCACACCACCAGGGTGACCAGCACGAACTGAACAAGCCGCTGTCCGGCAATCCGCCGGCTCAGCGCTCCCATCGTGATAACGGAGGATGCGATCACGGTTTCCTCCAACGCATTTCGGTCAGCAGGTAGCTGCGCTCCAGCGGATCGAGCACCACACCTTCCAGCTTCCTGGTCACCGCTGCGCTTTGGCGATACCAGGCGATCGGCAGGACGGGCAGTTCGCTCTGCAGCTGGGTGACGACTTGCGCCCGATGCGCGCGCGCCTCGTTATCCGTCGGGTCGACAGCCAGGCGCTGCAACGCCGTCGTAACCACCGGGCTGCTCCAGTTCATCGCCCCCCAGTCACCGCCTTTATCGCCATAGTCATCGATCAGCGTAACCAGCGGATCGGGAACCAGGGCGAAGTTGCGCGCCCCCATCCCGAGCTCCAGCGTTCCGTCGCGATGTCCGGCCGGAATTTCGCTGGAATTTCCAATACTGACACGCACCGCGATGCCAACCTTGCGCAGTTGATCCTGAATCGCCGTGGCGATCGGAGGCAACTCGGGACGATCCGGGAAAGTGCGCAGCGTCAGTTCGAAAGGTTTCCCGTCGCGCATCAGGACGCCGTCGCTTCCCGGCTTCCAGCCGAGCGCTGCGAGCAGTTGAACGGCCTGTTTCGGATCATGTTTCAGAGGAGGAATATCGCTCCGATGCCAGTCAGCCATGGTCGGCGGGAACAACTGCGTAGCCGCCATTTCCGGGTCGCGCAACAGCGCCTTGGTCAGTCCGGCACGGTCGATGGCCAGGCTGATCGCCCGGCGCGCATCGACATCCTTCAACGCGGCATGGGCGGCGTTGAACTTGACCAGGATTGTCCGCGGCAACGTGACGGAAACGATCTGTACCGAGCCTTTCTGCCGGACGCGCCCCACGCTCACCGGATCAAGACCGAAGGTAATGTCGGCCTGACCGCTTTCGGCCATCAGCGCCCGGCTTTCGGCGCGACTGACCGACAGGTAGCTGACCGCATCAATGTCAGGCGCCTTGCCCCACCATTTGTCGAAGCGCTCCACCAGAATCGACTGGGGCTGGGCCAGCTGGCTTATCCGGTACGGCCCGGTAGCGATCACTTGCTTGACGTTGCCATCGGCCGCATACGATGCCGGAGCCAGAATCTGGGTGCTCGCATGGGCGAGCAACGCCGGAAGCAGGGCAAACGGTTTGGTCAGTTCGACGATCACATCGCCTTTCTGAGCGCTGATCTGCTTGATCGGTGCGGTCTTGATCACTCCCGGTTTCTTGCGCGCGATTTCCAGCGAGCGAACCACATCCTGAGCCGTCAACGGACTCCCGTCGTGAAAGAACGCGTTCTTGCGCAAAACGAAGCGCCAGCTGAGTTTGTCGGCCGACACTTTCCAGCTCTCTGCCAGTCCGGGCCGCAACACGCTTTTCGTATCCGCATCGACCAGACTCTCGGCGACCTGAAGGCGCGTGAAAAACACCCCGTTGCCTGCCGGATCGATGCTATGGATTTCCCAGGGACCGACTATCTTCAAGGGCGGAGCGGCCTGCGCCAGCATCGCGATGCTTGAACACACGGCGAGCGCGGCAATCCGCACAGAATTGAACGTAAACGACATCTATAACAACCTCCAGAAAAAACAACACCACACAAGACACATAATTGCATTAGCAACTGAGTTGCAATTATTGAATAAGTTCTCCCATGCCACAACGCGTCGTTGCGACTCATTGCGGCTGGGTCAGGAACCCGATCCTGGCCACGCCGGCACGACGCGCCAGGCTCATCGTCTCGGCAACCACCTCATAGCGCACCGAACGATCCGCCAGCAGGTGCAGCTCAATCCGCCCATCGCGCGCCACGGCCTCCCGGAAACGCGCCTCCAGCACGCTGTTTCCGACGACCTCGCCGTTGAGCGAAATGGCCCCATCGGCGGCGATCGATACCTGTAAAGGCAAGGCCTTCTCAGGCAGCGGACTGCTGCCGGCGCGCGGCAATTCCACCGGCACCGAATGCATCATCAGCGGCGCGGTGATGATGAAGATGATCAGCAACACCAGCATCACGTCGACCAGCGGCGTGGTGTTGATCTCGGCCATCGGCGCCTGCGCGCCGGGACTGTTGAAATCACGGTTGAAGTTGCCGATCGCCATCTCAGGCCGCCTCCGCAGCGGCGGTCCGACGCAGCGCATGGAGCTGTGCGCCATTACCGGCAAACGGTTTGCCGACGGTGAAAAAGGCGTGCAGATCGTGCGCGAAGGCATCGAGGTCGGTGAGGAGCACGCGGTTGAAACGGGTGAACGCGTTGTAGGCGAACACTGCGGGCAAGGCCACGGCCAGGCCGGCGGCCGTCATGATCAACGCCTCGCCGACCGGCCCGGCGACCTTTTCCAGCGCCGCCTGGCCGGAGACGCCGATTGCCACCAGCGCGTGATAGATGCCCCAGACGGTGCCGAACAGCCCGACGAACGGAGCCGTCGCGCCGGTGGTCGCCAGCAACGTCAGCCCCCCTTCCATCGCCGCCTGTACCCCGGACAACTGTTGCCGCAAGGCGCGCTCAAGCTGTTCCGCCGGGTTGAAACGCGAAGCCAGACGCGTGCTTGCCGCCTCGCAGTCGCTCATGCAGCAGCGGGCCTGATGCGCCAGATGCAGATACGGACTGCCGTCCCCGGTGGCGGTCAACCGCTCCATGCCCTCGGCCAGGCTACCCGCTGCCCAGAACTCGCCGAGCGCCCGCGCAGCCTGGCGAAGGCGCCAGCTGTCGATGGCCTTGGAGAGGATCAGGTACCAGCTGGCGACCGACATCGCCGCCAGCACGACGGCCACGGCGTGCGAGATGGAATCGCCGCTGGCCCAGAGATGCCCGAGGCCGAACACGTTTTGTACAGGATCGCTCATGTCATTGCTCCAGTTTGAAGAGAATCGGCACAAGAACCCAGTTCTCGACGGCATTGCCGCCGCGTCGGGCCGGGATGAATTGCCAGCGGCGCACGGTGCGCCGGGCCGAATCGTCGAGCCGGGGGCTGCCCGTGGAAGTCTTCACTTCCACCTCTTCCGGATTGCCCTCGGGCGAGACCCGCACGCGCAGAATCACCTTGCCCTCCTCGCCCAGCCGGCGCGATGCGGGGGGATACGGCGGCTCGGGATTGTTCAGGTAAGCGGCGTCGAAACGGGCCGGAGTCATCAGCCAGTCGCCCACGCCACCGCCACCTCCCTCGGCTTTGCCGGAATTGTTTCCGGCCACACCGTCGCCACCGCTTCTGGAACCGCCGCTTTCCCCGGCCTTGCCAACATCATCGGCCTTGAGCGATTCCTTCACCGGGCTCACCGGAGCGGCTGGAGGAATCGGCGCCTGGCTGGCCGTTGTTTCGAGCGCCGGCGGCGATGCCGGAGGCGGTCGCGAAACCGGGTGAGGATTGGGGCGTGGGTTGGGTTTTGCCCGGGATTGCGGCTGCGGCAAGGGGACGGAAACACCCGGTAGCATCGCCGCCGGCGCGGGCGACGGCTCGATCAGCAAAGCCATGATCACCGGAAGATCGGGCGAGGTGGGAGGCCGTTGCTCCCCTGCGGCGAATGCGGCCAACACAAGTGCGTGGACGACCAGCACCGCTGCCAGCACACTCCCGCGCCTTGCCAGCGAGGGGGCTTCAACGGCATGACTCATCGCCCGCCGCCTTTCTGCTCCGCTGCCATCAGGCAGTCGGCGAGGCAACAGAGCGCACCGGCAGCCACCACCCACAAGGTCAGCGCAACGATGAACGCCAGACGCAACAGGCAGCCCCGGCCCGTCCCGCCGAAGTCAAAGAACGCCCACGGGACCGACGAATCCGCCGCCAGGCCGAGCAGTGCGGCGATCAACACGGTCATGGCGATCGCGCCGAGCAAGGCGCCCACGCGGAACTCCGGTGACTGCGGGAAGGACAAGGTGGCAAAAGAGGAATACATCACCATTACCCTTCAAGCGTAATCAGGACGGTCCGCGCCACCGATATGCGCGAGATGATCAGCATGGCATGGCACTTCGCCGACGGTGGTTTCGGACAGCAGGAGTTCCTCGGCGAAAACGATCGTCGAAAGACGCAAGGCCAATGGGCCGCTACGCCATCGCTTGTTCCTTGCAAAGCTCATGTCCGCACCCTCCGGCACCTGGCATTGAAGGCAAAGCCCGTGGCCACCAGCCCGGCAAAACCGGCGAGTGCCCAGTTGCGCGCTTCCGGCGAGAGGTTGGCAAGCGCATTCGTAAGGCTCGACTGTTCCTTCACTTCGTAACCTTCGACCTGCGGACCGGAAGACGCCGAGCCGGACGTTCTGACGGCTTTGGCCGCGTTCGCCGGTTTTGCCGCAGCGGCGTAAGAGGCGTTCGGAACAGAATCGGCTGGGGCGCCGGAGGGCGACGGCGCAGCCGGGCTGGCAACGTGCGCGCCGTTGGCAGCCGAAAGCGCCGAAACCAGGCCGACATCCGGCGCCGGCATGGCCAGCGCCTCCGCCATAGCCTTGCGGTCCTCGGCTCTCGCCAGCTCGGTGACTTCCTTGCTGCTGCATGAAGTTTCGTCGCAGGCCACGCCGGCTTCAGCGATCACCTCGCGGTTGACCTGCTCCAGATGCGCCTTGACCCCCGGCTCGGCCTGCCAGTAGCCCTTGTTCACCGCCACCAGCATCTTGTCGACAATGGCCTGATAAGCGAGCAGATTCTTCGCGTCGCGGAACATCTGCCTGATGCCCAGGTTGTTGCGATCCTTGACGTAGGTTTCGTACATCTCGTTCCACCTGGCGCCATCGACCGCCTCGGGCACTGTGACCTGCCAGCCCCACAGATGCTCATGCACCTTCATCACGAAGCGCGCGCCGGCATAGCCCTCCTTCATCATCCCCTTGACCCACTCGGGGTTGGTGTAGCGGGTGCGCATCTCGCGCCCCATGAACTTGTCGAGCGTCTCGTGCTTGCCGTTCTTCGGATCGGACAGGTTGAGGATGTAGGTTTCCGGTGTCCGGCCATTCACCTGCCTGATCGCCATTGCCGTCGCGCCCAGGTACTGGAACACGTCGTCATTGTCGAGCGTGGCGATGACGTTCGAGGAACGGGAGTGAATCGCTGCCTTGGCGTCCTTCAAGGCCATCTTGAAGATATCGACGGCCAGCTCCTTGCTGCCCGGTCGCTCGCCCCAGTAGCCCTGGCCGAAGAAATGCCCGACGCGGTTGAAATACACGTCGGCGACTTCGCTCTCGTTCGACCACGTATTGCTGGCCTGGATGGCGCTGTCGACCCCGGTGCCGTAGGCGCCGGACGGTTCGGTGAAGATGCGTACCGCCGCCATGCGCGCGGCCTCGGCCGGCGCCACGCCGCGTTCTTCGAGCGACTTTTGCGCCCGTTGAACATTGGCGCGGATCGGATTGTCGTCCTCGGCCAGTTCCTTGATCTTGCTGACGGCGTTGTCGAGCAACAGCATCAGCGTCGGAAGCGAATCGCGGTACAGCCCGGACGGCACGATGGTGACATCGACACGCGGGCGGCCCAGTTCCTGACGCGGGATGATTTCCAGACCGATCACCCGCCCGCGCTCGTCCCATTCGGGCTTGACGCCCATCAGCGCCAGGATCTCCGATTCGGTCACGCCTTCGTGGCGCATCGCCTCGGTGCTCCACAGGTTGAAGACGACACGGTCGGGATACTGGCCGTGGCGCTCCCAGTAATCGGCGACGAATTTTTCGGCCAGCCCCTTGCCCTGATCGAAGGTACCCGGCGTCGGCAGGCGCGACGGATCGAAGCCGTAGAGATTGCGTCCGGTCGGCAGCGCCTCGGGGTTGCGGATTGGATCGTTGCCTGGTCCGGCGACGACGTAGCGACCGGCCAAGCCAGCGACCAGCGCATTCAGCTCGTCGCGGCCGCTCTGCTCCATCAGCGCCATCAGTTCCGCCTTGCGCCGGGCATATTCGGCGGCGGACAGCTTGCCGGCCATGCCCAGGATGGCCTCAGCCGTCGTCGCCCGCAGCGGCTCGGCGGGCGGCACGCCAAAGGTGTGCAGACCATAGGGCGTGTTGTGCTCGCCGATTTCCTTCAGGTAATGCTCCAGTTCCTCAACCTCCACCGCGTCGTTCAGCGCCGTCTTGCCGATGTCCTTGAGCACGCCGAGCTTGCCCGCCTGCGCGTTGATCTCCGAGAGCTTCGCCGCGGTCGCCGATTCGCTCTTCTGCGCCGCGACGACGTAGTCGTCGATCAGTCCCTTGAGCATCATCAGCTCCTTGTTCAGCGACGCCTTGTCGAACGGAGGTGTGAGGTGCGAGATGATCGCCGCCATGCCGCGCCGCTTGGCTTGCAACGCCTCGCCGATGTCGTCGACGATGTATGGATAGAGTTGCGGCACGTCGGCAACCATCGCCTCGCCCGGATCGGCGGCGGTGAAGCCGACTTCCTTGCCGGACAGCCATTCGTGCGTGGCATGCGTGCCCACGTGCACCATGGCATGCGCCTTGAAGCCCCGCTGCAGCCACAGGTAAAACGCGAGGTACTGGTGATGCGGCGGCAGCGCGACATCGTGGTACATCTTCTTCACGTCGCCTTCCCAGCCGCGCGAGGGCTGCGGGGCGAAGACGAGGTTACCGAAACGCTGCGCCGGAAAGACGAAATGCGGCTTGCCCCTGGCGTCCTTCCAGACCATCACCGTCGATTTCTCTGGCTCACCCCACGCCGCGACCATGGCATCGCGCAGCTTCTGCGGCTGGCGGTCAAACCATTTGCGGTAATCGGCCACCGGCAGCAGCATGGCATGCCCTCCGCGCACCATCTTCTCCAGCGCGCCGGGGGTATAGGTACCGATGTTGACGCCGTGTTCGTGCAGATGTTCGAACAACACATCTTCGGTCGCCGGGCGGCCGGCGGTGGCGTACCCTTCCTGTTCCAGTCGGCTGAGGATCTGCCACAGCGAACGCGGCAAGACGTTGAGATAGGCCGCGCCGACGTTTTCCTTGCCCGGCGGGTAGTTGTAGTAAATCACCGCCACGCGCTTGTTCTGATTGAGCTCGTAACGCAGGTCGGTCCATTTCCTGATGCGGTCGGCCAGCCGGTCGATGCGTTCGGAAATCGGCACCTCGGCGATGTATTCCAGGCCGGTCTCGGCATCGCGCCGCGACTCCTTCGCGGCCACCACCGTCGGGGCGATGGCGCCCGCGAACTCAGCGGACGAAATCTGCCAGGAGCGCTCCATCAGCGACAGGCCGATCGGCGACTCCTCCCATTCCTTCTGCGTCTGGTTGTAGAGCGAAATGGCGTTGATCGCCGGCACATTGAGCTGTTTCATGACCGGGATCGTCTTGTTCGGCACCACGCCCATCTTCAGCGACAGGCCGACGACCGCGGCGACCCGCGATTTCCCCTGCGCGTCGAGGAGAAGCTTCCTGACCGGAATTTCCGGCGGATAGCCGAAGGCCGGAACGACGTTGAAACCGCGCGCTTCAAGCGCGTCCATGATGCCGAGCAGCAGCGGTGACCGGCCGGCCTGCGCCGTCACCCGGTTGAACAGCACGCCGACCCAAAGACGTTCAGCTGCATCGGGACGCCGCGCCAGATAATCGGCGGCGTAATCGTCGAAGCGCTCGAAGACCTTGCCCGAACGCGGATTCCACAATGCGCTGTCCGGATACGGGTGCGGCGCGTCGACGGCGAGCAAAAAACCGAAGTCGCGTACCAGCAGGCGCTTGATCATCGCCGCCATGTTCTCGGCGCCGCCGGCGGCGGTATAGGCGCGCAGTTCCTCATCGCGCGTCAGCCCAGCCTTGCGTTCGCCTTCCTCGAACGGCGCACCGACGGCAAACGCCCTCGCGCCGCGCTCTTTCATCTGGCTGACCGCGGGGGCGATCCGCTCCGAGAGATCGCGCGCCATGTTGTGCACCAGCGCGGCATCGGCAGCGGCGAGGACGGCCAGCTGCTTCTCGCCCAGCGTCGTCGTGGGCAGAATATGGAAGGCAACCTCATTGAGGGCTGACTCCTGACGTAGCTGCTTGACCGCCGCCAGCGCCGCCTGCGTCGACGGATCGCCGGGGATGAGGACGATGGACAGCGGCCGCGCCGAGGCTGGCCCGCAGACCAGACCAAGCAACCCGAGCAGCAGCACCAGAGAAAAGTGACCGAGGAACGACCGGAAGCAGCTAGTCAGCCGGCACATAGACCACCCTCCCGTCCGGCAGCTTGTACGCCGTACCGAGCCGCTCGCCGCGCCCCGACAGTTTCTGGTCGGTCACTTTGGAAACCTTGATTTCCTTGCCCTGCTTGCTGATGATCTCCAGTTCGCCCTTGGCGTTCTTCTTCATCATCGTGACCTCGGAAGTCGGATCGAGCAGGTCCATCATGTTGTAGGCCATGAACAGCGCGACCATCATCGAGACGATGAAGACAATGCTCGCGTCGAACAGGTTGGCCACCCCTGAAATCGGGTCTTCGAGCGCCTCGCCGTCGAGGGAGGAGCGTCTACGCCGTGACAGCAAGCGCATCGTCGGCCTCCTCCTGCAGGTGGTGCGCCGGCGCCTGTTCCGGGGCGAAACCGGCGATGACGAGTTCGGCGGCATGCGCCATCTCGCGCACGTCGGCGCGCGCCCAACGCTCGCGCGACAGGGCGATGAGGTAGGCCAGCACGCCCGAGCCAAGCCCCGCGACCGTTGCGGTGAAGGCCGTGACCATGCTGCCGGCCATCTTCGGGATGTTGCCTTCCGCCAGTGCGGCCAGCGAAATACCCATCGGGATCAGCGTACCCATCAGCCCGAGCGACGGCCCGAGCTTGATGACGAAGCGCACCCGGTCGAGACGACGCGACAACTGCAACTCCTCCGTCTGCAACAGGCGCTCGACCTCGATTTCCAGGCGACGCGGCAAGCTTTGATAGGCGTCGCGCAAGCGCGCGAGGCGCAGGTTGAACAGTTCACGCTCGTGGAACAGACCGCGGTGCCGCTGCCATCCCTCGAACAGGGTCATGCCGAGTTGCAGTGGGGTGTAGCAGACGAGCAGCGCGCAACCGGCGATCACCGGTAGATAGAGCGCCGTCGAGACTTCATAGAGCAACTGCTCAAGCGTATGGACAAGATCCATTGCATCGACCTTTCAGTTCAGGAATGACAGCGAGGTTCAGAACTCGTAGCGATACGCAACCTTGCCGTTGCGCCCCGCCAACGGATACCCGCCCTTTTCCTCGTAGTAGCAGTCGGCCAGGTTCTCGATGCTGGCCAGCAACGACTGTTTCTTGTCGATGCGATAGCGCACCGAGAGATCGCCGGTGGTGAATCCGTCGTAACGAATGATCTGCGAGGTGTCGTTGGTCCAGTCGTTGTCGAACCA
>Ga0316604_10002592_pt1 | contig 13654 bp, 11 predicted proteins | sample OWC_soil_day20_C_FD_207650 | JGI IMG/M metagenome (GOLD analysis project Ga0316604, IMG submission 207650) | Wetland soil microbial communities from Old Woman Creek delta, Ohio, United States - OWC_soil_day20_CT | ecosystem: Environmental > Terrestrial > Soil > Wetlands | place: USA: Ohio... | reverse complement strand
AACCGGCTTCAAGCGCAGCCTCAAGCATGTACCCAGAGATCCGGGTGTCTTTGCCAATCAAGACAGCCGGGTGGTCTCCTTCCCTCAGATGCTCACGCGCCACCAGCGTTTTACCGGCGGCATAACCCAGGCGCATGACAAAATCAGGAGTGATCGGACTCGTACCAACCAGCCCCCGCACACCATCCGTACCAAAATATTTGCGGGCCACACGCATCTCCTCTGAAGTGGAGGCGGATTGTGCCCTTGTGCTGGAGAAGTCTCAATAGGTCTAGTAAATACCAGGGCTATTCAGATCAATGGCCGCCCACATCGCCAGCGCATCACGCGTCGCAGCCACGTCGTGCACGCGAAGAATCGCCGCACCACGCTGGGCTGCCAGCACAGCCGTGACAATGCTGGCCGGCATTCGCTCGCCCACCGCCCGCCCCGTCACCGCTCCCAGCATGGACTTGCGTGACACCCCTACCAGTAGAGGATACGCATGAACGCTCAACAGAGACATACCCCGAAACAGCTGCAGATTGTGTTCGAGCGTCTTGCCAAAGCCAAAGCCGGGATCGAGTGTGATTCTTGAGCGATCAACGCCTGCGGCCTCCAGCGCGGACACCCTCTCGACGAGGAAGGACTCCACGTCTCCGACAATATCTGCATAGTCAGGCGCCTGCTGCATGTTGCGCGGCTCCCCCTGCATGTGCATCAGGCACACGCCTGCATCCGATTGCGCAACAACCTCTATTGCGCCATCCATACGCAAGGCATTGATATCGTTGATAATGGCCGCCCCCGCAGCAATGGCTTCCCGCATCACGCCGGGCTTGACGGTATCCACAGACACCGGAACCCCTAGTCGCACCAGGGCTTCCACCACAGGAACCACGCGGGACAATTCTTCATCCTCCGAGACCGGCAAAGCCCCGGGGCGAGAGGATTCTCCACCGATATCCAGAATGCTGGCCCCATCGATCAGGGCACGCTCAGCTTGGCACAGGGCAGCATCCACCGAGCCAACAACACCGTCACCTGAAAACGAATCCGGCGTCACATTGATGATAGCCATGATGACAGGCGTATCCAGTACTACACGATAGTCCCCGCAATGCCAGACAGCTGCCTGACGATTCACGTCATCCCTTTCACGCATAAGGTACCCGCCTGCAGCGACGCTCAGCCAAACCGGCCCGTAATGTAATCTTCGGTCTGCTTTTTGGAGGGCTTGACAAAAATCTGGTCGGTTTCGCCAAACTCGATCAACTCACCCAGATACATGTACGCGGTGTAATCCGAAATGCGCGCAGCCTGCTGCATGTTGTGCGTCACGATCACGATCGTGAATTCAGGTTGCAGCTCGTTGATCAGTTCCTCGATCCGCATTGTGGAAATGGGGTCCAGGGCCGAGGTGGGTTCATCAAGCAGCAAGACTTCAGGTTTGACCGCAACGCCCCGTGCAATGCACAAACGCTGCTGTTGCCCCCCTGAAAGACTCATTCCGCTCTTGTTGAGCTTGTCTTTGACTTCATCCCACAAAGCAGCCTTGCGCAAGGCCCATTCGACCCGCTCATCCATGTCGGCCTTGCCCATGTTTTCGTGCAGACGCACACCAAAAGCGATGTTGTCATAGATCGACATCGGAAACGGCGTCGGTTTTTGGAACACCATGCCGACTTTGGAACGCAGCACATTGAGGTCGACGCTCGGACTCAGGATGTTGTTCCCGTCCAGCAACAACTCGCCATCAGCACGCTGATCCGGATACAGGTCATACATCCGGTTGATGGTCCGCAACAAGGTTGATTTGCCACACCCCGACGGCCCGATGAAAGCTGTTACCTTGTGCTTGGGCAGAGACTGGTTGATGCTTTTCAGGGCGTGGTACTTGCCGTAGTGAAAATTGAAGTTCTTGAATTCAATCTGCGGGATGAAATTGTTCATTTGGCATTAATTCCGATTACGTATGGCAGTGACCACCTTAGTGGCTCTGCTCCTGCCTGAAGAAAATCCGGGCAATCACATTCAAGGTCAGCACACAAGCCGTCATCACCAGCACACCCGCCCAAGCAATCTGCTGCCATTCAACAAAGGGGCTCATTGCAAAGCTGTTGATGGTCACCGGCAAGTTGGCTATCGGTTTACCCAGGTCAACGCTCCAGAACGGATTGGATAAGGCAGTGAACAACAAGGGGGCGGTTTCTCCCGCAATCCTCGCAATCGCAAGCAGCAAACCCGTCACCACCCCGGATTTGGCCGCCCGCAAAGTCACGCTCATGATGACTTTGCGCTTAGGCGCGCCCAGCGCATAGGCAGCTTCACGCAGCGTATTGGGCACGAGTTGCAGCATGTTCTCGGTTGTCCGCACCACGACCGGGATCATGATCAGGCTCAGCGCCAGAATCCCTGCCCAGCCCGAGTAGGTTCCCATGCGTGAAACCACCACGATCCAGACAAACAGACCAATCACGATGGAAGGTGCCGACAGCAGAAGGTCATTAACGTAGCGCGTCGTGTTGCCAAGCCAGCTGGTGCGGCCATACTCCGCAAGATAGACCCCGACCAGAATCCCCAGCGGCGTACCAACCAGCGTCGATACGACGACCAGCAATCCACTGCCGGCCAAGGCGTTAAGCAAGCCCCCGTCAGCAGCGCCCGGCGGCGGAGTCATCTTGGTGAAGATATCCAGAGAAAGCCCAGCCAGCCCCAGATGCAGCACGGTGTATAGAATCCAGGCAAGCCAGAACAGGCCGAACGCCATGGCAAGCATCGACAGGGTCAATGCTATCTGGTTGATCAGTTTGCGACGGGAAAGCAGGTTCATGATCAACTCCTCTCCCCTTCATTGCGCGACAAACGCGCAAGAAGCTTCTTGGAAATAACCAGTACGATAAGGGTGATCACGAACAGCAACAGACTGAGCTCCATCAATGCCGAGGTATGCAAGCCTGTGGAGGCTTCCGCGAATTCGTTGGCCACAGCAGAAGTGATGCTGTTGCCAGGCATGAACAAGGACGGCGAAGACAGGAAGTTGGTATTGCCGATGACAAAAGTGACCGCCATTGTTTCCCCCAAGGCGCGCCCCAAGCCGAGCATCACCCCACCCACAACACCTACTTTCGAATGTGGCAGCACAACATTCCAGACCACTTCCCAAGTCGTACACCCCAAACCATAGGCAGACTCTTTCAACATGGGCGGCGTAATCGCGAAAACATCGCGCATCACCGAAGCGATGAACGGAATGATCATGATCGCCAGAATGATGCCTGCGGTCAGAAGGCCTATCCCCAAAGCGGGGCCTGAAAACAGCAAACCGATATAGGGAATCTTGCCCAATGTCGCGGCAATAAAAGGCTGACCATATTCAGCAAAGATCGGGGCAAAAATCAAAAGCCCCCACATGCCATACACGATGGACGGAATCGCAGCCAACAACTCAATAGCCGTACCCAGTGGGCGACGCAGCCATACCGGCGACAATTCGGTCAAAAATAAGGCAATACCGAAGCTCACCGGTACGGCAATCACCAGTGCGATGAGCGAAGTTACCAAGGTGCCATAGATAGGGATCAGGGCACCGTACCGGTTCATCGGCGGATTCCACTCGGCGGTCGTCAGGAAACTCACCCCAAGAGTCTTGATGGTCGGCAAGGAAGCCAGCACCAAGGCTACGATGATGCCCAGCAAGACGAGCAAGACGAACACAGCTACGCCCCGAACCAGCCAGGTAAATGCGACGTCACCCAAATCCCGTTTGCCACCGCTCATACTGCTAGCCGACCTCGTCTGATTATCCAAGACCAAAGAAAAATCCGGGGCCAGCGCAGCCCCGGATACGGTCGTGTCACGTTCCAGCACGACCTTCATGTTTTACTTCACCGAAAACACAGGCTTGCCGGAAGCATCTTTGATTTGCCCCCAAGCAGCGTTGATTATTTTAACAGTAGCGTCAGGCAAGGGCACGTAATCCATGTCTTGGGCTGCCTTGCCGCCATTCTTGTAGGCCCATTCGAAAAACTTGAGTGCTTCAGCGCCTTGAGCCGGCTTATCCTGCTGCTTGTGCATCAGAATGAAGGTCGCACTGGTGATGGGCCAAGCATCCTTTTCCGGTTCATCGGTCAGAATTTCGTAGAAGCCCTTACTCCAGTCAGCGCTCTTGGCTGCTGCGGAAAAAGTCGTGTCATCCGGTAGCGGCCATTGTTTGGCCTTATTCTGGACAAGCACGTAGGTCAGCTTGTTTTGCTTGGCATATGCGTACTCAACATAGCCAATGGAACTCGGCAAACGCTGCACGAATGCAGAAACGCCTTCGTTCCCCTTGCCCCCCAGACCCACCGGCCACTGCGGTGCCGTACCTTCGCCTACCTTTTGCTTCCACTCGGCAGAAACCTTGGACAGATAGTTGGTGAAGACAAACGAAGTCCCCGAACCATCCGCACGACGCACCACTCCGATATCGTGATCAGGCAAAGACAGGGCCGGATTCAGTTCCTTGATAGCCTTGTCACTCCACTTGGTAATCTTGCCCAAGTAGATATCAGCCAGAACCGTGCCGCTCAGCTTCAGCTCACCCGGCTTGATACCTGCCAGATTCACCACCGGCACCACGCCACCAATCACCGTCGGGAACTGCATCAATCCTGCCTTGGCCAGATCTTCCGGCGTCAAAGGCATGTCGGAAGCACCGAAATCAACCGTCTTGGCCGTGATTTGCTTGATACCTGCACCGGAACCAATGGATTGATAGTTGACCTTGTTACCAGTCGCTTTGGCATAGGAATCAGCCCACTTGGCATAGATAGGGGCTGGAAAGGAAGCGCCTGCACCGGTCACTTCAGCAGCAGAAGCGGCGCCCGCAACGAAAGCCAGCGCAACCAGGGAACTCAGAACAATTTTCTTCATGGTAGATCCTCAAAGGACAAGAGAAAGCCTGCATAGAGTATTGCCAAAATGTTTCACTAGTATTTCAAGCATCCAGCGCCCCCTGCTGGGTATAAAAAAACCCCGCCGAAGCGAGGTTTGCATGGGTCTGGCACGTCACGTCAGGCGGCAGGTGCCGTCGCGTTCGGCTCTGCTCCCGGCCCTTCATCCGGCTTGGGCGGAACCGCCCCAGCAATGGGTTTGGGCGGACGAGGCGGGCGTCCAGCCATGATGTCTTTGATCTGATCAGCGTCTATCGTTTCCCATTCCAGTAACGCAGCGGTCATCATTTCGACCTTATCGCGATTTTCTTTGAGAAGACGTTCAGCCAGTGCGTACTGTTCGTCAATGATGCGACGAATTTCGCCATCAACCTTCTGCATGGTCGCTTCAGAAACATTCTTGTGCGTGGTGACCGAACGGCCAAGGAAGACTTCACCCTCGTTCTCGGCATAGACCATCGGCCCCAACTCGGCAGACATGCCATAGCGAGTCACCATGTCACGGGCAATCGCCGTCGCCCGTTCAAAATCGTTCGACGCCCCGGTGGATACATTGCCCACGAAAATATCTTCGGCCACCCGACCACCAAAGGCCATGCAGATCTGGGCCAGCATCTGGTCCTTGTACAGACTGAAACGATCCATTTCAGGCAAGGACCAAGTCACGCCCAAGGCACGACCACGTGGAATCACCGTGACTTTATGCACCGGATCGCAGCCCGGCAGCAACGACCCGATGATGGCGTGTCCAGACTCGTGATAGGCCGTCGCCTTCTTTTCTTCCGGCGTGATCACCATGGATTTACGTTCGGCACCCATGAAAATCTTGTCCTTGGCGCGCTCGAAATCATCCATATCCACCAAACGCTTGTTACTGCGCGCGGCAAACAAGGCTGCCTCATTGACCAGATTGGCCAGATCCGCGCCCGCCATACCCGGCGTCCCGCGAGCGAGAACCATGGGATCGACATCCGGCGCCACCGGAACCTTGCGCATATGCACCTTGAGGATCTGCTCACGGCCACGAATATCCGGCAGCGGCACAGTCACCTGCCGGTCAAAGCGCCCCGGGCGCAGCAAAGCCGGATCGAGCACGTCCGGGCGGTTGGTCGCAGCAATCACGATCACACCGGTCTGGCCTTCAAAACCATCCATTTCGACCAGCAACTGATTCAGGGTCTGTTCGCGCTCATCGTTGCCACCACCCAAGCCAGCGCCACGTTGACGGCCTACCGCATCGATTTCATCAATGAAAATGATGCAGGGCGCACTTTTCTTGGCGTTCTCGAACATGTCGCGGACACGCGCAGCCCCAACGCCCACGAACATTTCAACGAAATCCGAACCGGAGATGCTGTAGAAAGGTACCTTCGCCTCACCCGCAATCGCCTTGGCCAGGAGGGTTTTACCGGTACCGGGTGAACCGACCATCAGCACCCCTTTGGGGATGCGCCCACCGAGTTTCTGGAATTTGGAGGGATCGCGCAGGAACTCAACAATCTCGCTGACTTCTTCCTTGGCCTCATCGCAGCCGGCAACGTCCGCAAAAGTGATCGAATTGGCAGACTCATCCAGCATGCGTGCCTTGCTCTTGCCGAACGAGAAAGCGCCGCCTTTGCCACCGCCCTGCATCTGGCGCATGAAAAAGAAGAACAAACCAACCAGCAAAGCAACCGGCAGCATCTGGATCAGCAAGCCCACCAGGAAAGACTGCTCTTCCTTCGGTTTGACCGAGACCGCAACACCGAACTTGTTGCGCAGGTCATCGACCATCCACAGATCCGGCGGATAGTTGACCGAAACCTGGCGCCCTTCCTGAGTGGTTGCCAAAGCAACGTAATTCTGGGTATCAAGGACTACCTTGGTGATGCGCCCCGCCTTGGCTTCCTCCATGAACTGGGAGTACTCCAGGGTGTTCTGGACCGCTTGCCGATTATTGAACTGGCTAAAAACAGAATAGGCCACTACAAGGACCAGTAACCAGATCGCAAGATTCTTGAAGACGTTGTTGTTCAAAGCAACTCCTGATTCAGCCCGGCAGAATTCCAGGCACACGACCAACTAGACCGATTCTATGTCCGAACGTACCTGCCGACAATCAATCCTGACCATAGACTGCATGCATCAGCCCGACCTCCGGCCCTGCCCAAGCAAATAAACCTCAGCGCTCCGATCCCGTGAAGCCTCGGGTTTGCGAGAGTGAACTGCCGTAAACAGTTTCATCATCGCCGCCCGGTACTCCATGAAACCAGCCCCCTGAAAAACCTTGATCAGCATGTTGCCGCCGGGTCGCAAATGCTGCTGTGCGAAGTCCAGCGCCAGCTCGGCCAGGTACATCATCCGCCCATCATCACTGACGGCGTTCCCAGACATATTGGGGGCCATGTCGGAAAGTACAAGGTCTACGGCACGCCCATCGAGCAATCTTTCAAATTCGGCCAGTACCGTTTCTTCGCGGAAATCCCCTTGCAGGAAGGTGACATCCGGCAAGGGATCCATTGGCAGGATGTCCAGGGCAAACAATTCTCCCCCCGGCTTGACGCGCGGCGCGGCCACCTGCGACCAGGAACCCGGCGCCGACCCCAGATCCACCACAACCTGACCAGGCTTGAGAAGCTTGTCTTTCTTGTCTATCTCGAGCAGTTTATAAACTGCGCGCGAACGCATGCCCTCGGCCTTGGCTTTGTGAACCCAAGGATCATTGAGATGCTCCTGCATCCATGCTTTACTGGTCTTGCTGCGTTTCATGCTCGATAACGGGTAAAATCTGCGTTTGGTAAAGGAATTGCACTCAATGTCTGAAATCTCAACTGCCCAGCGTCGCGATCTGCGCGCCAAAGCCCACCATCTTGATCCGGTCGTCAGCATTGCCGGCAACGGCCTCACCGCGTCCGTCCTGAAGGAAATCGATGGCGCGCTCAAAGCTCACGAGCTGATCAAGGTCCGCGTCTATGGTGACGACCGCGAAGCCCGCGCGGCTTACCTGGTGGAAATCTGCGCCCAGCTCGGATGCGCAGCGGTCCAGAATATTGGCAAGCTGTTGGTCATCTACCGCCCGAACCCGGAACTTCATGCGCCCAAGCCCGATCTTGCGGCAAAACGTCCGTCCCGTGGCAAAACAGCCAAGGCGGCCCCGTTCGACAAGCGTCCTGGACGCCCGACCACCAGCAACGCTCCGCGCAAATCCATGGCTGGCGCACCAGAAGCCCGCTACCGCAAGCCTACGGCCGGAAGCAGCCGGACCCGCAAAAGCGCACGCTAAACAATCCACAACAAAAACACGGGCGACTTCTACCAGAGGTCGCCCGTTCTGTTTTCAGCGCCTGAAAACCTGCGTCACCAGCGCCACCCCCAGCACACTCTGGATCAGCCAGAGCACACTGGCGATTCCGTGCCAGGTCTGGAAGCGGCTACGAATCACGCTCTGTACAACATCGCGTGCCGTTTCCGCACGAAGTTGCTCAACAATCGGCGTCACGCCGAAATGTCCTGCCAGACTCAGCAAGAGCATCAGCACCACCAGCCATAGCACCAGGGACTTGAAAGCCCGCGCACCTTCCCGGAAGAACAGATACGCCAGAAGATAGCCTGCACACCCGATACCAAGCCAGGACACTATCGCGAAGAGCTTCCCCGCCAGCATGCCGGCAAAGCTGCGATCCGCCACATAGACAAACAGGACCGGCGCTGCCATGTAGCCTATCGCCCACAAGGCACCAACCCACAAGGTGATTGCAATGGCGTAAAGGTAGTCAGCAAGCCGGGACATGATTTTCAGATGTAACGAACGTCAATGACTTCATATTCGCGCACACCGCCTGGTGCCTGGACTTCGGCCACATCCCCGGCGAACTTGCCGATCAAGGCCCGCGCAATCGGGGAGTTGATCGAAATCTTGCCAGACTTCAGATCGGCTTCATCCTCGCCCACGATCTGGTAGACAACCCGGCTGCCCGACTCCAGATCCTCAAGATCGATAGTCGATCCAAATACACAGCGACCATCCGCATCAAGAAGCTTGGGGTCGATGATCTGCGCCGTCGACAGTTTGCTTTCCACTTCCGCAATGCGGCCTTCGACAAAGCCCTGGCGTTCCTTGGCTGCATCGTACTCGGCATTTTCAGACAGATCGCCGTGCGAACGCGCTTCCGCAATCGCCGCAATCACGTTGGGGCGCTCCACCGTCTTCAGATGGTGCAATTCGACGCGCAATTTTTCAGCGCCATTCACAGTCAATGGTGTTTTGATCATCGCAATCAGCTCAGCTGCGCATGCAGTTCCTGCAGCGCGTAGGGTTCAAGATCATTCAGGTGACGAATTCCCATGCAGGCAGCCCGGGCACCTTCGATAGTGGTAAAGATTGTCACTTTGGCCGCCAGGGAACTGGTCCGGATGGAACGGGAATCCACGATGGCCTGACGCTTCTCTTCCACCGTGTTGATGACCAGTGCAATCTCGTTGTTCTTGATCATGTCTACAATATGGGGACGTCCTTCCATGACCTTGTTCACCGGATTGACGGTCGTCACACCAGCTTCGTGCAGATAGGCAGCGGTCCCCTTGGTGGCAACCACCTTGAAGCCCATATCAACCAGCGCACGTGCCACATCGACCGACTTCGCGCGATCCGATTGCTTGACGCTGATGAAAGCGGTTCCGGAGGATGGCAAGCGCGTACCAGCCGCCAGCTGGCTCTTCACGAACGCTTCGGCGAATGTCTTGCCAACGCCCATGACTTCGCCGGTCGATTTCATTTCCGGTCCGAGGATGGTATCCACGCCCGGGAATTTGTTGAACGGGAAGACCGCTTCCTTGACCGCGTAATAGGGCGGCACGACTTCGCGCGTCACCCCTTGCGAAGCCAGGCTCTGCCCAGCCATGCAGCGTGCCGCGATCTTGGCCAGCGGCAAGGAGCAGGCTTTGGAAACGAAAGGCACGGTTCGCGAAGCACGCGGGTTCACTTCCAGCACGTAGACCGTTTCGCCCTGGATGGCGAACTGCACATTCATCAGTCCCACCACATTGAGCGCCTTGGCCATCGCTTCAGTCTGGCGCCGCAACTCGTCCTGCAAAGCAGCCGACAGAGTGTAAGGCGGCAAGGAACACGCCGAATCGCCAGAGTGCACCCCCGCCTGTTCGATGTGCTGCATGATCCCGCCAATGATGACTTGGGTTCCGTCAGACAAGGCATCCACATCGATTTCGGTTGCATCGTTCAGGAAGCGGTCCAACAACACCGGAGAATCGTTCGAGACCTTGATCGCGTCACGCATGTAACGTTCGAGATCCTTCTGCTCGTGCACGATTTCCATTGCGCGACCACCCAGCACATAGCTCGGGCGCACCACCAGCGGATAACCGATCTCAGCGGCCAGGCGAATCGCATCCGGCTCTGTCCGGGCAGTCCGGTTGGGCGGCTGACGCAGCCCCAGATCATTGATCAGCTTCTGGAAACGCTCACGATCTTCCGCTGCATCGATCATGTCCGGGCTGGTCCCGATAATGGGTACGCCATTGGCTTCGAGTTCGCGTGCCAGCTTTAGCGGCGTCTGCCCGCCGAACTGGACGATCACGCCGACCGGACGCTCGATGGCCACGATTTCCAGCACGTCTTCCAGTGTCAGCGGCTCGAAATACAGACGATCCGAAGTGTCATAGTCAGTCGACACGGTCTCCGGATTGCAGTTGACCATGATGGTCTCGTAACCATCCTCGCGCATGGCCAGTGCGGCATGCACACAGCAATAATCGAATTCGATGCCCTGCCCGATGCGGTTCGGCCCGCCCCCCAGCACCATGATCTTTTTCTTGTCCGTCGGCTGGGCTTCGCACTCTTCGTCATAGCAGGAGTACATGTAGGCCGTGTTCGAGGCAAATTCGGCGGCACACGTATCCACGCGCTTGTAGACAGGACGGATTCCCAGCGAATGGCGATGCAGACGCACGGCCGTTTCGTCCGAACCCAGCAGCTTGGCCAGGCGACGATCCGAGAAACCCTTGCGTTTGAGCACGCGCATGGCAGCAGCATCCAGACTCTTCAACGAACGGCCGGAGAGATTCTTTTCCGAACGCACGATATCTTCGATCTGCGCCAGGAACCAGGGATCGATCTTGGTCAGGCGATGCAATTCGTCCTGACTCATTCCTTCACGGAAGCCCTGTCCAACATACCAGATGCGTTCCGCGCCCGGATTGGACAACTCCAGTTCCAGCTCTTCGCGATCACACTCGACCTCATCCAGGCCATACGCGCCGACTTCCAGACCGCGCAAGGCTTTCTGGAATGATTCCTGGAAGGTCCGGCCCATGGCCATCACCTCGCCCACCGACTTCATCTGAGTCGTCAGGCGATCATTGGCTTGCGGGAATTTCTCGAACGCAAAACGCGGCACCTTGGTCACGATATAGTCGATCGAAGGCTCGAAAGACGCCGGGGTCACGCCACCGGTGATGTCGTTCTTGAGTTCGTCCAGGGTGAAGCCCACTGCGAGCTTGGCGGCGACCTTGGCAATCGGGAAGCCGGTTGCCTTGGAGGCCAGTGCGGAGGAACGCGACACCCGAGGATTCATCTCGATGACGATGAGACGCCCATCCTTCGGATTGACCGCGAACTGCACGTTCGACCCACCCGTATCCACGCCGATCTCACGCAATACCGCGATCGAGGCATTACGCATGATCTGGTATTCCTTGTCCGTCAGCGTCTGCGCCGGAGCAATCGTGATCGAATCGCCAGTATGCACACCCATCGGGTCCAGATTCTCGATCGAGCACACGATGATGCAGTTGTCGTGCTTGTCGCGCACGACTTCCATTTCAAATTCTTTCCAGCCCAGCAGGGATTCTTCGATCAGCAGTTCGCGCGTCGGTGACAGATCCAGACCACGCGTACAGATTTCGTTGAATTCCTCGACGTTGTAGGCAATGCCACCACCGCTGCCACCCATGGTAAAGGACGGACGGATGATGGCCGGGAAACCGATCTTGGCCTGGACCGCCATGGCCTCTTCCATGCTGTGGGCCACACCGGAACGCGCGGACTCGAGTCCGATCTTTTCCATCGCTTGCTTGAACTTCTGGCGATCTTCAGCCTTGTCGATGGCTTCAGGCGTAGCGCCGATCAACTCGACCTTGTACTTTTCAAGCACCCCGTTGTGCCACAGATCCAGCGCACAATTGAGCGCAGTCTGCCCGCCCATGGTCGGCAACACCGCATCCGGACGTTCCTTCTCGATGATGCGCTCCAGCACCTGCCAGGTGATCGGCTCGATGTAGGTCACGTCCGCCATGTTCGGATCGGTCATGATGGTCGCCGGATTGCTATTGACCAGGATGACTTTGTATCCCTCGTCACGCAAAGCCTTGCAGGCCTGGGCACCGGAATAGTCGAACTCGCAGGCCTGACCAATGATGATCGGGCCGGCACCGATGATGAGAATGGATTGAATGTCTGTGCGTTTGGGCATTTCTTTACCAGGAAGGGGGAAGGAGGAAGGGAGAAGGGTTGAAACCCTTTGCACCCGGCCCTGGCCTTACACGCTCTTCACTTCTCCATAAAACTGAATTCTTTCGACAGAACGACAAAGCGGGAACGACATGTCCCCCTTCATCCTTCTCCCTTACTTCTTTGCCTCTGCCATCAGATCGATGAAGCGATCAAACAGGTAGGCCACATCCTGCGGACCAGGGCTGGCCTCCGGATGCCCCTGGAAACAGAAGGCCGGACGATCTGTCCACACCAGCCCCTGCAGGCTGCCATCGAACAAGGAAACATGCGAAGCCCGCACATTTGCCGGCAAAGTCTTCTCATCGACCGCAAAACCATGGTTCTGGCTGGTGATCAGCACCCGGCCGGAATCCACGTCCTTCACCGGATGGTTCGCACCATGGTGGCCGAACTTCATCTTCAGCGTCTTGGCGCCTGCGGCCAAACCCAGAATCTGGTGCCCCAGGCAAATGCCGAAGGTAGGCAGCTTGCGCTCAAGGAATTCACGCGCAGCAGCAATGGCGTAATCGCAAGGCTCCGGGTCCCCAGGACCGTTGGACAGAAACACGCCGTCCGGATTGAGCGCAAGGACTTCGGCCGCAGAGGTCTGGGCCGGCACCACGGTCAGGCGACAGGAACGCTCGGCCAGCATGCGCAGGATATTGCGCTTGACACCAAAGTCATACGCCACCACGTGATATTTGGCTTCCTGCTGTTCGGAAAAACCTTTGCCCAGCTTCCACTCACCCTCAGTCCAAGCGTATGACGAGCCAGTCGTCACGACCTTGGCCAGATCCATACCGGCCAGACCAGGGAAGCCGCGCGCAGCAGCAATGGCCGCTTCAGCATTGAGATCCTTCTGATTCACCGCGGTAACCAGACAGCCCGCCTGCGCGCCCTTTTCACGCAGGATACGCGTTAGCTTGCGGGTATCGATCCCGGCAATACCGACAACGTTCTGGGCCTTCATGTAGGCGTCCAGCGTCTGTTCGGAACGGAAATTCGACACCAGCAGGGGCAGATCCCGGATGACCAGACCGGCGGCATACACCTTGCCGGACTCACAGTCTTCCTGATTGACACCCACGTTGCCGATATGCGGATGGGTCAGCGTGACAATCTGGCGGGTATAGGAGGGATCGGTAAGAATTTCCTGATAGCCGGTTATGGCGGTATTGAACACCACCTCGCCAACGCTTGTTCCCACGGCGCCAATGCCTTGCCCTTGAAAGACCGAACCATCTGCAAGGGCGAG
>Ga0316604_10002591_pt1 | contig 13658 bp, 9 predicted proteins | sample OWC_soil_day20_C_FD_207650 | JGI IMG/M metagenome (GOLD analysis project Ga0316604, IMG submission 207650) | Wetland soil microbial communities from Old Woman Creek delta, Ohio, United States - OWC_soil_day20_CT | ecosystem: Environmental > Terrestrial > Soil > Wetlands | place: USA: Ohio... | reverse complement strand
TTCGTATTGCGGCTACCGCAGCGGCAATCCAAGCCAAGTACGCCGCCATCTATCCATGGCTGAAGTAAAACAAGAGGTAGAGATCATTCAATCCTTAGGTCACAAGCGCTTAGTGCTGGAAGCTGGCGAAGATCAAGACAACTGTTCCATCGACTATGTTGTCGATACCATTAAAGAAATTTATAATGTGAAAAATAAAAACGGCAGCATACGCCGTGTTAATATTAACGTTGCTGCTACCACCATTGACGAATACAAAAAATTACAACAAGCCGAGATTGGCACCTATATATTATTTCAAGAAACCTACCACCGTCCAACCTATGGGATGCTGCATCCTTCTGGGCCCAAAAAAGATTATAACTGGCATACCACTGCCATGGATAGAGCCATGCAGGCAGGCATTGATGACGTTGGTATCGGGGTACTTTATGGACTCTATGATTATAAATATGACACGATTGCTATGTTTTTACATGCCGAGCACTTAGAAAAAGCCTTTGGTGTAGGGCCTCATACTATCTCAGTACCCCGCCTCAGACCAGCTGACAGTATTAACCTCGAAACCTTTCCCCATCTTGTGAATGATGAAGACTTTAAAAAAATCATTGCTATCATTCGCTTAGCAGTACCTTATACAGGGATTATTTTATCAACCAGAGAGCATCCTGAGTTAAGAGACAAGCTTCTTACTTATGGTGTTTCACAAATTAGTGCCGGTTCCTGTACAGGTGTAGGCGGTTATCAAGAAACCCAAGAAGATTCTGTCACAGCAAAGGGAGCCATGCAATTTGAAACAGGGGACAATCGTTCTCCAGATGAAATTATCTCTATGCTATGCGAAAAAAACTATATACCTAGCTATTGTACAGCTTGTTATCGTCAGGGACGCACAGGTGATCGCTTTATGAGTCTTGCTAAAAGTGGTGAAATACAAAATGTTTGTTTGCCTAATGCTTTATTGACTTTTAAAGAGTATCTGCTTGACTATGGTGATAATGCGCTAAAAAAAGTAGGCGAAACTATGATTACTAAAAACCTTGCTTCGATACCACAGGAAAGTGTCCGCACTAAAACCATCAAACGTCTAAAAGAAATTGAAAATGGTGCCCGTGATTTATACTTCTAGATCACGACCATTTTCAAAAAAGGTTAGGAGAGACTACCAAACGGAGGTCTCCCCTAACCTTTTTCTTATTTATAGCACATTGATCCCTGCTGCCAAATTGGCTGATTCAATGGCCTGATGAGCTAATTCATTAGCTTGACCAAGAGTCGTCATCGTCTGATCGGTATTATGAAAGCCCATACTATTTTCAGCTGACACAATATCCCACATCCACTGGGCTTTACGCACCAATTCTCTAGCTTTGGCAAGTTCAGCCTGATTGACATTTGGCGTATCACCAGCTTTTCGTATCGCTTCATGAGCTTTAGCTACATTTAAGCCTGCAGTATGCTGCAGCAAGAAGGTTTGATCTTGGATTGTCTTAACTCTTTCGGATAACCATTCTGTTCCTTGACTGTGGCATGGAGAACAAGAGGCATCAAGAGTCTTTAATGGGCTTGTAATAAAATGGGATGTATATTTCTGCCCATCTTTACGCATATACGGCATATGACAATCGGCACATGATACCCCAGCCTTACCGTGAGTACCATTCGCGAATGTTTCATAATCAGGATGCTGCGCTTTTAGCATTGGTGCTTTAGAATCTGGATGCTCCCAATCCTGAAGGAAGTTATTAGGTTTTTCAGCATAATAAGCATACATTTCCTCCGGCTTAAAGCCTTTATCCCAAGGAAAAACTACCCGCATGGTACCAGGCTCAAAATAATACTCAGAATGGCATTGAGCACATACATACGTGCGCATTTCTTCTCTTGTTGCCTTACTCAAATCGATACCCCGCCGTTCTTGTGCTTCAATAAATGCTGGATTAATGACACGTAAGTTCATCGTTTCTGAGTCATGACATTGGGCGCAAGTAACAGGATGTTTACTCCTTTCTAATAATTCCCCTAAAGGTTTATTGGCATACCCCCAGCCTGATTCTTTATAAAATTGTTCCACATAAGGAGTTTTACAGGTAATGCACGCACCTTTACTAGCGGGACCAATCCGTTTACTATGAAGTAAATCTTCTACAGCATATACATGACCCCGATCCTCAGTATAATCCTTACTAAAAGGCATACCTTTAAAGTTTGTGAAAATTTCTGGCTGCATATCTGATTTTTGTACATTCACACTGCCTCCATAACCTGTAGGAGAAGGAGATACCTCAGCCATCTTTCGATAGCTTTCATATTGAAGGGGATAGACTTTTCCCCATACTGCTGCATCATATTCTCCTGCGGGGATGGGTGAGGCTTTGACTGTTGCTGCCGGCTTGACCCCAATACGTACAGCAACAAAACCAAAAAAAATGACTGCTACACCCAACAAGGCAATTAAGGTCTTTTGCATGTTACTCAACTTTTATTCCCCCTTTGCTCTTGTTCATGCCATGAACTAAGCCGCGATGGCATTTCGTACAATCCTCTCCACCGGCTCCCATACCAGTGTTTTGTACTGTAGATTGATGACAGCGCATGCAATTGTCTTCTACGATCGCTTTGCCTTTAGGCGATAACTTCATTGTTGCGGGATAATCTCGCAAGACTTCATGATAGGTATCATTCATACCGGTCTGCGCTTTAGTAATCATTTTAATGGCAAAATTCTGCTGTGGCAAATGGCAGTCGGTACACTTGAGCTGCTTGTGATTCGATGCCTGCCATGTAGTATGGACTGCCTCCATTGAATGACAACTTCCACAAAACCCTGGACTATCTGAATAAGCATAACCAGCACCTCCAGCTGCCATTCCTATCATCACCACAACCAGGACCACCAGCGCAATCTTTAAAGCATTGCGGTTTAAAAACTGACCAGTATCCAACCCCTCACCTCCTATTTTTACAGTTTTTCTTCCTACTTTTTTTTACTAGCACCTTATCAGCCCTAAATCAGTGAATACTGACGGTCTATTTTCCGCACCCCTTCGCTGTCGTCGGTCAGCATACTCCCAGTATGCTTCCCTCCTCCGCCTTGTGTTGCGAAAAATAGCCTCGCCATTATCCTACCGTTTTAAAGCTGACAAGGTACTAGTCAATTATGTAGTCCTAGAAATAGGACATTGACCCCTTTTCCTTATCATCCATTTTTCTTTTAAAAAACCAAAAGCGATTGATTGCTCCCCAGCCACAGCCGAAGGTAATCAAAATTGCTCCTAGCCACACTAAATTGATTAAAGGCTTATTACTGATTTCAACTTCAACACTATCTGATTTACTGATAGAAACGTTATCCAAAAGTCCAATGCTTATATTTCCATCCCTAGGATTAACCCCATTAATGACGACTTCATATTGACCAAAAGCCACTACAGGAGCACCAGTAACCACTCCGTTCTTATACACAAGCTCTGGCTGAATCGCTTCTGTCCTTCCCTCTTTTACCACTTCAAAGACGGTTTGCACTTTCATTTCCTGTCCGGTGGTACCTGTAATCATTTTCCAGGAAATAAACTTAATGATTACGTCATTTTGCCGACTTTCCTCTCCCGTTGCCAATCGAATTTCTGTAGCCGTATGGTCTTCATGCTTCATGACAGGGGCTACATATAAATCCGCTAGCAATCTGCGGTCAATAGCTGGCTCCCTAGCAGATGGCTGCCCTTCTTTATTGTATTTAGTAAAGGCCTGTACCAAAGAAGGCTCTATCTTCTGGTGGCCGATAATAAAATTTTGATAAAATCCACTACCGTCATTCGCCTCTTCTTTACCTATATATGTAATTTCACTCCCCAGGATTTGTTTAGGTTGTTGTAGATGTAGAGTTGTTACCGTTGACTCATTGGCAGCAGAAGAGACGACAATACCAATTACCATAACGGCTAATCCAGCATGAGCAATAGCTGCTGGCCATGATGCTGCGCTTTCATTTCCCCTAGCTATGACGCCATTCGCAATCAAAGCCGTAATGGATAAAATGATTGTTATTACTAACATAGGCTGATATAACCCCAGCTTAAGCGGCAAAGCCAATGACAGCAAACCGATCATTCCCAACCACCAGTACTTCTTTAATGAAATAGCCTCATTAGGTTTTTTATTAAACATAGGAGAGATCGTAAGGAGCATAACCAAAGCTGCTGCTAATGGCAGCGACGTGTTATTATAAAAACTTTCACTCACATTTGACGGATTTCCTAATAACATCGTAACCAAGGGGGTAGACATCCCGATAAAAACCATTACCGCCATAAGACTAAAAATCAGTACGCTGCAGCCCAATGTAAATTCACGGCTGTTGACCCTGGTATATAATTCACCTTCTGGCAAGTCAGGCCAACGTATGATTAGCAAGGTTAAGCCAAAAAATATAGTAAGAAGCACAAACCCTGCCAGCAATCCCCCAACCCCTTCATCTGCAAAAGAGTGCGTAGAAAAATCACTTAAAACTCCGCTGCGAGTTAAAAATGTTCCATATAGCACGGTTACAAAGCTAAAAATACTTGCAAAATAAGCAGATCGAATAGCCGCTGATTTTAATCTTGCCCAGAATAAGCTATGTACCAAAGCTCCATTTACCAACCACGGCACGAGAGAGGAATTCTCCACGGGATCCCAGGCCCAATACCCTCCCCAACCTAATACTTTATACGCCCAAAAACCCCCAATAAAAACACCGGCTCCCAAAGCACACCATGAAAACAAAGCCCAAGGCAATACTGCTGTCATCCACGTTTTATGATTGTTAGAAAAAAGTCCTTCTAGAGCGTAAGCAAAGGGCACAGCCAGACCAGCATACCCCAAGAAGATAATTGGCGGATGAATAATCATCCAAAAATCTTGTAACAAAGGGTTAAGTCCCACCCCGTCCAGTTGAGGTTGTGCCAGCAGCATAAAAGGTCCTTTTGCCAACAAAACAATCAGCAATATAGCCTGCAGAACGCTATAAACGGCCATAACACCAGGAGGTGTGCCGTTCTTTCGAGATAGTAGCAATCCAAATATCACATGAAATACCAATCACAGCAAAAATGAACCTTGCTGCCCCGCCCAAAATGCGGACAGCTTATAAAGAAAGTGGCTCCTGTTTAATCCTCTTACTAATTGACGTATGAATAAATTTTAGAATCACATACACCAAAAGAGCAGAAAAAAGCTGATTGTATACTGCATTTTTGGTCGTTCCAAACAACCTGGGGACATTTAGATTTTGCTTTATCCAACGAAAAAACAATTCCACGCCCCAGCGAGCTTTGTATATATTAGCTACCATTTCTGCAATAGCCCGCAGTGCAGCGCCTTGTTCAAGCAGCTGTACATTCGCTTCTTGCAGCAGATGAGTGCGTTCGTTAACCTTTTGCTCTAATTCACTATAAAAATGCTGGATTTTATCTGCCATGGTATTAAAAGCTTCCACAAAAGATTTCATTTCATCATAAGTATGAATATCAACCAATTTCGTTTCCAATTGTCCCTCTCCTATGAATGTCACCTTCGCAGTAAGTTCTTGGATTGGCATAATCACAATGTGCTCCATTAAAATATAAATCAGTCCAATGATGGCTAAAACCATAAACACAATAAACAATAATTGATTCATGATATAGCTTCTCTGATTGGTTTCGTAAGTAGTCATAGGAACGATAATACTAATAGCCCCAGCAAAATCACCCGCCGTAAAACCCTCTTTCAGATTTCCTGATATATCCTTGCCACCTGCTGGCTTACCATGGCAAGGCATGCAGCTTTCATCATAATATAAAGGAGAAAAGTAGCGAAAAACTTTTTCCCCACCATGCACATCATATCCCCACACTGCTGGAAGATCAGAATTGGCGGCCAATACTTTCATCTTTTCAATTTCAAAACTATCAGGAGTATTTTCTGGAGCACGTACAGAAAAACGGGTTTGCTTAATTTTATAACCGGAAGATTGATTGAAAAAATCACCAACCTCCTTCCCCACTGCCGCAGGGTTTAGATGTTTAAATTCATAATGTCCCTGTGAATCCGAATTGATGTTATCTTGCCTGAGAGCAATAACAGAGCGAGTAGCAATAAGCTGTCTGGCAACCACTGCTGCTTTCTCACGCATTTCTTCCTCAGCTTGTATGCTGTATTGATGAATATTCCATAATAAATTTATTGTCATCAGCACTGTTACCACGGCAGCTATACTCAACATAAATCGTATACTAAGGCTATTTCTTATAACTATCTCACCTCAAAATTCTCTTCTATTTTTGACATTCTAATTTACAATACAATTCGCATAATTTTCTGCAAATCCTTCCAAAGTCATCATAATTAGCCATGAATCAACATTTATGGTAGAATTGACATCATGACATTTAGAATCTTTCAATTTAGATATTCTTATATTGAAATAACTATTCTACAACATGGCAGTCGTCAGGAATCGAATCCCTATATTCCATTCCTGACAGACTAACAATCAATATACAAGTTTTTTAATGCATTGTATATAGATAAATAAGCAGGTGTTTAACATGAGACGATTTTTAGTTTTAATAGTAATACTGATGACCCTATTATTTTTTATCGAAAGCAACGACAGAATCGGATTAACGGAATATAAACCACTCGTAGATATCACAAATATAGGAGATAAATATACGCTGACTTGGTCACCAATATCGTATTTCGCCTATTACGAAGTGGAAATACTAAGTCAAATTCCAGAAAAAGATCAGAACTTCTCCATTGCCCTCCCTCTTCATCGGATTATCAAATATCGTACCTTTGAAAATTCTATTACAATCAACCAGAACTTTCCAGAAAGTGCTTACCTTAGAGTGTCTGCCCATAGCTTATTTTACCATCCTTTAGGTTCTTATTCTGATTTTATCCCAATAACAAAGACCGGCATGAATCAAGATGCAATGCAAACTAAACCCCGTTCCTTGATCCATTACCCCACCCATGCTCCTGCCTCTAATTTTCCTATGTTAATGTGGACCACACTTCCAGGGGCTGTTTATTATGAGATCGAATTTTTAAGTTCTCCTCCCGAAAATCCAAATGGTTTATTCCCTTCCCACTATCAGATATTTTCCTCACGAGAAGTATTTACAAATGGCTATAGCATCAACCTATCTACCTATCCTAATGATCACTTATATTGGCGAGTTCGAGCTCTTGATTATACCGGAGATCCGATCGGAGTATTTTCCGATGCTGCCGAAGTTCGTATTGATCATACATTGCCTCCAAATCTAAAACCCCTATCAAACACTGGCTATAAGACTGCCAATATGCCAGTACCTCTCTACCCTGTATTTTCATGGATTCCCATTACTGGGGCCACTTCCTATGAAATTGAATTAACCTCAGCACCACCCGAAAATCCGAATGGAGTACAACCATCTCGTCATCGCCTTAGACAACAAATTGTTACTATGGGTTCAGATTACTATGATGAAACGCCTTTAGGCACCCCTGGTACCTATTATTGGCGTGTTCGCGGCTTAGATGAAAATGGCACGGCAGTTGGTGTTTATTCGAATGCGGAATCCTTTGTCGTCGACCGCTCCCCAGGCAAATATGCAGCTACTTTGGGTGATAGTATCACCCATGGTGGCGGTGCAATTTCCTATTCACCTGCTGATGTCGAATATAGTTTTCAAACGTATTTATCCTTTCCCACTATTAATTTAGGGAAAAGCGGCGATACTTCTGCCTCTATGCTAAGTCGATTTGATGCGGATGTACTACCGTATCATCCTATGTTTCTGATTATTATGGGAGGGAGCAATAGTTTGCGGGGAGGTGTGCCCGGCAGCCAAGTTATAAAAGAGCTGAGTGCAATTCGCGATAAATGCTTAGTTCATGGCATTCGACCCATTTTTCTAACACTGCCGCCGATTAATCCTCAGGCTATTCAGCAGGTATTTAATGAAGAAACCGTACCTGAATGGCAAAAAGAATTTGCTGTCGTAAACCATTTTATTCGTCAGCAGCGATACCATATTGATCTTGAACCCTATTTTACAGATGGAAATCAAACCTTGCCCCTCCGCTACGCTACGGATGGGCTGCATCTAGATATCGAAGGCAAAAAACTAATGGCACAAATTATTAATGCCAACTGGGCTTCAGTAACGCAATAATTTTGAAAACTACTGATAAAAAGAAACAGGCTCCCATGCCTTTAGACGACATGGGAGTCTGTTTCTTCTATTAAAATATCCCTCCGAACTTTCGCTCTCTTGAAAAAATGATGTATGGCTGGCCGATCAGCTTTTTCTACAGCTTGAATCATTTCATCCAGCAACTCTTTCACCTGCAATAGGCTTTGGGTAATAGGCTGAGAATTGGTCAAACAGATGTCTGCCCACATATCGGCATTAGAGGAAGCAATACGGGTAGTATCACGAAACCCGCCACCTACTAATTTAAAACTTTCCTCCAAAGCTGGATATTTGCCTAAGAGGTTCACAAGAGCAGCAGCTACTACATGTGGAATATGGCTAATGATTGCCGCACATTGATCATGGTCCGCCAAGTCCATTGTAGTAATCCTAGCTCCTGTCCAGGTAAGTGTCTGAGAGATGATTTCAACAGCCTCAGGAGAGGTAGATGCTTCGGGGATTAGAATATACCATTTATCTTTAAATAATCCTTGATCCGCTGCCATAATACCACTTCGCTCGATCCCTGTCATAGGATGCCCACTCACATAATGAACGCCAGAAGGCATCATGCATAGCAATTTTTCTGCTAAGAACCCTTTAGTACTACCTACATCTGTTAAAATCCCGCCGACTTTTACATAGGGCAAAATTTGTTCTACAATCGGTATGATTTGAAGTACAGGAGTACATAAAAAGATAATATCAGCTTGTTCTACGCCCTTTTTCAAATCATTCGTACTGTAATCTACAGCACCGCGCTGTATAGCGAGCTCTAAAGTTTCCTGCTCATGATCAACTCCTGTTACTCTTAGCTCTTCTCCACACTGCTTCTTCAATGCTAAGCCAAGGGAACCACCGATTAGCCCTAAACCAATGATTGTAATACGCTTCACTTTCATGCCATAACCTTCCCCATGACCTGAGCAATTGTTTTTACTTCTTGCATCGTCAGTTCAAAATTCTCCGGAGTTAAAGATTGCTTGCCATCGGATAAAGCTTCTGCAGGATTTGGGTGAACCTCAATCATAAGTCCATCGGCACCAGCAGCAATACCAGCTTTGGCCATAGGACGCACTAATTTCCAGCGACCTGTACCATGACTAGGATCTACGATAATCGGTAGATGACTAATGTTTTTCACTGCCGCCACTGCACTTAAATCCAAGGTATTTCGCGTATATTCTTCATAGGTTCGAATACCGCGTTCGCACAATACTACATTGTAATTTCCTTCACTCATAATATATTCCGCAGCATTCAACCATTCATTAATAGTTGCCGATAAGCCACGCTTTAATAATACAGGCTTATTGGTTTTTCCTACTGTTTTGAGCAACTGGAAATTTTGCATATTGCGTGAGCCGATTTGCAGCATGTCAGCATAAGCACTGACCACAGGCACTGACTCGACATCCACAACTTCAGTCACTATTTTCAGTCCCGTTTTCTCTCTTGCTTCCGCCAACATTTCTAGGCCCTTTTCCTCTAATCCTTGAAAAGCATAAGGAGAGGTTCGGGGTTTGTACGCTCCTCCACGTAAAAATTGTGCACCTGCTTCTTTGACAATAAAGGCTGACTGCAATAGCTGTTCCCGGCTTTCAACTGCACAGGGTCCAGCCATAACTGCCAAATGATTCCCTCCAATCCAAATACCACCAACGTCCACAATCGTATCGTCCTGCTTAAATTCACGACTAACTAACTTATAATCGACAGTCACAGATACTGTTTTTTCCACACCATCCATCGCCTCTATCGGTAATTGAGCAATCAACTGTTTATTACCAATAATTCCAATGATCGTACGAGTCGCACCTTCTGACAAATGCACCTTTAAACCTAAGGTCGTTAACTTATTCATTATTACATGTACTTGCTCTTGTGTTGCTTCTGGTCCCATTACAATAATCATAATCTGTATCCCCTCTACATTTTTATTTTTATACCACAAGTTTTAATAAGTGGCAGATTGAGATTGCATTTATATAAATTAGCTTAACCACTTCCTCATTTATATAAATAAAAAAACACCTCATCCCTATACAGGGACGAGATGCTATTGCTCGTTGTACCACCCTTCTTGCATTGCAAGCCGATTACTCTTCAAGTACGAGGCAGTTAACCTGATACTCTAGCCTTTAATAACGGTGGCATTCCGGCACGGTCTACTTGTTACCTTTCAACCTGCTACTCCTAGGTGTATTTCAATCAGTACATTTACCAGGTCACACCACCCCCTGGCTCTCTGAAAAATGCTGCCAATTTACTTATCCTATTCATCATATTTACAAATCTTTATTTGATTTAATGATAATATAACAAAACTTTACACTACTGTCAAGCATTCAAGGACATTTTTATTTTTTGTATATTAAATAATTCGCCTCGCACCAAGATACCGTGTCTTCCAGTAACTTTCGTCTAAGTGACTGACCATTACACCATGGCTGGATGCATGAATAAATTTACCCTGTTCTAAATAAATGCCACAATGGGAAGCACCTTTTTCATAGGTACTAAAAAAGACTAAATCCCCTTGCTTAAGCTCTTTTTGCTTTATTATTTTCCCCACCTTATACTGAGCATCCGCAGCTCGCGGCAAGGTTACTTTTCTTTGCTCAAATACATATTGAACAAAACCGGAACAATCAAATCCTTTGGGGGTAGTACCACCAAACTTATAAGGTACGCCTACATAGGTTTTAGCTGTATCTGTTATTTGTTTTGCCTTATTCTGTACCTTTACATTACCCGCTTTTAAATTTTTTCCCATTAAGATATAATAAGTTTTATTCTCAACAATTCCGTCAGATTTGAGCTTTTGCCGCTTTTGAAAACTGCGAACAGCCTTCGTTGTCTCTGCTGTAAATTTGCCATTAATCCTAGTAATTTTATAGCCTTTTTCCTTCAGCTTCATTTGTATTGCTGCAATTTCACTCCCTTGGTCACCTTCTTTGAATTGAGTATCAGCAGCATATACAAATAATGGCATTATAGAAAATAAAAGACCTAATAATACCCCTCTTACCATAATTCCCACTTAGGCATTCCCCCGTTTCTTTCCAATTACTCACATATTTCGTTAAATAGTGCCAAAATCCTGCAATTGCTTCCCCATTCAGTGAGTTTTCATATATTAAATCTTCTCAGTGAATACGAAGGGATGATGTAAAACTTTACGTAAATTAAGCCTTTATTATTGATTTTCCTGGAAAGTTCCTTGTATACTATCAATAAGAGAAAATAACAGGAGGCTACTATGATTACATTAAAATTTCACGGTCACGCTTGCTTTCAGCTTACCTACAATCAGATTTCTATTGTATTTGATCCCTTTTTTACCGGTAATCCAAAGGCAACCCTATCGCCAGAAGAGATAAACTGCAGCTATATTCTAACTTCCCACGGCCACGATGATCATTTAGGTGATACTGTCGCTATTGCCCAACGCACAGGTGCAACTGTCATTGCCACTGCTGAGATAGCTAAGTTTTGCAATGAACAAGGCTGTACTACTCATGCCATGCATATTGGCGGCAAACATTCCTTTGATTTCGGTTATGTGCGAATCACCCTTGCCTTCCACGGTTCAGGTATACCAGGAGGTCATGCCTGTGGTTTTATTGTCAACTTTTTCGGTAAGACAATATATTTTGCTGGTGATACAGGTATCTTTGGTGACATGGCACTACTGGGGCAGTTAGAAGAAATTGATTATGCCTTACTGCCAATTGGTGACAATTACACCATGGGGCCATCAGATGCTGCCGAAGCTGCTAATTTATTAAAGCCTGGCAATGTCATACCTATGCACTATAACACTTGGCCTCTCATTGCTCAAGACCCATCAGCCTACAAAAAAGACGTGGAAGAGCGTTTTAATATTCCTGTACATATCATAAATCCCGGCGAAGAGATCACTTTACTTTAAAACTTAAAACAATCGAACCACAAAGACGCGAAGTACACAAGCGGCATTGTGCTTTTGTGGTTCATAATGTGTAATAAAAAATCGCTCCCAGTGTGAGGAGCGATTTTTTATTACACATTATATAACTTTTGTTGTCCAATCTTCGACGTTCCAGATATGTGTTACCCAGTCTTCATAGAAGTCTGGTTCATGAGATACCAAAAGAACCGTTCCTTTAAATTCAGCAAGAGCTTTTTTCAGCTCTGCTTTGGCATCTACATCCAAGTGATTGGTAGGTTCATCTAATACGAGCCAGTTTGCCTCTGTCAGCATTAATTTACATAATCGTACTTTCGCATTTTCACCACCGCTTAATACCATCATCTGGCTGGTAATATGATCATTCGTCAATCCACAACGAGCTAATGCCTGACGTACTTCAAAGTGGCTTAGGCCAGGGTATTCCTGCCATACTTCTTCCATAGCCGTATTGTTATTATGGCGATTGGATTCTTGCTCAAAATAACTAGGATACAGGTTATCGCCAAGTTCTACCTTGCCTGCTACTGGCTGAATTTTCCCCAAGATGGTTTTTAAAAGCGTAGTTTTTCCTAAGCCATTGACACCACGAATGGCTACCTTCTGGCCCCGCTCTAATTGAAATGTAACGGGTCTCGTTAACGGTTCATCATAGCCTAATACTAAATCCTCAGCCTCAACAATCATGCGGCTTGGCGTTCTTGCTTCTTTAAAACGAAAGGTTGCTTTTGGTTTCTCCCGCGGTTTTTCCAATACTTCCATTTTATCCAATTGCTTCTGCCGACTTTTTGCCCGCCCGGTAGTAGAGATACGAGCTTTATTACGGGAAATAAAGTCTTCTAATCGATCAATTTCTTGCTGCTGCCGTTCGTAGGCTTTTGACTCTTGCCCTTTACGTATATTGTATAATTGTTGAAACTGCTCATAATCGCCTGTATAGCGTGTCAATATCGTATTTTCCACATGATATATAACATTTACAACTTCGTTTAAGAAGGGAATATCATGAGAGACTAAGATAAAGCTATTCTCATATTCTTTTAAATATCGCTTTAACCATTCAATATGCTCTACATCCAAATAGTTCGTAGGCTCATCTAAGAGTAAAATAGTTGGATTCTGCAATAATAATTTAGTTAATAATACCTTTGTTCTTTGCCCGCCACTTAAATCGGCTACATCCCTATCAAGACCGATTTCAGCCAATCCTAAACCATTTGCTACTTCAAGGATTTTGGCATCAATCATATAAAAACCATTTGTCTCTAAAATCGTCTGAATCTCGCCTACATCTTCCATCATTTTATCTAGTTCTGCAGGTGATGCATCCCCCATGGTATCATAAATCGCCAGCATTTCAGCCTCCAGATCAAACATGCCTTGAAAAGCTTCCCGCAGTGCTTCCCGGATGGTTTTTCCTTTACTCAATACTGTGTGCTGATCCAAATATCCGACTGTTACTCGATTCGACCATTCTACCTTGCCTTCATCAGGCA
>Ga0316604_10002590_pt1 | contig 13663 bp, 13 predicted proteins | sample OWC_soil_day20_C_FD_207650 | JGI IMG/M metagenome (GOLD analysis project Ga0316604, IMG submission 207650) | Wetland soil microbial communities from Old Woman Creek delta, Ohio, United States - OWC_soil_day20_CT | ecosystem: Environmental > Terrestrial > Soil > Wetlands | place: USA: Ohio... | reverse complement strand
CCACTTCTTCGACAATTCGGCGTTGATCTGCACGAACTGCTCCTGGCCGGCAGGCAGTTCCTCCTCGGAGAAGATGGCCTCGGCCGGGCATTCCGGCTCGCACAGCGTGCAGTCGATGCACTCGTCCGGGTCGATGACCAGGAAGTTGGGACCCTCGTGGAAGCAGTCCACGGGACAGACCTCCACGCAGTCCATGTACTTGCACTTGATGCAGTTCTCGGTGACGACGAACGTCATCCTGGCGACTCCTGGGTCCGGGTGACCTGAAAAGCGGTGGTCCGCCGCTGCGGAACGCCTATTTTGCCACAGCCGGGCTGCTGGATCCCAGCGCGCTGCCGGTCGTCGCTCGCCGGTCGATGGCCGTGAAATGCAGTGACTCGCGACCCGCGGCGCGGTCGTCGAGATAGCGTTCCAGGGCGAAACGCGCGCTCGGGAAGGCCAGCTCGGCCCAGGGAATCTGCGCGGGTTCGAACAGGCCCACCTCGAGGCTTTCCGGCCCGATGCCGAACTCGGGCCGGGCCAGCCGCGCGCGGAACATGACGTGGACCTGCTGTGCGTGCAGCACGTGGACGACGGCCAGCAGGGAGCCGACCTCCACCCGGGCCAGCGCCTCTTCCCAGGACTCGCGCGCCGCTCCCTCCTGCATCGTCTCGTCGTTCTCCATGAAGCCGGCAGGGATCGTCCAGAAGCCCTGGCGTGGCTCGATGGCGCGGCGGCAGAGCAGGATCCGGCCGTCGTGCTCGGGCACGCAGCCGACGATGATCTTCGGGTTGTGGTAGTGGATCGACGAGCAGGCGGCGCAGACGTGTCGCACCAGGTGGTCCCCGGGAGGAACCCTCAGTTCGACCGGCTGTCCACAGTTCGGGCAGTAGTTCATCGGGGCATTGTCGGCGCCATGGCTGCGGCTGCCAAGTGCGGGGTCCGGCGTCGATCGCCTATACTTCGGCCGCCGGCCGGGATGGCGGAATTGGTAGACGCAGTGGACTCAAAATCCACCGGTGGCGACATCGTGCGAGTTCGAGTCTCGCTCCCGGCACCAGCTCCCCGCGGCCCCCGCCGCTGCGACCCTTCGGGCCGCTGGCGCATCTAGGCATACAGATGGCGGGATTCAGCGACATCGTGATCGACGAGGAAACCGTGGCGGCCGCGCGCTCCGGCGACAGCGCCGCCCTCGGCCGCGTCTACGACCGGTGCTCGGCCGCCACTTTCAGCCTGATCCGCCGGCTGGTGCGGCGCGAAGCCGTCGCCGAGGACCTGCTGCAGGAGACCTTCGCGGACGTGATCGAACACATCGGCACGTTCGAGGGCCGGGCGCCCCTGCCGATGTGGATCCGTTCCATCGCCGTCCGGCGCAGCCTGATGTACCTGCGTTCGCCCTGGCACCGCAGCCTGGAGTGGCTCGAGGCGAGGCCCGACATCGAGCCGAGCGCGCCGGGCGAGGCCGCGGTCCTCGATCACCGCAGTGACCTCGAGCAGGCGCTGATGACCCTGCCGGCCATGGCGCGGGCCGTGGTGTGGCTGCACGACGTCGAAGGCTACACCCACGGTGAGATTGCCGAGGGGCTCGGCCGTACCGCCAGCTTTTCCAAGTCACAGTTGTCGCGCGCGCACGAGCGCCTGCGGCAGGCGCTCGAGGCGGACTCGCCGAGGGCGGAGGAGGCGACGGCATGCACGCCGATTTCAACGAGCTGAGCGAGATGGCAGCGGGCACGCGCCCGGTGGACGCGCACGTGGCTGCCTGTCCGCGATGCCTGGCCGAGCTCGCGCGGGTTCGCGGGCTCCAGGCCGCGCTCGCCGGGCTCCCCGGCTTCACGGCGCCCGCCGGCGCATGGACGGGGGCCCTGTCGAAGGCGGCCGGGCGGCGGCAGGCGCCGGCGTCGCACGGCAGCACCTCGGCCGGGCTGGCGATGGCGGCCTCGCTGGTCGTGATGCTGGCCGCGGCCGTGTTCTTCGCGCAGGGGCCGGGCGACACGTCGTTGCAGGAGCGGCCGGTCCCGCTTGCCCAGCCGCTGGACGGGCTGGTGGCGGAGAACGCGCGGCTGGAGGCGATGCTGGCCGGGATGCCGGAATCGCGGAAGACGCGCGTCGGGACCGCGTACACGGTCGCGGCCATCGAGGACCGCCTGGCCCTGCTCGACGACCGGATCACGACGGTGTCGCTCGAGCCCCACGCGCCGGAAGAGGCGGAGGACCTCTGGCGCGAGCGCGTGACGCTGATGAATTCCCTGGTGCAGGTCCAGTACGCGAACCTGATGGTGTCGCACTGAGCGGCCGCATTCCACGAACGCAGGAGACGACGACATGAAGATGAGGATGATCGCAGGTTGCGCGGCGCTGCTGACGATGGTGGCCACCGGCCTGCCCGCCGTGCCGGCCCTGGCACAGGAGCGCAGCACCACGGCGTCCGAGGCCGGCGAACGGGCCGAGGCGGAGCGCGAACTGGCGGAAGCGCAGCGCAAGCTCGAGGAGGCCGCGCGCGAGGTCGCGGAGCTGTCCATGCAGATCAGCGGGCCGGTGGTCGACGAGATCCGGCGGATCCACATCGCCGGACCCGGTCGCGCGATGCTGGGCATCAACGTCGGCAATGCCGAGCCTGGCACCCAGGGCGCCCGGGTCATCAGCGTCAGCCCGGGCGGCCCCGCGGCCGAGGCCGGGGTCAAGGCCGGCGACCTGATCGTCGCCATCAATGGCAAGCCGCTGGCATCCAGCCGGGACCTGGTGTCCCAGATGCGCGAGGTCGAGCCGGGCGAGAAGGTCGACCTCGACCTGAAGCGCGGCGCCACCACCGAGCTCAAGGTCGGTGTCGTGACCAAGCCCAGCCAGGACATGGCGTTCATGGCAGGCTGGCCCGGCGGGTTCGAGTGGCACGGCGAGGGCATGCCGCCGCTGCCGCACTTCCTCAGCGGCCCGTTCGGCGATGCGGAGCTCGTGTCCATGACGCCGGGGCTGGGCCGGTACTTCGGGACCGACAAGGGATTGCTGGTGGTTCACGCGCCCGGAGCGACCGGCGCGGACCTCGAGGACGGCGACGTCATCCTGTCGATCGCCGGCCGCGAGCCGCAGAACCCGGGCCACGCCCTGCGGATCCTCGGCTCCTACCAGCCCGGCGAGACGGTCGAACTCAAGGTCCTGCGCCTGAAGAAGGAGAGGGCCGTCAAGCTGACCGTGCCGGAGGGGCCACGCATCGAAACGCGCGTGAAGAGGGTGGCGCCGCCGGCACCTCCCGCGCCGCCGCCGCGGCCGGCCGACAAGCCGCTGTGATAATGTGCGCGGCCCATGCGCCGCGCCGACTTTTCCTATGAGTTGCCCGCCGAGCTGATCGCCCAGGCGCCTCTGCCTGGGCGATCCGCAAGCCGGCTGCTGGCCTGCGATGGCGCGACCGGCACGCTCCGTGACCTGGCATTCTGGGACCTCCCGGAGCTGCTGGCGCCCGGCGACCTGCTGGTGCTCAACGACACGCGGGTGCTGCCGGCACGGCTGCGCGGCACCAAGCCCACCGGCGGCGCGGTCGAGATCCTGCTCGAGCGGCTGACCGGCGACCGGACCTTCCTGGCGCAGGCCCGCTCCAGCAAGGGTTTCAGGCCGGGCTCGACCATCGAACTGCCTGGAGGGGCGCGTGCCGAGGTGACAGGGCGCGCGGGCGACCTGTTCGAGATGGAACTCGACACCGCCGCCGAGGACTATTTCACCACGCACGGCGAGATGCCGCTGCCGCCCTACATCGGCCGGCCGGCCGGCCCGGCCGATCGCGAGCGCTACCAGACCGTCTATGCGCGCGAGCCGGGCGCGGTCGCGGCACCGACGGCCGGCCTGCACTTCGACGCCGCACTGTTCGAGGCGCTCGCCGCACGCCGCGTCGAGGTGGCCCGCCTGACCTTGCACGTCGGCGCCGGGACGTTCCAGCCCGTGCGCGTGGACGACATCCTCGAGCACCGGATGCACCCCGAGCGGGTGCGGGTGGATGCGTCGGTGGTCGACGCCGTGGCCGCGACCCGCGTGCGCGGCGGGCGCGTCGTCGCCGTCGGCACGACGGTCGTGCGCAGCCTCGAGAGCGCGGCCCGCAGCGGACGGCTCACGCCGCTCGAGGGCGAAACCGACCTGTTCATCTACCCGGGCTTCCGCTTCCGGGTCGTGGACGCGCTGATCACGAACTTCCACCTCCCGGAGTCCACGTTGCTGATGCTGGTCAGCGCCTTTGCCGGACGCGAGCGCGTGCTCGAGGCCTACCGGCATGCGGTCGCGGCCCGCTACCGATTCTTCAGCTACGGCGACGCGATGTTCGTCCTGCCTGCGCCCGGCGCCGTCGCGCCCCGGGAGGCCGCGTGAAGTTCGAACTCATCGCCACCGACGGCGCCGCGCGTCGCGGCCGCCTGTCGCTGGCGCGCGGGTCCATCGAGACGCCCGCCTTCATGCCCGTCGGCACCTACGGCACGGTCAAGGGCGTCACGCCCGAGGAGCTCGAGGCCTGCGGCGCCGAGATCATCCTCGGCAACACCTTCCACCTGATGCTGCGGCCGGGCACGGAGGTCATCGGCCGGCACGGCGGCCTGCACGGGTTCATGGCCTGGCGCAAGCCCATCCTCACCGACTCCGGCGGCTTCCAGGTCTACAGCCTCGCGGCGATGCGCAAGGTGGCGGAGGAGGGCGTGCGCTTCCGTTCGCCGGTGGACGGCGCCCCCGTGTTCCTCTCCCCGGAACGATCGATGGAAGTGCAGCGCTCGCTCGACTCCGACATCGTCATGGTGTTCGACGAGTGCACGCCGTACCCGGCCAGCCCGCGCCAGGCGCAGGAGTCCATGGAACTGTCGCTGCGCTGGTCCGCCCGCAGCCGCGCAAGCCATGACTCGCTCGGCGGCAGCGGCACCCTGTTCGGCATCGTCCAGGGCGGCATGCACGACGCCCTGCGCCGGGCCTCGCTCGAGGGGCTGGAGCGCATCGGGTTCGAGGGACTCGCGATCGGCGGCCTCTCGGTCGGCGAACCCGAGGAGGAGCGCAACCGCGTCCTCGAGGCGCTCACCCCGGCCATGCCCGCCGGCAAGCCGCGCTACCTGATGGGTGTCGGGCGCCCCGAGGACATCGTCGAGGCGGTCCATCGCGGCGTGGACATGTTCGACTGCGTGATACCGACCCGCCACGCGCGCAACGGACACCTGTTCGTGCCCGGCGGCGTGATCAACATCCGCAACGCGCGCTACGCCGACGACACCCGCCCGCTCGACGAGGCCTGCGACTGCTACACCTGCCGGCGCTACAGCCGGGCCTACCTGCGCCACCTCGACAAGTGCGGAGAGATGCTTGGGCCGCGGCTGGCCACCCTGCACAACCTCCGCTTCTACCTGCGGCTGATGGAGCAGATCCGCGAGGCCGTCCAGGAGGGCCGGTTTGCGTCCTTCCGCAGGGAGTTTCTCGCCGGCCGGCCGGCGGACGGCGCGCCTGTGGCATAATTCCGGGCTGTTTGCACCGGGGTGGTCCCGGTCGCCGGTTTGCTCAAAGGACAACCATGGACCTTTTCGTCACCACCGCCTGGGCGCAGGACGCGGGCGCCGCGCCGGGCGGCGCCTGGATGCAGCTGCTGCCGCTCGTGCTGATCTTCGTCGTGTTCTATTTCCTGCTCATCCGGCCGCAGACCAAGCGGGCCAAGGAGCACAAGGAGATGGTCGGCAAGCTGCAGTCGGGCGACGAGGTCGTCACCACTGGCGGGCTGCTCGGCCGGATCACCGAGGTCGGCGACAATTTCATCGCGCTCGAAGTGGCCAGCGGAGTCGTCATCAAGGTCCAGCGGTTCCAGGTCGCCCAGTTGATGCCCAAGGGCACGATCAAGGGCGGCTGACGTCCGGTCGCGCTGCCGGCATCCTGCCGGCGCCAGCGCGGAGCTGAATCCGAGGTTCGTTGATGCACCAGTACCCGCTATGGAAGAGCATGACGGTCCTTGCGATCGTGCTCGCCTCAATCCTTCTGGCCCTGCCGAACGTGTACGGCGAGACGGCCGCGCTGCAGATGTCCCGCAAGGACCGGGCGGCGTTCACCGGCGCCGACGCCGGCCAGTTCGAGCAGCTGCTCGCGCGCGAGGGGATCGCCTACGAGGACCTCTACGCCGACGCCGACGGCCGGATGTGGATCCGCTTCGATGGCGTCGAGCGCCAGCTCGAGGCCCGCGATGCGATCAACAAGGCCTTCGAGGGCCAGTTCGCGGTCGCCACCACGTTCGCCCCACGCGCGCCGCGCTGGCTCACGAAGCTGGGCCTGAAGCCGATGAGCCTCGGCCTCGACCTGCGCGGCGGCATCTACCTCGTGTATGAGGTCGACGTCCAGGGCGCGGTGGCGCAACTGACCCAGGTGCTGGAGCGCGACCTGCGCAAGGTCCTGCGCGAGGCGCGCATCCCCTACGACGAGGTGGCGGCGGCCGGCCCGCAGCTGACCGTCACGCTGAAGGACCCGGCCCAGGCGGCAGACGCCAGGGCCGCCATCTCCGCGTTCGATCCGGGGCTGCAGGTGGTGGACGGCGCCGTGCCGGGCCAGGTGCTCGCTCGCCTGACGGAGGACCAGGTCCGCCAGCGGCAGGACTTCGCCATCCAGCAGAACATCACGGCGCTGAAGAACCGGGTGGACGCGCTCGGCGTCGCCGAGCCGGTGATCCAGCGCCAGGGCCTCAACCGCATCGCCGTGCAGCTCCCCGGCATCCAGGACGCGGCCGAGGTGGTGCGCGTGCTCGGCAAGGTGGCCACCCTCGAGTTCAGGCTGGTGGACCCGGTCAACAGCCCGCTCGAGGCCAAGCGCTCGGGCCGCGCGCCGCTCGGCACGCGCCTCTACGAGGACCGCCAGGGCAACCCGGTGCTGCTCAAGCGGGACGTTATCGCCACCGGCGAGCAGCTCATCGACGCCTCGTCCACGCTGTCGCAGGGTGAACCGGCGGTCGACGTGGTCCTCGACGGTCGCGGCGGCGAGGAGATGCTGCGCACCACGCGCGAGAACCTCGGCAAGCCGATGGCGGTCGTCTTCATCGAGAAGGAACGCGAGCTGGTCGAGCGCGACGGCAAGAAGGTCGTCGTGGACCGTTCCAGCGAGGAAGTCATCAGCGTCGCGACGATCCGCGGGATCTTCTCCAACCGCTTCCAGATCACCGGCCTGACCGCGGGCGAGGGCCAGGAGCTGGCCAAGCTGCTGCGCGCCGGCGCGCTGGCGGCACCGCTGTACATCGTCGAGCAGCGCCTGATCGGCCCGAGCCTAGGCAAGGACAACATCGAGCGAGGCTTCCTCGCGCTCGCGATCGGCATGGTCGGCACGCTGGTGTTCATGGTCGTCTATTACCGCATGTTCGGGCTCATCGCCGTCGGCGCGCTGGTGATGAACGTCGTGATGATCACCGCCACCCTCTCGCTGTTCGGGGCGGCGCTGACGCTGCCCGGCATCGCCGGCATCGTCCTGACCGTCGGCATGGCCGCCGACGCCAACGTGCTGATCTACGAGAGGATCCGGGAAGAACTGCGCAACGGGACCACCCCGTGGGCCGCCATCCACGGGGGATTCGACCACGCGCTCTCGGCAATCGTGGACGGCAACATCACGACGCTCATCGCAGCGGTGATGCTGTTCGCCTTCGGGACGGGCCCGATCCGCGGGTTCGCGCTGGTCCTGTTCATCGGCATCCTGACGACGCTGTTCGCGGCCCTGATGGGCACCCGCGCGCTGATCCAGCTGGTCTACGGTCGCCGCGGTCGCCTCGAGCGGCTGTCCGTCTGAGGGGATAGAGATGGAGTTTTTCAAGAAGGTCCCGCAGATCCGCTTCATGGAGCGGCGCCGGTACTGGTACATCACCTCCGCCGTCATGATCGTCGCCTCGCTCGCGCTCGTGGCCGTGCGCGGCCTCAATTTCGGCATCGACTTCACCGGCGGCGTGGTGATCGAGGCAGCGTTCCCTGCAGCCGCCGACCTCGAGGCCTCACGGGCGGCCCTGGCCGAAGCCGGTGTGGAGGGAGCGCAGGTGCAGACCTTTGGCACGGTGAATGACGTGCTGGTGCGCCTGCCGCCGACCGAAGCCGGGAATACGCGGCAGCAGGGCGAAGCCGCCGTCGCCGCCCTGAAGAGCGTCGACGCAGCGGTCGTGATCAAGCGCACGGAGGCCATTGGCCCCCAGGTCGGCCGCGAACTGGCCGAGAAAGGCGCCACGGCGCTGATCATGACGCTGTTGTTCATCGGCCTGTACGTGATCATGCGCTTCCAGTGGAAGTTCGCGGTCGGGGCGATCCTGGCGGCGCTGCACGACCCGCTGGTCATCGTCGGGTTCTTCGCGCTGACGCAGATGACCTTCGACCTGGCCGTGCTGTCGTCGATACTCGCCGTCATCGGCTATTCACTCAACGACACCGTCGTGGTCTTCGACCGCGTGCGCGAGCGTATGCCCATGCTGCGCAAGTCGACGCCGGTCCAGGCGATGGACGTGGCGATCAACGAGACCCTGTCGCGCACGCTGATGACGTCGGTGTCGACCCTCATCGTGGTGACGGCGCTGTTTCTGCTGGCCGGCGAGACGCTGCGCGGCTTCTCGGTCGCGCTGATCATCGGGGTGTTCGTCGGCACCTACTCGTCGATCTACGTCGCGGGCGCGGTGACGCTCGACCTCGGCCTGTCCAATCGCGACCTCATGCCGCCGGAGAAGAAGGAAGAGGCCGACGCGCTGCCGTGAGCCAACCGCATGCTTGAACTGCTTGTCGACCCGAATGCCTGGCTGTCCTTCGTCACCCTGACGGTCCTGGAGATCGTCCTCGGCATCGACAACATCATCTTCCTGTCGATCCTGGCATCGCGACTGCCCCGGGAAGAGCAGGCGCGGGCCCGCGTGCTCGGGCTGGGCTTCGCGATGCTCACGCGCATCGCGCTGCTGTTCTCGATCACCTGGCTCATCGGCCTGACGGCGCCGCTGTTCTCGATCCCGGTGATGGGCCAGGAGATCTCCGGTCGCGACCTGATCCTGTTCGCCGGCGGCCTGTTCCTGCTGGCCAAGAGCGTCAGCGAGATCCACGGTTCGCTCGAGGGGATCGAGCAGCCACGCCAGGTCAACGCCAGGGCGAATTTCCTGCTGGTGATCCTCCAGATCGGCATCCTGGACATCGTCTTCTCGCTCGACTCGGTGTTCACCGCCGTGGGCCTGGCCCAGCACGTCGAGATCATGGTCGCGGCGATCGTCATCGCGGTGGTCGTGATGATGTTCCTGGCGGCGCCGATCAACGACTTCATCGACCGCCACCCGACGATCAAGGTGCTGGCGCTGTCGTTCCTGATCCTGGTGGGCGTCGCGCTGATCGCCGACGCCTTCGACGTCCACATCCCGAAGGGCTACCTGTACTTCGCGATGGCGTTCTCGGTGGGCGTCGAGATGATCAACATCCGCATGCGGCGCAAGGTGGCGCCGGTCGAGCTTCGCGGCCCGCACCTGCCGGAGGATGGCACGGGTTCCTGAGCCGCCCGGGGCCCCGGGTCCAGCCGGCGGGCAACGTGGTCAACGCTGCCGGTTGAGCGCGCTGTGGCGGTAGCCGTAGGCGAAGTAGATCAGCACGCCGACCGCGATCCACGCGGTCATCCAGTGCCAGTTATCGACGAACACGCGCCAGAACAGCCACAGGCAGGTCACGGCGCCGCCAATCGACACGAACCAGACGAACGGAACGCGGAAAGGCCGCGCCGCCTGCGGGCGCGTGTGCCTCAGGATCAGCACGCCTGCACAGACGGTAGCGAACGCGAGCAGCGTGCCCATCGAGACCAGGTCGCCCAGGACACCGATGGGCAGCAATCCCGCCAGCGTCGCGGCGATCATGCCGACCACCGCGGTGCCGACGTGCGGGGTCCGGTACTCGGGATGCACGCGGGCAAACAGGCGCGGTATCAGGCCGTCGCGCGACATGGTGTAGAAGATGCGCGGCTGCGCCATCAGCATGACCAGGATCACCGACGACAGGCCGGCGATGGCGCCGATCTCGACCAGCGTCTTGAGCCAGAGCAGGCTCGGGTAAGCCTCGAGCGCCGTCGCCACTGGCTTGGCCGTGCCGAGCATCCGGAAGGGCAGCATGCCGGTCAGGACGGCGGCAACGGCCATATAGAGCACGGTGCAGATGGCCAGCGAGCCCAGGATCCCGATGGGCATGTCCCGCTGCGGATTCTTCGCTTCCTGGGCCGCGGTGGAGACCGCATCGAAGCCGATATAGGCGAAAAAAACGATCGAGGCGCCGCGCACCATGCCGTCCCAGCCGAACTTGCCGGGACCCTCGGCCGGCGGGATGAACGGTGCCCAGTTGTCCGGGTCGACGTACTGCAGGCTGAAGGCGAGGAACAGCAGGATCACGACGATCTTGATCGCGACGATGACCGCATTGACACTGGCGGACTGGGTGATCCCCCGGTAGCAGAGGGCCGAGATGGCCGCAACGATGAGGACTGCCGGCAGGTTGAGCATGGCGCCGGTCGGGATCAGCCGGCCATCGACCACGTTGAGTGGCGCCGAGGTCAGGGCCGCGGGAATCGACAGTGGTATGCCCGTCATGCCGGTCAAGGAATCCAGCAGGCCCGTCAGGTAGCCTGACCAGCCGACCGCCACGGTCGCCGCCGCGAACATGTACTCCAAGACCAGGTTCCAGCCGATGAACCAGGCGACGAACTCGCCGAGCGTCGCATACGCGTAGGAATAGGCGCTGCCGGACACCGGCAGCATCGCTGCGAACTCCGCATAGCACAGCCCGGCTAGCGCGCAGGCGAAACCAGCGAGCACGAAGCTCAGCATGATCGCCGGCCCCGCGTGGTCGGCGGCCGCCTTGCCGGTCATGACGAAGATGCCGGCCCCGATCACCGCGCCGATGCCGAGCATCACCAGGTGCCTTGCGGTCAGCACGCGCCGGAAGCTGACCTCACCCTCGAGGCTGCCCTCGACGGGCTCGCCCGCATCCACGTGCGGATGGGCCGATAGCGGCTGCGTGCGGAACAGGTTCATCGACGAAGCGTCTCCCCTCGCGACCGCCGCGACTCTAGCGCAACGGCCTGGGCGAGGCGAGCATGCCTCTCAGCCGGCGAGTTCGGCGGGAACGTGCGGCGCGATCGCCTCGATCAGGGCTGCATAGACCTTCGGCGTGCCGGCGACGATGTGCCCCTCCTGCCGGTACTCGCGGCCGGTCAGCGTGCCGACCATCCCGCCGGCCTCCGTGACGAGCAGCGTGCCGGCCGCGGTGTCCCACGGCGACAGGCCGATCTCCCAGAAGCCGTCGGTGCGACCCGCCGCGACGTAGGCGAGGTCGAGGGCCGCCGAGCCGGGGCGCCGGACGCCTGCGGCCGCGCTCATCACCACCTCGAGCATGCCGAGGTAGGGTTTCAGGTACTTGACGTTGGCCCGGTAGGGAAAGCCCGTGCCGATCAGCGCGCCCTCGAGGCCGCGCCGCTTGGTGACCCGGACCCGCTTGCCCTCGAGCTGGGTGCCCTCGCCCCGCGCAGCGGTGAACAGCTCGCTGCGCATGGGGTCGAACACCACGGCCACCTCCAGCCGGCCCCGGTACTCGCAGGCGATGGACACCGCGAATTGCGGGAAGCCGTGCAGGAAGTTGGTGGTGCCGTCGAGAGGGTCGACGATCCAGGTGCACTCTTCGCCCTCCGTCCGGCCGCTCTCCTCGGCGAGAAAGCCGTGCCGGGGGTATGACTTGCGGATGATGGCGATGATCTCCGCCTCGGCGGCGCGGTCCACCTCCGAGACGAAGTCGTTGCGGCTCTTGGCGGAGACCTCCAGGTTCGGTCCGCGCTCGAGGTTGCGGACGATCAGGTCCCCGGCGCGCCGGGCGGCGCGCACCGCGATGGTGAGCAGTGGATGCATGGCGAATCCCGCTTAAAGAGCATCGCGGGCCGGGCAGGCCGGCCGCGCATGCGCGCTAGAATACCAGCTGGCCGCAGCGCAGTCCCGCCATGAACTTCCCGATACGCATCGTCCTCGTCGACGCCAGCCACCCCGGCAACATCGGCGCCGTGGCGCGCGCGATGAAGAACATGGGGTTGTCCGAGCTGGTCCTCGTGCGACCCAGGCAGTATCCCGACGCCGAGGCGACGGTTCGCGCCTCGTCCGCGGCCGACCTGCTGGCGCGGGCCCGGATCGTGCCGGAGATCGCGGAAGCCGTCGGCGATTGTGGCCTGGTGCTCGGCACCAGCGCGCGGCCGCGCGCCGCCAACTGGGAGGTGCTCGAGCCGCCGGACGCCGCGGCACGAGTGGTGGCCGCGGCGGAGCAGCGTCCTGTCGCGATTCTTTTCGGGGGCGAACGCAACGGCCTGTCGAACGAGGACCTGTCGGCCTGCCATGCCCTGGTCACGGTTCCGGCCAACCCGCAATACGAGTCGCTCAATCTCGCCCAGGCGGTGCAGATCCTCACCTGGGAGATCCGCAAGGCGACGGGGGCGAAGGTCCGGCGCCTGCCTGCGGAGTCCGCGCCGGCCACCGCCGAGCAGATGGCACACCTGCGCGCCCATCTGGCAAAGGTCCTGGCCGGTCTCGGTTTCGACGAGCCGCGCAACCACGCCAACCTCGTCGCTCGCATCGAGCGCCTGCTGGCGCGCGCCGTGCCGGACGAAAAGGAGGTCCAGATCCTGCGCGGCGTCCTGACCGCCGTGGAGCGCTCGGCGGGCCTGGACGGAAACGGCTGATGAGCGGCCCCGTCTACCTCGATTACGCGGCGAGCTGGCCGGTCCACCCCAGGGTGGCCGAGACGATGGCGGACTGCCTCGGCCCCGAGGGTCCGCACGCAAATCCTTCCTCGTCCCATGCGGAAGGCCGGCGGGCCGCGCAGGTGATCGAGCAGGCGCGCGAGTCGGTGGCGGCGCTGATCGGCGCCGCCCCGAAGTCGATCGTCTTCACCTCCGGCGCGACGGAAAGCGACAACCTGGCCATCCTCGGCGCGGCGCGGGCCGGGCGTGACCGCGGTCGGCACCTGGTCACCTCGCGCATCGAGCACCGCGCCGTGGTGGATGCGTTCCGGCAGCTCGAGCACGAGGGATTCGAGGTCACCTGGCTCAGGCCCGGGCCCGACGGACGGGTGGCCCCGCAACAGGTCGAGGACGCGATCCGGCCGGAGACGCTGCTCGTGTCCGTCATGCACGGCAACAACGAGACCGGGACCGTCAACGACGTCGCTGCGATCGGCACCGCCTGCCGGGTGCGCGGGGTGTTGTTCCACGTGGACGCCGCACAGGGAGCCGGCAAGGTGCCTGTCGACGTCGAGGCCTGGAACGCGGACCTGGTCGCTTTCACGGCCCACAAGCTCGGCGGCCCGAAGGGCATCGGCGCGCTGTACGTCCGGGCCCAGCCCCGGCCGGCGCTCCAGCCCCTGCAGTTCGGCGGCGGCCAGGAGCGGGGCCTGCGCGCAGGGACGCTCGCCACCCACCAGGTCGCCGGATTCGGCGTGGCCTGCGAGCTGGCCCGGGCCGACCTCCCGGAGGAGGAGCGTCGGGTCCGGGGCCTGCGCGAGCGCCTCTGGGCGCACCTGCAGACGGTGGGCGGCACCTGGCGCAACGGCTCGGCGGAGGCCTCGCTGCCCGGCATCCTCAACGTCGGATTTGCCGGGATCGAGGGCGAAAGCCTGTTCCTGGCGCTCGATGGCAAGGTGCTGGCGTCGAGCGGTTCGGCCTGCAACTCGGCCTCGGCGCA
>Ga0316604_10002587_pt1 | contig 13668 bp, 15 predicted proteins | sample OWC_soil_day20_C_FD_207650 | JGI IMG/M metagenome (GOLD analysis project Ga0316604, IMG submission 207650) | Wetland soil microbial communities from Old Woman Creek delta, Ohio, United States - OWC_soil_day20_CT | ecosystem: Environmental > Terrestrial > Soil > Wetlands | place: USA: Ohio... | reverse complement strand
CATCCAGATTGATCATAAAACCACTATACCCGATACTTACAAACAGCTTCGTGAAATTCTTCAGCATATCATAATAGTTCAGGTCATTGATAATCTCCCGAACACCTAATTCCTGCCTTGCTTCAACCTTTGTTTTATATTCTCCTTTCAGCCATTTCAATGCATTTCTTCTCAGCTGCTCATCATGCCTGATAAAGCCCTCATAGTATTTCATGATCACATGCGCAAAATCAAATCCACCTACTTCTGTGACTTCATTCACCGTCTTCAGAATATTCCGCTGAATCAGTTCTATATATTGTTCATTGCGGATTTCAGTAGGAGATATTCCATTTTCCTGCGCAGTATTGATCATGATCTGCTCGATCCATTTATCTAATAAGGTAGGCAATGCACCGCCTTCAGGCTTCGTCTGGATAGCGATGTTATCCATGATAGCTGAGTACAATACGACTGCTTTTCCATCATTTGCATATAGACGGTTATCAGGTGTAAAGTCCGCATTTGTCACTACGAATTTCTGTTTCAGGGCAACGGTATTCAGCAGGTGCATCATAAAAGACTTACCCGATCCAAAATCACCTATCCAGAATTTCACAATGCTGTGGCCATTTTTCACATCTTCCAGCGCATGCAGGAAAGCATCTACTTCTGCTGAACGACCTACGGTGATATGTTGTACACCAATCTTTGGGACTACACCACCTAATAAGGAATTAATGATTGCAGTTACTTCTTTGGGCTTAATATTCAATGACATTTAGGAGAGTATTTGTGTATAATAATTAACATTGATAGTATATTGATCGTCATCTTCTTCGATGAGCACATCATCCAGTACTTCGTAGCAGGTTTCGTTGATACTGTCGAGCAACTGGTTTTTGAACAGACCTTTGCCCAGTGCAAATGCTTCTACATCACTTGCGCTCACCTGGTAGTCATCAGGAAAGAGTTTTAAGAACTCGACCTGTAGCGGGCTTAAAGGGGTTGCTGACTCGGGTAATGGTTCCTTCTCCGGTTCGGGAATGAAGATGACCTCTTCCTCCTGCAGGTAGCCATTTAAAGTTTCGACAGTAATACTGTGGGCTTCGGTGACCATCTGGATCTGCTCGTGATCCAGCTCAATTCTGCGTCGTTTGGGCTGGCAGATCTTGTCTACCTGGATCAATGCCCTTACCAGGTTCTGGTCATTGATCAAACCATTGACGATGGTCAGGAATTCGGCCAATTGGGATTCATCTGAAAAGAGCTTTTTCTGGATGGATTTATTTAGCTCTTTCTGATCAAATTTGGGCGACTTGAGGTCGTGGTAAATATAATGGAGGTAAAATTTAAGCGTTTCTGGTTTGTCGTATGGGGCCAGGAACCGGGCAGCTTCGTAGTAGATGTTTTCCCTGGCGGGATTGCGCAGGTTCTGTGTTCCCAGGCGGTAGAGTTCTTCTACTGTTTTATCCTTTGAATAAGCAGCGGTGATCTCATTCATTCTGTCTTTCCAACGGGTGGTGGTGGCGGCGTTTAGCTCCAGTTCTATCTGCTCGTCCGTTTCCCCGATAGTAGGCTGCAGGTAGGCCACGATTTCGTCTACCAGAGGACCTAATTTACTGTTAAACTGGTCTTTGGCTGGGGTGCTGTAGCTGGTATACTCAGAGGAGATTTTACGTTTATGTCCCCAGGCGGTTCTTACAATGGCTTCTGCCTTTTTATAGATGGTATAAAACGCTTCTGCCTCGGCTGCCTGCTGGATATACATATTATCGTATCCGATGAAGTATTCGGGAGATTGTAACGATTTTTCCCGGATACGGGTGATTTCCTGTTCCAGGCTGCTTTCTTCCTTTTTCAGGCGTTTATTGAGTGCCTTTACGGTGAGCAGGAAAAGCTTGACGATGGCGATTTCACAGCCTTCAATGCTGTTAAAGGCGTTGCGAAAGCAATAGAATGTATTGAGCCATTTAATTTCGTCCGGGCTGAGGTTCAGTCGTGTTTCGTATTTTTTGCCCAGCTTGATGTCTTCCAGGTATTCCGGTTCTTGTTCCGGTCCGGGTAGGTTGCTCTGGGTCGGGATTCGAAGATCCGCGGGATTGACCATGTTTGATACATCGATCACATCCTTATCGGGATTTTGATAGTTCGCCATAGAGGAACAGATATATGGGATTATAACATGACAATTAATTGTCGTCAGTACGAATGTGCATTTCAAGTTAAGAAAAAGCTGTGTATTTTAGGACTGATTCCTGTTTTTTTGTTCAAAATAGTACAGCCCGGTAAATTTTGTATTGTATTTTCACAGATATTAAAACCCATATTTTGTAATGAAAACGACCCTTTCGATTTTATTGATCTTTATTTGTTCGCTGAATGGTTTTGCACAGAAAAAATGGATGTCAGAGGTTCCCAAGCAGATCATTATTGTAAGAAGTACTAAAAGCTATGAGGAGGCATTGACGGCGGCGAAAGATGCGGCAAAGAAGCTAGGGAAGAAATTGGATTTGCGGGAGTTGAGTCCGAATGCGAAGACAGGATTAACGCTGAGTGAGGCAGCGTGTAAGACGGGAGGAAGTGATGAGAAAGATTTCCCTTATTATCCGGCGAGGGGAGATGGGAATGCCGACAATGATGATTATATATCAGTGGAATATTCAAATGCGTATAAGCATCTTTCGGGCGGATATTATATAGTGGTGGCAGGAATACAGGATGTGGAAGCGAAGAAGTTATTGGCAGAGGTGAAAGCGGTGTTTAAGGATGCATATGGGAAGCGGACGGTGGTGTGGTATGGCCCGATGGATTAAATGATTTTTAAGGAATACAGTTGAAAAATATTATAAATGGAACATTGAAATTACCCAGAAACCACCATCCGTAAAGGGTTTTATTACCCAAAAAGGTAGGTGGCAGGTCGAATAATCCTTTTCCTGGCTAAATTTTTTCTGAAGGCCAGGTAAGATCATGAGAGGCTACCTGAATCTTCTGCAGCGTTCATTCAGGTAGCATTCATAAATATTCGTCTAAAATGAGTCGTTCAGAAATTTAAACATGTTCTTAGGGTACAAAACAAAGGGTTGTCCAAAATAAATTAATAAGCTGGTTAAATATCTCGGCTATCAATGAAGGCGGTTTTAATTGAGCTTTATACTTATAAATATACACAATAGCATTTTAAAACTACGAATGTGAATGGTTTATCTATAAGGTGATCAAAAGGTCGTTTATTGGCATTAATAGTAAGTATAAGTTTTCGGGGTTTAACCTAATTCTTAAAGTAGCGTTTGAAATATTATAAATCTGGTACTCACTCAATATTGATCTTACGCCTTCGGCGGTTGATCTTTTCCCGCCCACCATTGCTGGTGGTGGTTCTGAGGCAGGCTAAGTAAAAATGAAAATGAGTCAGTACCATCAATTCATGTTTTTAAATTATTTGTGTAAACACCTTGATTATAATGCCAAAATACATTAAAGTTCCAGCTGAATTTTACCTTCGATACATATTGGCGACCATGAAACATGTGCCGGCCCGGGCATTGGGGGACTATAACTTCAAACAGGTTTAATGGTTCCTACAATGGATAACAGTACTTTCAGCCGGATATATAATGAATATATTAGCATGGTTTACAACCTGGTTCTTCATTATGTATCCTGTCATGAAGATGCACAGGATATTACACAGGATGTTTTTATTAAGATCTACAAAAATTATCAGTCGCATAACCCGGAGATTGCCAGCCTGAAAACATGGATATACCGCATCACCGTTAACCAGTGTCTTGATTTTCTCCGCAACCGTAAAGCCAAAAAACGATTGGGATTTATCATTTCTCTTGTAGGCAACGAATCAGCTAAACCATTGAATGAGGCGATCCATTCCGTACATCCTGGCATAGCAGCGGAAGACAAAGATGAATTGCAACAACTTTTAAGCCTGGTGAACAAACTGCCCGACAAACAGAAGACTGCATTGATCCTTGCCCGTATTGAGGACAAGCCGCAGCAGGAAGTGGCCGAAATTATGAATATAAGTGTAAAAGCCGTGGAGTCGCTGCTTCAACGTGCCAGGCTAAACCTTGAAAAAAAGTTGAAGAAGGGAGAAGGATCAAAATGATTTTGTCGTATCATTTAATTAACTAACCATGAATATTGAAAACAAACTGGACAAACTGAAAAAAATAAGGCAGGTGGAGGCCCCGCCTTTCTTATACAACCGCATCCTCCATAAAATGGAGCAGGGGACAGAAATGGTTGCTCCAATAAAGTGGCGATTAACGTTTGCGCTGTTATCCGTCTTAATCATTCTGCTGAATATTACTATACTTATAAGATCAAAGGGACAGAACAATAGGAGTAGTATGGAACAAGTGGCAAGCAGTATGAAATTATCCACTACAAATGAATTTTACGATGAGTAAAATAAAATTACTAAGCATTGCGGTAGTTGGCCTGCTGGTATTAAACCTAGGAACGCTTGCTTTTCTTTTTTTTACCAGACCCTACCCGATGGATGAACCAGAAAGAAACTTCCACCGGGATGGTCCCAAAAGGATCATTATCGAACGGCTGCATTTCGACAATGGGCAGGTGGCTCAGTATGAAATGCTGATAGCGGCCCATAGAAAACGGATCGGCGAGTTGGACGATCAGATCAGGCAAGCAAAGAATTACCTGTATTCTTCCCTTGCAGAAGTATCAATATGGCAAAGGGATTCCCTGATGGTAAGGCTGGGAGAACTTCAGCAACAGGTTGAATCAACACACTATGAACATCTTGTTGAAATAAAAAAACTATGCCGGCCCGAACAACTACCCTATTTCAAACTACTTTCAAGAGATTTTGCAAAATTGTTCCGGCCTGGAAAAATAATTCCGCCACCGCCGAAGGATTGATAAAGGAATGACGTATAAGGATGTATTGTAATAATAAGCCTGAAATATGAAATCAACAAACACATTTGCACTTATTGGTGCATTCTTTTTATTTATGTCATTTGCCTGTTCCAAAAAAGATAGCGACAGCAGTAGCGACAGCAATACTGTTCCTGACGTGTATAAAAACATTTATGGTGCCACCAGTATCACTTCTGACGGTACATATATTATCATTAAAACCACCGGTACTCCCGATCATAAAAGTATTTATTACCCTATCACTAGCAGCCTGTATGAAAATTTTTCCGGAACCACCTGGAGTGATTATTCATTTGAAAAAAATCCCAATAGCATAATTTCCCAAAATTATACATTTAAAATTCCAGTTAATCCGAAAGAAGCCTCTTCCCATTCAGCAACACCGTTGGGACCGATAGGAGTTTCAGTAAATGGTGTTCCGTTTTACAATCAATATGCGGGGCCCAGTGAGCCGCTTACCCAGACAGAAGCAAAAAGTTTTGACCAGTATTGGGGACATCCTGCACAGAGTGGCGATTATCATTATCATGTTGAACCAAAATATTTAACGCAGGTAAAATTATCCCGCTCCTCGTTATTAGGCTTTTTACTTGACGGTTTTCCGGTTTATGGCCCCGAAGAAAACGGAAGCGCCGTTTCAGAATCGTCGTTAGATGCCTATCATGGACATACAGCGGCTACGGCTGAATACCCCAATGGAATTTATCATTATCACGTAACCAATACAGATCCTTATATAAATGGCAGTGGATTTTATGGCACACCCGGCACGGCTTCAAAATAAATTGTTATGGCTGGTCCTTCTTTATCATTTTGCTCATTGTACACAACAGTCGCAAAAGGAAATAGTAAAACGAATTATCAACGCCAAGGATGTTAGGTTTGTCATGAGAAATGGAGTTGCCTGGTGGGGGAATGAACCTTTTTCCGGAACGGTTTATATGCTTTATCCCGGCACAGGTGATACGGCATGGATTGAAAGTTTTACCAATGGAAAAGAAGAGGGTGTCTGGAAAAAATTTTTTCCAAACGGGAGATTAAATGAGCAAAGGGGATTTATTGATGGGAAAAAGAGCGGCGAGTTTATTGCTTATTGGGAGTCTGGGAAAAAACAGCTTCAATATTTTTTTAAAGACGGCGAATACGAAGGAACCTGCCGGGAATGGAATCGTGACGGATTGTTAGTCCGGGAGATGAATTACCACAACGGCTACGAGGAAGGCGCGCAGAAACAATTTTATGATAACGGTAAAATAAGAAGCAATTACATTGTACATAACGGAAAAAGATATGGATTGTTGGGGACTAAAAGCTGCGTCAATGTTTCGGATAGTGTTTTTAAAAGGTAGCCTGTTGCTTTTGCTGACAATTATTTCGTCTTGCAGCCGCAGGAATGAATCAGCTGGGGTGCCTTATTACAATACACCTGACTTTACACCCCAGTTCTTTTCTTTAGCAAGCGAAGCGGACCAAAAGATCAATCACAGCATTGCTCCGTTCGCCTTCACCGACCAACATGGGAAAAAGATAACAGAAAAGGATATTGAAGGAAAGATCCATATAGCCAATTTTATTTTTACAAGCTGTGGCAGCATCTGCCCGTTAATGACCAGGCATCTGAAACTTGTTCAGTCAGCCTTCCTGGACAATCCGGATGTTGTTATTTTATCCTACAGTGTAACCCCCTGGATAGACAGTATAGGCCGGTTAAAAGAATTTGCAGACAACCAGGGGATACATTCAAACAATTGGCACCTTCTAACCGGTGATAAAGGAGAAATATACACCTTAGCAAGGAAGTCTTACTTTGCCGAAGAAGACCTTGGATTTACTAGAGACAGCACTGAGTTTTTACACACTGAACATATCATACTGGTTGACAAAAAAAAGCGGATAAGAGGTATTTACAATGGTACCCTTCAATTAGATATAGAGCAGATGATTAAAGACATAAACTGCTTATTAAAAAGCGGACCACAAAAATAAAATACTGGGGCGGACCAAAAAGGTTGGCCCTTTTCTTTGCATATAAAGGGCCGATGAGTAATTTGAGTCAATATAACTTCTTCCTTGAAGGTAGCATCATATTTCCTACGACTCTTTTTGTATTTTCCCGTTGTCTTTGCTTGGTAAAGCTAAGCAAATTAACTGTCCGGTTTTACTTGTGCACCTCAAATCAAAAGGTGCTAAAAATACCAGACAGCAACTGTTAGACGAAATCAAATACTTAATTGACAAAATAGCAAAAGCAAGAGATTTATTAATCGAGGGGGCACTTAGAGACAGAAGATTTTAAGGCAATAAAAGACGATTGAAGTAAAAAATTTACTTTGTTGGAAGGTCACTTTACAGAAGTCCAAACATCCCATACAGGAATTGACAAAATGTTAGATTCTTTACTTAATAACATGACGAATTTGTACTTTTTATACAAACATGGGACAATTGCGACTAAAAGGAGGATTATTGTTTCGACATACCCTGAAAAGTTCATTTTTAATGGGAGCAGTTGTCCAAACACGAAAACTAATGAGGTGCTAACGCTGATAAGCAGTCTACAAGCAGATTCCAGTGAAAATAAAAACGGTACATTCGATCAAAAAAATCAAATGTACCGTGAGGTGGAGCTGGCGGGAGTCGAACCCGCGTCCAAACACATCCCCCAAAAGGCTTCTACATGTTTATTTATGCATTGTTTTTTCGAGACACGGCAGGGGCATAACTAACCAACCTTGTCCTTATCCGTTGTTGTTTCAGCACTCACTCACAGAAACCATGAGTACCTATTCTACATGTTTATGATTCGGCGGCGGCAGCTGGAGTAGACGGCCAGCTCGCGGCGGCTATAATGGGTGTCTAATCTCTGATTAGGCAGCCATGGCGTAGTTAGATTCGCCTTTTGAAGTTTGGGTATTCAGATTTACGTGCTAATTATCCAACGCACGACATGCTTACACTTTCAAAGACCTATGCTGTCAAAACCGGGCAGCCCCAGATTTGCTTTCGCAGCTAACGAAGGTACGTGATATTTAGATATAAATAAAATTGAGTATGAAAAAGCTGGAATGATATCGAGCTTATTAAGTTGATAATGATCTTATAATCAATATCTTGCAAGGATTATTATTTGGAATCACTGGGGAAGTTAAGTAAATTAGAAGGTATAAACCATTAAACAGATTACAATGTCGGATTCACAATTTACTATAGTGCTGGGTGCACTTAGGTCAATGGAACAGAAACTGGACCTGCGGTTTATGGCCGTTTATAACAGGATAGAAAAACTCGAAAAAAGACTGAATTCAATGGAGATCAAATTTGACCACAAATTTGAAATGATGGATGTAAGGTCAGAAAAAACAGAATACAGTCTGGATGAGTTAGATAGACGATTATTAAAATTAGAACCTCAAATCAGTATCGCATAAAAAAAGAAGGAAGAAGCCTTTCGACCTCTTCCTTCTTCAAAATTTAAATTTATACTTACTTCCCAAATATACTTCTGTAAATATCTAACCCATTCGCATACAACAGCAACCCAAACAATATTACCATCCCCACGATCTGTGCATACTCCAGGAATTTCTCACTCGGCTTTCTACCTGTTACCATCTCATAAATCAGGAATAACACATGCCCCCCATCTAACGCAGGAATCGGCAGAATGTTCATAAACGCCAATATGATAGACAACAACGCCGTCATCTCCCAAAATGACATCCAATCCCACTCTCCAGGAAACAACTTCGCTATCGTCATAAAACCACCCAAAGACTCACTCGCCTTTACTTCTTTAGACACAAAAATCAAACGCAACTGCTGCACATAACCCACCAGCGTATTGATACACTTATCAAAACCAGCCGGAATCGCTTCAAAGAATGTAAAATGTTTGATTGAGAAGGTAAACATCTTCTCGATATTCACATTCAAACCTAACACCGCTTTTTCAGGTACACGCACCGTTAAGTTCACCGTATCTCCACCACGCAATACCTGCAGTGGTACGGTTTTATTTACATCTTTTACTATTTCCTTTTTGTACTCATGATAATAATAAGCAGGCTGTCCGTTCAATGTCAGGATCTGATCGCCCTTACGGATACCAGCACTATCTGCCGGTGTATTGGCAGCTACTGTATCTACCAGGAAAGGCACTCTCACATCCATGAGAGAATTCTTATGCTTGATCATCTTACCCACAAATCCTTCCGGAATGGCGATATCTATTTTCTGTCCATCGCGGGAGATCTGGATAGTTTTTGCTTCACGCAGTACAATCTTACCAGGAATCGCTTTGAAGTTTTCCACAGGTTCATTGGCTACACTCACGATCATATCTCCATCTCTCAGTCCAATCGTCTGTGCCAGTGAATCGGCAGCAATACCGTAAGTGGTGTTTGCTGTAGGCAGGTAGGTTTCACCCCAATGCCATAACATCATGGAATAGATGAGGAAACCTAATAGCAGGTTCACCGTCACACCACCAATCATGATAATGAGGCGCTGCCATGCTTTTTTGGAACGGAATTCCCATGGCTCCGGTGGCTTGGCCAGCTGTTCGCGATCCATGCTTTCATCTACCATTCCGGAGATCTTAACATACCCCCCCAATGGCAACCAGCCTATACCATACTCCGTCTCACCTTTCCTGAATTTGAATAATGAAAACCAGGGGTCAAAAAAGAGATAAAATTTCTCTACGCGCGTCTTAAACAGTTTTGCAGGGATAAAATGTCCGAGCTCATGCAATACTACCAGTATAGATAGTGACAGTATCAACTGCGCGGCTTTAACCAATATTTCTTGTGTTGTCATGTATGCTTTGTCTGACAGTAAATATATGTTGTTTTTTCTCTATAACAGGGAATGGCAAAGATAGCCGGTATAACTGCGATATCGCAGCTATGTCATGTTATAAAGTTCTTAAATTATGATAGCGTTGATCATATTATTCGCGTGTTCCCTTGCTGCCAGGTCACTTTCATAGTAATCATGCAGGGTTGGCTTTTCGATGAATGGCACCTTGCCCATGATTTCTTCTATGACATCTGTCATCTGCAGGAAGCCGATACGGTTCTTCAGGAACGCATGTACCACCTCTTCGTTTGCCGCATTCATCACACACGCGGCATTACCACCCTTCAGCATTGCCTCGATAGCGATACCCAGGTTACGGAAGGTCTTGGTATCAGGTTGTTCGAATGTGAGGTTGGAATAGTTCCTGAATGAGAAACGGGGGAAGTCATTTTCCAATCTTGTAGGATACCCCAATGCAAACTGGATAGGCAGTTTCATATCAGGCAGACCCATCTGGGCTTTCATGCTACCATCTACAAACTGTACCAGGGAGTGAATGATGGATTGCGGATGGATCACCACCTCGATCCTGTCAGGATCAATGTTGAAGAGCCAGCGCGCCTCGATCATTTCCAGCCCTTTGTTCATGAGGGTTGCACTATCAATAGTGATTTTGGGTCCCATGCGCCAGTTTGGATGCTGGAGGGCATGGTCCTTTTTCACATTGATGAGGAAGTTAGTTTTTTTACCCAGGAAAGGACCACCTGAAGCGGTGAGGATCATCTTTTCCACTTTGGCCGAAGACTCGCCCATCATACACTGGAAGATTGCTGAGTGCTCAGAATCTACCGGTATTACGGGTACATTCCTTTTTCTGGCAGCACCCATTACGATATCACCGGCTACGACAAGGGTTTCCTTGTTCGCCAGGGCGATGGGGGTACCTTGTTCAATGGCAGCCAGAGTTGGCGCCAGGCCGGCAAAGCCCATGATGGCAGCCAGCATCATATCGATCGAGCTCCAGGCAGCCACTTCTACCATAGCTTTGGCACCGGCAAATACCTTGATGCCTTTGTCAAAGAGTACTTCCTTTACGCTTTCGTATTTTGATTCATCAGCGATCACTACTGCATTAGGTCTGAATTTGAGGGCCTGTTCTATGAGCAGATCTGCATTGACACCAGCGGTCAACACTTCGACACTGAACTTATCAGGATGCGCCTCTATTACCTCCAGCGCCTGGATGCCAATTGATCCTGTGGAGCCAAAAATGGCTATATTTTTCTTACTCATTGTTGCAATAATAAGGGAATTACAAGAAATGCGGACATGGGTAGTCCGACATCTGTCCTGCTTTATGCCAGATAATTCATCAGCTCGTCCGCTAATGTTCTGTCATTGCTCAGTCTGGGCACCTTGTTCTGACCACCCAGTTTGCCCACAGACTTCATATAATCTATAAAACCCTGTTTTTTTACTGTTCTGATCTTTAATGCTTGCAGAATGTTGCCGGTGAGCAGGTCGTCGTAATAAATATTCTTTTTACGAAGATTGTCATCCACTCTTTTTGCAAAGGCGTTGATGTCTGCAGGCGGGTTTTCGAACTCCACAAACCATTCATGGTAAGGTAGTTCGCCAGCTTCAGGACTTACCATAGGTGCTACGGTAAACTCCGTGATCTGTAAATTATCTTCCTTCGCTGCTGTCATCAGGCTGTGCTCAACTTCTTCGCCAATCACGTGTTCACCGAAAGCGGAAATGAAATGTTTAATACGACCGGTTACCAGCAAACGATAAGGATTGGTGGATACAAACTTCACTGTATCGCCAATGTTATATCCCCAGAGACCTGCGTTAGTGCTGACTACGAGGGCGTAGTTGACACCTACTTCCACCTCTTTCAGGGAAAGACGGGTAGGATGCTCGTTGAAGATCTCATTAGCAGGTATGAATTCGTAGAATATACCAGAGTTGGTATTGAGCAAAAGACCTTTGTGCTCCTGTGTATCCTGGAAGGCGAAGAATCCTTCGGATGCCGGGAAAGTCTCGATGGTATTGATCGGACGACCCACAGATGCCATGAGTTTTGCACGGTAAGGTTCAAAGTTCACACCACCATATACGAGTACATTGAGGTTTTTGAACAGTTCACCCACAGGCTTTCCACTACGCTCTATCAATCTGTCAAAGTACATCTGCATCCATGGTGGAATACCAGAGATGAGGGTCATATCCTGATTAATGGTTTCGTCTACTATTTTATCCAGCTTGGTTTCCCAGTCTTCGATACAGTTTGTTTCGTAAGTGGGCAGCTGATTGGTACGCAGGTAGCGGGGGACGTGGTGGTTCACGATACCACTGAGGCGGCCATAAGGAGTACCTCCCACCCTTTCCAGCACGGGAGAGCCGGAGAGGAAAATGAGTTTACCATCGGCAAAGTCAGTGTGCCCGGTTTCTGCCATGTAGTTAAGCAGCGCATTCCTGGCTGTATCAATATGATTAGAGATAGAATCCTTGGTGATTGGAATATACTTTACCCCACTGGTGGTACCAGATGTTTTGGCAAGGTAAATGGGCAAGCCTTTCCAGAGTATGTTCTGTTTGCCTTCTTTAATTTTATTTATATAAGGCTTGAACTGTTCATAGTCTCTGATAGGCACTGCCTGTCTGAAATCATTATAGGAATGGATATTGTCAAAGTGGTGGTCTTTTCCAAATTCGGTCTTCCTGCCTGTTTTAATCAACTCCTCCAGGATAGCTTCCTGGTCTTCTACCGCCCTCTGCATCTCCTTCCTGATCCTGTTGGCTACAATGGAAGCAAATGGTTTGGCAAGCAGTGATTTAAGCTTCATGCCCATTATTTTAGAATATGTGAAAGGACAAATGTATAAAATAAAAATTGTTATAAAAGGAATGGAATGAACTGCATGTGCGCAGTTTTTTGCTGGTGTCAGCCCAATTTGCATATTAGTTAAATTGGCGCTGATTGTGGCTTTTAAGGAAATGTTGCGCATAGTGGTTCGTGTAGCTTACATATAATAACAAACTATATTAAAATAAACTACGTATCTTTGAAAATGTATGGTATTCTCCTTTAAAACGTATGCTTTGACGGCAAACGCATTTTAAATATGGAGAAAACTTTGTCAATTTAAAAACAAATCCTACTTTTGCAGGAAATTATTTTTGGATCACTATGTTTGCAGTTGTAAAAATCGCAGGTCAGCAATTCAAAGTACAAAAAGACCAAGAAATCTTTGTACAACAGTTGCAGGGAAATATTGGAGATAAAGTGCAGTTCTCTGAAGTGTTGTTAATAGATAATGGCGGCGCGCTGACCGTTGGCACTGATGTAAAATCAGTAGTTAAAGCAGAAATCCTGAGCCACGTTCAGGGAGATAAGGTTATTGCTTTTAAAATGAAACGCAGAAAGGGTTTCAGGAAGAAAGTTGGACACCGTACTCACTTTACGAAGATTCGTATTTCAGAAATTGCTTAATTAATTAAAGTTTTAAACTTCCATAGAAATGGCACATAAAAAAGGTGAAGGTAGTGTAAAGAATGGCCGTGACTCTCAAAGCAAAAGGCTGGGAGTAAAAATATTTGGTGGTCAACCTGCTGTATCTGGCAACATCATCGTTCGTCAGCGCGGTACAGTTTACCATCCAGGTCCTAACGTAGGAATTGGTAGAGATTTTACCATTTTTGCGGTAGCTGATGGTGTTGTTGAGTTCAGAAAAGGACGCGAGAACAGAACCATCGTTTCTGTAAAATCATTTGACACCACTGCCCAGGCGTAAGCTTGGCGCAGTGTTTGCCATAAAGTTTTTTTTTAATACCCAATTTTAATTACTAACCCAAAATTCAAAAAACAATGGCAACAATTAAAAAAGCGGCTAAAAAAGCTGCTCCTAAAAAGGCTGCTGCTAAGAAAGCAACCGCTAAGAAAGCTGCTCCTAA